>WNGC01001281.1_pt1 | contig 24816 bp, 25 predicted proteins | sample 5400051 | NCBI WGS metagenome assembly WNGC01 (sample SAMN13153368, study PRJNA577476) | soil metagenome | isolation source: 20 cm soil or saprolite under grassland replicate 2 | place: USA:California | collected 2016-06-15
TGGCATTGATACGCGCGATTTTTATGGCTGCCCAAGCGAGGATCGCGACGACGGGTATGAGGGGGGCAAAGTCCAGAATTGGCCGTTCCTTCCTTTAGAACTCAGACTTCGCGGCTGTCACAAACTCAATTCTACCTCAAGGCGAGCCACGGTGTGCACAACGCCTCCCGGGTCACGTCCGGCGCCGGCCTGCAGCGGCGAGCTACCGGCCGACCATGATGAGGATCCCCGCGACGAGAGCTAGGATGGCTCCTATAGTCCCGAGTCCTCTGAAGCTGAGCCCCACCAGTCCCTCAAGACCTTGTATCGCGAGCCAGATGCCCAGTAGCAGCATACCGAGATTTCTCGTGAGTCTCATGATTTCGCTTTCTATCTAAGGGTCGTTCGATGCTTCATGAAGCGCGCGTCACACCCCCGCAAACCACGGATAGCCCTGATCCTCCCAGTACCCGCCCGGTCGCTCGGCCGTGAAGGTCATCGAAACGAGATACTTGGTCATCTTGTAGCCGAGTTTGGTGGGGGAATACAGCCGCAGCGGCGCGCCGTGCGGAGGCGAAAGGGGATTGTCGTTCATACCGTAGGCGAGAATGGTCTGCGGGTGCATCGCACTCGCGAGATCCCAACCATTCGAGTAGCCAGAGTCAAACGAGTCGAAGCGGATATAGCGGGCTTGCGGGAGCATGCCGCAGCGCTCGGCAACGGCCGAGACTTGGGCGCCGTGCCAGGTCGCGATCGCGCTCCATCCCTCCACGCAATGGTGCTTGACGGTGTACGTCGTGCGTGGCATCGCCTGCAGATCGTCGATCGACAACGCCAGCGGCTCGCGCACCAAGCCCCCGACCTGTAACCGCCAGGCCGTGGGGTCCTGCAGCATCGGGATCATCGGCGAAATGAAATAGGTCGGCAGCCGCGCCGTCCGTTCGGCGACGTCGTACTGCGGAGCGAGGCGGTTCTTCGAGAACAGGATCTTCTCGCCGACCCAGTCGTTGATGCGGCTGACATCGAGCAGCAGCGGACGCACGGCGTCGCCCCCATCCCAGCCGCACGCCGCCACAACCGAGCTTAGACCTCCCGCGAGACCCAGCTGCAGGAAACCCCGGCGATCAACTCGTGCCGACGTGCCGTCGTGCAGACGTGCCTCGTGTAGATCAGTCATGACTCGGAAACCTTCCCCGATACCAACCGGAAATCATCGCGCGCAGCGACGCGGGGTCCACCACAAACACCAGAATCACGTGCACGACGAGGAACGCCGTGAAGATCCACACCGCCCAGAAATGCCAGTAGCGCGCCGCCTGAAATCCGCCGAACAGCGCAGCGAGCCAGGAGAATTGCGTCGGCTTGTAGATCGCGAATCCCGTGAGGACCGACAGCACCCCGAGCAGAATGATGAATGTGTACGCAAGCTTCTGGAGCGGATTGTGCTTGCCCTGCGGCGGATGATCCTTGCGGAGGCGCAGATAGTACTTCTGCATCTCGATCGCGCCACGAATGTCCCGCGGGCGAAACAGCAGTGACCGCCACTCGCCGCTTGCGACCAGATAGCATACGTACAACACGCCGGCGCCGATGAGCGGCCACATCAGCGCGAAGTGCCAATTCAATGCTCCCGCGAGCCAGCCGCCCAGCCGGCTCCACCTCGGGAATTCACGGTTCTCGAAGGCATTGACGTAGTAAGGGCCGCCGCGCTCGCCGAAGCGCGCGTACGCGCTGTAGATCTGTAGCCCGCTCATGATCATGCCCGCGAGCAGCACGAACGTCAGCCAGTGCGTCACACGCACGATCCAGTGGTGCCGTTTGACGGGCGCGGCGGGCGGAGTCATGGGCTAAGTATATTCCGTGCCATGCGCGTAGCAACGTTCTTCGTCATCGCCGCTCTGGTGTCTTGCCGTTCGCAACAAGCGGCCGTCACGACTGGCAACACCGACACACTGAGTTTTGCCGACGTGACGCCACGCGATTCCGCGGACAGCTCGCTGCTCACGCCGCGCGTGATCACAGAGCCGACGGTGGTCGTGTTCTGGCTCGCGGCGGCAGACACGTTCTCAGCGGACGATCAAGCCGAGGCGCTGGACGAGCTCAATTCCACCACCGAGGGGATCCAGCCGACGCTGGCACGGCACAACATCAAGCTCGTCCCGACCAACTCCGACACGATTTACGTCGCGCTGCCCAACCGCCAGCGCCGCATGATTCTGTTGACCGGCGTGGACTACCCATTCGGGTACGTCCTCGTGGAACCGGGCAGCGCCGAGCGCATTCTCGCGGGACTCTACGCGGACGACGAGCTGCTCGACGAGGTCGAGGCCTACTTCGATCTGCCGCGTTCCGATAGCGCCGACGCGAGGCCGCGGATCTCGACTTGACCAAATCGCTGCTGCTCCGCGGCGGGCGGCTGGTCACCATGGACAACTCCCGCCGCATTGTGGATGCGGATGTGTTGGTGCAGGACGGGCGCATCAAGAGCGTTGGAAAGTTGGACGGTGGGAAGGTTGGAAAGAAACCCGCACTCCTCGATTGCACAGGGCTCGTCGTTCTTCCGGGTCTCATCCAAGCCCACATCCATCTCTGCCAAACTCTGTTCCGAGGATTGGCAGACGATCTCTCTCTCGAAGCGTGGCTGGCGAAACGCATCTGGCCGCTCGAGGCTGCACACACCGAGGCTTCCATGCACGCGTCCGCCATGCTCGGCGCGGCCGAGCTGCTGCTCGGCGGCACGACGGCGATCCTGGACATGGAGACCGTGCGCCACACGGGCACCGCGTTCGAGGCGCTCGAATCCATCGGCATCCGCGCTACCGTGGGAAAGTGTCTCATGGATGCGCCGACCAATCCGCCGCGCTTACGCGAAACGACGGACAAGGCGCTCACCGAAAGCTCGGACCTGTGCGCGCGCTGGCATGGCGCCGCGGGCGGACGGTTGCGCTACTGCTTCGCCCCGCGCTTCGCGCCCAGCTGCACGGGGCCACTGCTCCGCGCGGTGAGCGATCTTGCGGAGCACAGCGGCGCGACGATTCACACGCATGCGGCGGAAACGCCGCTCGAGCTGGATACGGTCAGGCGCGGGACGGGCCACGATGAGATCGCGTACCTCGATACGGTCGGGATCTCGGGGCCGCGTGCGGCGCTGGCGCACTGCGTGTGGGTGGATAAGGACGGCATCGAGCGGTTGGCGCGGCAGGGGACGAACGTCGTGCATTGTCCCAGCTCGAACCTCAAGCTCGGCAGCGGGATCGCCCGGATCCCCGAGATGCTGGCCGCCGGATGCCGGGTCGGCATCGGCGCCGACGGAGCGCCGTGCAACAATCGCCTCGACGCCTTCGCCGAGATGCGGTTGGCCGCCCTGATTCAGAAGCCGCGGCTCGGACCGGACGCGCTGCCGGCCGGGCAAGCCCTGGAGCTCGCCACTCTAGGCGGCGCACGGGCCTTGGGACTCGAAGCGGAGATCGGCTCGATCGAGGTCGGCAAATGCGCGGATCTGATCGCGCTCGATCTCAGCGGCCCTCACGCGCAACCCGACGACGCTGACCTCATCTCGCGGATCGTGTACAGCGCGCGGGCCGCCGACGTGCGGCACGTCATCGTGGACGGGCGAATCGTCGTGCGAGACGGTGTCCTGAACACGGCTGATGTCGCGGAGATCCGGAAGACCGCGAACGCGGAAGCGCGGCGGCTACGGCGTGCCGCCTCCATTTCCTGAGACCCGGAAGCGCTTGATCGTCTGAGACAGTAGGGCAGCGGCGTCGGAGAGTCGCTGCGACGTCGTCGTCAGCTCGCTGAGCGAGGCGATTTGCTGCGCGGTCGCGGCGGAGGTCTGGCGCGCGCCGCTCGCCGCGTCCTCGGCGATCGCCGCGACCTCTTCCATGCGACGCAGCACTCCCTGCATGCGCTTGGTCTGATTCTCGGTTTCGGTCGCGAACGTCGTGGCGAACTGCACGGTCGAGTTGAGGTCGGCGAAGATCGCGTCCAGCGCGCCGTGCACGGTGGTGGCCACGCTGCCGACACCCTTCGCGGCCTGGCGGCCCTGCTGCATCGCGTCCACGACGCGAGTGATCTGCTCCTGTGTCACCCTCACGCGCCCCCGCACTTCTTCCGCCGAGCGCGCGCTCTGCTCGGCGAGCTTGCGCACCTCACCGGCCACGACCCGGAAGCCGAGCCCGTGCTGGCCGGCGCGCGCCGCTTCGATCGCTGCGTTAAGGGCTAGGAGATCGGTCTGACTGGCGATGCGGGTGATGCCGTCCACGAGCTTGCCGATTTCCCGGGAATCGCGCTCGAGCGCCCCCGCCACGTCGGCGGCGTGGTCCATGTGCACCATCAGGTTCATGAGGAGCGTGCTGGCGCGGGCGACTTCCTCGCCGCGCTTGTGCGCCTGCAGCGCGATCTCGGTGATTTGCCGCTCGGCTTCCTGCGCGCGGGCGTGCAACGACGTCGCGAGGCCGGAGGCGGCCTCGGAATCCTGCCGTCCATAGCCGATGAGCTGGCGCTGGCGCTCCGTGCCTTCCGACAGGTGCACGGTGGTGGTGGAAATCGATTGCGACGCCGTCTGCAGCTCCCGCGCGGCGGTCGCCAGGCTGCGCGCCATGGCGGCGAGCGCATTCCCCTGGTGCCCGATCTCGCGCAGGATCTCGGCGATCGCCGCGGTCGTCCGGTTCACGCTCACGCCCAGGAAACCGAGCTCGTCGGTGGCGCCAGCGGCACTGCTTGCTCCGCCTTCCATCCGGCGGGTCAGGTCGCCGCGCTCGATCTCACCGAGCACGCCGCGCGCGGTCTGCAGGCGCTCGACGATCTGCACGAGCGTCGGTACGAGCGCGACGCAGGCGAACACCAGCACCAGGCTCTCCTGGATGTAGAGCGCCCAGCTCCAGCCGCGCCCCATGACTTGGGTCAGTGCGGTGACGAGCGTGAACGCCACCAGGTTGATGATCAACGCTCCCCACGCTTCGCGCCGCTCGAGGTACAGCGCGGCCTGGAGCGGAGCGATCACGTACGCGCCATAGAGGATGTGACCGTTGGGACCCATCGCCAACAACACGGCCGAAATGAGCAGGCAGCCGACGGTGAGATTGAGCTGCGGGTACCACGGCTTGAACTCGGCTCCCTGCACAAGCCGGCGCACGCCCGCGTTGGCGCCCGCGAAGCTCGCCGCGAAGACAAGAATGAACCACCAGGAGATCGTCGCGAGCCCTGCGAGCTTGACGGCCGCGAGCAGCACGATGCCGAACCCCACGAAGCCCCAGCGCGCCCGCGTGTTCGCCAGCACATAGTGCCGCTGCTTCGCCAGTCGCTCCTGGACGAGCTGATATTCGAGGCTGGTCACAGGCGAAAGAGATAGCTGGCCTTCAGGAACAATCCGTCGCTCGTGCGCGCCAGGCGGCGGAAGCTGAACGGATCGGGCTCGCTGAGCGACGAGCCGTAGCCGAAGAAGAGCACCGTCCCGGGCGTCGGCTTGTAGGAGAATAGAAAGTCGTTGCGGAACTCCGTGTTCGTGCTGCGCCCCTGCGGGGTGCCGTTGACGATCAGCTGATCGCCCGTCCGGGGATCGCGCAGCGTATCACGCACCTGAGCGAAATACTGTCCGACATATCGAAAAAAGATGTCTCTCGTAAGCTGATACTCGACTTTGAGCCGGGGAATGTTCGCCGTCGAGAACCAGCTGCCGTCCGCCGCGCGCGTGATGACCTGATGGGGCCATTGACCCTCGAAGCGCAGGGATGATGTCGGCTTCCAGGCCAGCGCGAGGAAGAGATTGAGCGCCCGGCCTTCGGAGGCTTCAGCAAAGATAGGGCCGGATACGCGCCCGAGACTGAGATCCATTTTGAGCGTGCGGTTGGGCGTACTGAGCGCGGCGAGACCGCCCCACAGATTGTAGAGGCCATGCGGCACGGCGAAGGGCACCGGCGTGCCGGCGGCGTCGACTTGGTAACCGGCGTAGTCCGGAGGGTCGAATCGCTGATGTGAGTTGCTCCAGGATGCGGTGACGAACCACCCGCCCCTGACGTTCAGCTGCAGCTGCTGCGTGATGCTGCCTTCGAGCGTGCTCCGCAGATTGACGAAGTCGTCGTATCGCCACGTGGGCTGAATCAAGATGTAGGTGGTGGCGTTTTCGAGCCGCGCCCCCGGCTTTCCATATCGCGTGAACCGATTGAAGATGCGTCCCTCCACGACGTTCACGCGGTTGACGAACCCGCTCGCGGCGACAAAGTCGCGGCTGAACCCGACGAACTCACCGTGGTTGCCGTAGGACCGCCCGGTGAAATCGTAGAGCGTGGCGTCCCACAACGTGCCCGTGCGCATTCCCGAGCCCAGGGCGTCGTGCGTCCACGACCCGGCGATCTGCACCGACGAGAACCAGCGCTTCAGCCAGATGATACGGGCATCCACGCCGAGCACCCGATTCGACGCGTTACCTTCGATGCGGTCGGTGTAGGCGAGGCCCAGGGTCGAGCTGGTGCCGAGATCGCGCCGCAGCCGGAGCAGGTTGACGATCGGATGGTCGCCCGTGGCGGACAGGTTGTTGTCGTCGACCGCGCCGATGTAGGCGACGCCGGTTCCGCCGACCTTCCCGGTGAGCTTTGCTCCGCCGACGGGAGAACTGATCCGCCGGGTATAGATCAGCGCGTTGGGCGTATCGAATTGCTCGAGCCCCTCGAGAAAGAACGGTCGCTTTTCGGGAAAGAACACCGCAAACCGCTCGTTCACGGTCACCTGACCGACGTCGGCCTCGACCTGTGAGAAATCCGGATTTACCGTGCCCGTCATGCTGAGGTTCTGCGTGACGCCCCAGCGCAGATTCGCCCCCAGCTGCGGGTCGACCTCACTGTAACGGTATGCGGATGCCGCAGGCGCGCCGTCCACGCGCGATGTGAACTCGGGACTCAGGTCCATCACCAATCCACGCCGCATCCCGGTCAACCCCTTCAGCGTACCGGACTGAATGAGGAAGCTCGCGCTGGCGCGAACCACCGGTGTCCACGTGTCCTCGTAGGCGGTGTGCTGCGTGACGCGAACGATCTGAATTCCCCAGTCCTGTGTCTCGCCGCTCTGATAGCGCAGACTCTTGAACGGAATCCGGACCTCCACCTCGAAGCCGCTCGGCGTCACACGACCCTTCGATTCGTAGACATAATCGGGATTCAGATCGACGACGCCGTCGAAGCGACCGCCCGCATTCCCCCCGCCGGCCGCTCCGGCGATTCCTTCACTGCGCACACCGTCCTGCTGCGCCCCGAGCGGGTTTACCGCAAAGAGCAGGGCGCGGCGTCGGTCGAGGAAGGTGTCGAGCAGGATCTGGATGTTGTCATCGGCGCCGATGTTGTCGCGGTCCGCGAGTGTCGCCCGCACGACGTTGCCGTGCGCCTCGTAGGCGCGAATGCCGAAGTACATGGCGTCCGACGCGTAGAAGACCAGCACTTCCGTGGAATCTTCCGCCGGGCGGCTGTCGACGGGCCGGTACTGGCTGAATCCCTTGAGCAGTGCCGCGTGACGCCAGACCTCCTCGTCGAGCACGCCATCGATGCGCACGGTCGCCTCGAGGCGCGGCACGTGGACGTCGAGCTGACGGAGGTGGCCGTCGTACACTGGCTGCGGATCGCCTTGAGACTGAAGGAGAACGAGGAGTGCGGTCAGCATGGTGAGAATCTATCGTCGGGATACGTGATGCGGGATGCGGGATGCGAAAACGGTTCGTCACCGCACGCATCCCGCATCTCGCATCCCGCATCTCGATGAACCGACGCTTCGTCGGCTCTCTGATTTATTCGTATCGCAAGGCGACGATAGGATCGAGGGATGCAGCCCGCCGCGCCGGCCAGATGCCGAAGAACAATCCGACGACCGCGCTGAAGACGAACGCGACGAGAATGGCGAAGACATTGATGGACGTATTCCAGTGCGCGATTGTCGACAGCGCCACGGCGCCAAGCGCGCCGAACAGAATGCCGATCATCCCCCCGACCAGGCACAACACGAGCGCTTCGACCAGGAACTGGAACAGGATATTGAATCGGGTGGCGCCGAGCGCCTTGCGCACACCGATCTCGCGCGTCCGCTCGGTTACCGACACCAGCATGATGTTCATGATGCCGATGCCGCCCACCAGCAGGCTCACGGCCGCGATGCCCGCGAGCAGGTACGTGAAGGTTTCGGTCGTCTGTTGGAATGTGGCGAGAATGTCTGACTGATTCCGAATCTGGAAATCGTTCTCGCCGCCGGGGCGGATCTTGTGCTCGCGGCGCAGCACGCGCTCGATCTCGATCATCGTGAGCGTCATCTGCTGCACGTTCGACGCGTCCACCGTGATGGTCCGCAGCCGATCGGTCCCCATGATGCGGTAGCGGGCCGTCTGCAGTGGGATCAGCACCTGCTCGTCCGGGTTACCGAACCCCATCGCCGAGCCCTTCGATGCGAGCACGCCGATGATCTCGAACGGAATGCCCCGGATCTGGATCTCCTGGCCGATCATCGCCACGGGGTTCGCGTTGAACATGTCGGGAATCGCCGAACCGAGGACGGCCAGCCGGCGGCGGCCCTCGTCTTCGCCGGCGGTGAACATCCGCCCCGCCGTGAACGTGTAATTCTTCACGATGGGATAGTTCGGCGTCGTCCCGACGATGTTCACGTTCGCATTCTGGCCGACGCGCTTGATCTGGAGATTTCGCGTGAGCTCGGGGACCACGCCCTTGATGTAGCGGGCATCCTGCGCCAGCGCATTCGCGTCATCGACGGTCAGGCTGACCCGTGATCCGAAATCGATCGCGATGCCGCCGCGGAACGCTTGGCCAGGGTACAGCGACAACAGCGTCGGGCCGAGCGCCGCGATGCGCGCCTGCACCGCTTTCTGGGCGCCGCTGCCGAGTGCGACCATGGTGATCACCGCGCCGACGCCGATGATGATGCCCAGCATCGTCAGGAACGACCGCAGCTTGTTGGCGCGGATCGCCTGGAGCGCGACCTGGAAGATTTCGCCGAGCAGCATGCTACGGCCTCGCCGGCGTCGCCTGCCGCGGCGGCGTGGCGGGCTGCTGTTGTTGCACGCCCGGCAAGCCACCAACGCTCCGCATCCGCTGCTGCATGTCGCGCTGCGAATTGATCAGCGACGCGCTGGGCAGCACCAGCACCGTGTCTTGCTCGGTCAACCCGCCAAGCACCTCGACGTAGTCGAGGTCGGTCAACCCGGTGCGGATCTGCACCGGCGTCGGCTTGCCGTTCTTCAACGTGAACACGATGTAACTGGACGGCTCGCCCTGGTTGCGCCGGAAGCCTTGCCCGCCGCCCCCACCGCCCATCCGTTGGAACGCGGCCCGCATCGCGGCCATGGCGTTTTGCTCGGCCGGCGTCAGCTCCTGGCCCGACATCCGCTTCTGGAATGCCGAGCGGACCTGCGCTTCGGTGACGCCCGGCGGCAGCTCGATCGTGCGGCCGTCCGGCGTCGTCATCGTGTTTCTGCCCCCCGCCCCCGCCCCCGCCGCGGCCGCCTTAGCGGCCGAGTCCCGGACCACGCCACCGCCGAGCGAAGCGCTGTCGCGGTTCGCGGGCGTCTGCTGCTGGCGCGCTGCCGCCAGCTGTTGCTCCACGGCGTTGGGATCGAGCCCGCGCGGCCGACGCGACGTCGCGCTGCGTGCGCAGCGCGGCGTTCGGAATCGCGAGCGCGTTGTCGCGGCGGCCGACATGGATCTCGACTTCCGTGTTCATCCCGGGCTTGAGCAGGTGACCGGGGTTTGGAATCCGCACGAGCACGTTGAACATCGTCACGTTCTGCTGCACCGTGGCCTGCGGCTCGATCTTCAGGACGCTGCCTTCGAACGGCCGGTTGGGATAGGCATCGACGGTGATGGTCGACAGCATGCCCGGCTGCACCTTGCCGATATCCGTCTCGTCGACCAGGGCGCGAATCTGGACGGTGTCGAGGTTCGCCATCCTGAACAGCACCGTGCCGCCGCCCACGTCCGTCGTCGGCGACGAGATTACGGTGCCGAGCTCGACGTTCTTCGTGATGATCGTGCCGGCGAGCGGGGCGCGCAGCTTCGTGTCGTTCATGCGGTCCCGCGCGTTCTCGAGGTCGGACTGTGCGCGGATCACGGCGGCATTCGCGTTCGCGTAGTCCAGCTTGGCACCGTCGTACTCGGTCTGCGTGATCGCCTGCGCCTTGAACAGCGTGTCCGAGCGCGCAAGCTGTGCCTTGGCGTTGCTCAGCTGCGCTTGCGCCACCTGCAGATTCGCCTGCGCCTGCGCCAGGTTGTTGCGCGGGATGCGCGGGTCGATCGAGGCGAGCAGCTGATCTTCCTTCACGTCGTCGCCGGTCTGTACGTTCATGCCGATGATCTCACCCGACGCTTTCGATTTCACGTCGACCGTGAGCACCGGCTCGATCGCGCCCGACGCGGATGCCGACACGATCAAGTTGCGGCGCTGGACCGGAACCGCCTCGTACGCCTGCGGGGTCTGGGTCTGGTGACAGCCGGCGATGCCGAAGAGCGCGAGCGCCGCCGCGGCGCTGGCCGAAAAGTATTTATTCACGTCCGTCCTTCCGTCCTCTCGTCCCGCGCAATTTTGCCGTCGAGCAGGTGAATCTGGCGGCGCGCGTTCGCCGCGATGTCGTGTTCGTGCGTCACCAGGACGATGGTCTGCCCCGTCCGGTGCAACTCCTGGAAAACCCCCATGATCTCGTTTCCCGTCGCCGAGTCGAGGTTGCCGGTCGGCTCGTCCGCGAGCAGGATGCTGGGCTGGTTCACCAGCGCGCGCGCGATGGCCACACGCTGGCGTTGTCCGCCCGAAAGCTCGTTGGGGCGGTGATCCATGCGGTCGGCCAACTGCACCTGGCTCAGCGCGTGGGCCGCGCGCTCGCGCCGCTCCCGGGCGGCCATGCCGGCGTAGATGAGCGGCAGCTCGACGTTGTGCAGCGCGTCGGCGCGGGGCAGCAGGTTGAACGTCTGAAAGACGAACCCGATTTCCTTGTTGCGGATGCGGGCGAGCTCGTCGTCGGTTAAATCGCTCACCTTCTGCCCGTTCAGCCAGTACTCGCCGGCCGTCGGCGTGTCGAGGCAGCCGATCAGGTTCATCAGCGTCGACTTGCCGGATCCCGACGGGCCCATGATCGCGACGAACTCGTTCTTCTTGATCTGAATGTCCACGCCGCGCAGCGCATGCACGACCTCGGCGCCCATCTGATACTCGCGCGTGAGATTGTGCGTGAGGATCACGATGTCGGGCGTCGGGGTGTCGCCCGTGCGGAAGGTCATCGCCTGGGCCAGGGTCATAGCGTCCGTCCGACCACCGCCTCGACCTGCGCGCGGGCGATGAGGTAATTAAAGCGCGTCTGCACCACGTTGACCTCGGCTTGCGTCAGGGCGGCCTGGGAGGTGAGCAAATCCAGAATCGTCGCGGCGCCTACGCGATAGCGCTCGTTCTGCACGCGCAGATCTTCCGTTGCCGCGGCCAGGTTGTCCTTCGCGATGTTGATCTGCTCGACCGCCGTCGAGAGTGCCGCGAGGTTTTGCGTGATGAGGGCGTTCACTTGGCGACGCGTATCTGCCGCCTGCGCTTCGGCGACATCGCGGTTGACCGAGGCGCTGACCTGGCTCGCTTCACGCGAGAATCCATTGAACACCGTCCACGACAGGCCAAACCGCCACGAGAATGTCTCGGGGTAACCGCTGAAGAGCGGGAAGTTCGGCGAGCCGGTGCCTTGCCGGTTGTTGCTGTAGCTCACGATCAACGACGGCCAATACTGCGCCCGCACGCTCCAGACCTGCGCCCGCGCCGCACTCGCCTGTGCCTGTGCCTGCTCGACGGCGGGGGAGCTTTCGAGCGCGGTGCGCCGCAAATCCGCGGTGTCGGGGACCGCGGGCAGCGTTGTGTCGGGGATGGCGCGCACCAACGCGTCGACGCCGATCTGCCGTCCCAGGTTCGCCTCCGCCGTGGCGAGATTCGCCTGCGCCTGCAGCAGCGCGATCCGCGCGTTGCCGTATTCCACCGTCGAGCGCAGCGAGTCGGAGCGCGTCGCCGAGCCCGCATGCAACTTGTCGATGGAGATCTGCAGCTGCTGCTGCGCGCGCCGGACCTGCGCGTCCGCCACACGAACGAGCTCTTCATTGGCGATGGCGTTGTAGAACGCCTGCTTCGTGGCGAGCGTGATCTGGAATCGCTGGTTCACGGCACCGGCTTCCGCCGCGTTGCCCGTGGCCGACGCCACTTTGAGGTTGGCGAATCGCTGAAAGCCGTCGAACAGCTGGAGGCTGAGGTTGAGACTGCCCGTATAGGAATACTCAGACGGCACCGGTCGCCCGGTGGTCGCGTCGATGCGCCCGACGTTGCTGCGCGCCGCGGATGCGCCAGTGGTGACGGACGGGAGGAACGCCCCGAACGCCGAGCGCGATGAAGCGCCGGCGTTGCGCTGGTTACCGCGCGCCTGCACCATGGCGGGCTGCACGTCCAGAGCGCGCCGGACCGCGTCCTGCAAGGTGACCTCGACCTGTTGTGCCGCTGCGGGTGCGGCGAAGAGGATCGTCAATACCCCCGCGAGTAAGCCTCGGCCCATCAGTGTCCTCCCACCTTTGCTTTGGTCGAGTCTGCCCGCCCTTCCCGCTCTCTACGGAGATGCTCAGCCTGGTCGATCAGTTGCTGGTGACGGGTCCGCTGCTCGGGCGTGAGCTGGGCGTCGATCTCGGCCCGCATGCGCGCTTTGATCGAGTCGAACTGGGGCCGCACGCGCGCCCAGAGCGCATCGGTCTCGGGGCGGTGGCGTCCGATGATCGCGCGCACGGACTCAGCCTGCGCGGCACTGAGGCTCAGCTCGCGGCTCAAGTAGGCGACGAGCGCGTCGGGACCGCGGCGGCTTCCCATCCCCCCCGGACCTCGCTCATCGCGTTCCGCGGCCTCGCGGCCGCCCCAGCCGGCCAGCCCACCGGCCACGAACACGGCGGCCAGTAGGCCCACGGCGGCGAGTTTCGATCTATTCGGCATGATTGCGTTTTCCTCTGTCTAACGTTGCTCGACCAGTGACGCAAACACGACACTGGCATCGGGCGGATCGGGCGCCGTAACGAGCGCCGCGAGACCTTGTCCTTCCATCGGCGCGAGCGCGGTATCGAACGAGGCCGGCGCCGGCGTCAGGATCGCGCGGCCCAAGAGGAAACCGGCGATGAGCGCGGCGGCCGCGGCGGCGATACCGGGCCGGAACCACGACGCCAGCACATCCAGCGTCGGGACCGTCCCGCGATCGAGCGCATGGTCGTACTGCGCCATGACCCGGGCGACGAACGCCGCGTGATCACCCCTCGGTTCCAGCGCGCTCCGCAGTGCGGCTGCGAGCTCGGGATCTCGGAAATCCGACGACATGTCTTTCATCGTACCTGCTCCTTCCAGTCCGCCAGCAGCGTGCGCAGACGGCGCCGCCCGTGAAACACTTCCGATCGCACCGTCCCTTCGGGGATTCCGAGGATCCGGGCGATCTCAGCATGGGAATAACCCTCGACATCGAACAAGACCACCGCGGTGCGGCGCCGCTCCGGCAGCTCCTGGAGGGCAGAGCGCAACCGCTCGCCCAGCTCGCTCTGGACCGCGACCGCATCGGGTCGTGGACCACCGCCGACCAGCGACGGATCGAGCGGCTCGGATCGCCGGACGTTGCGCCGCCGGCGTCGATCGGTGGCGGCGTTCGCGACGATCCGCATCAACCAGGGCCCAAACGGCCGGCGGGCATCGTACTGCCCGAGCTTCACCAGGGCGGAGAGAAACCCGTCCTGCGCCGCATCATCCGCATCGTCGGGATCGCCTAACACCGCCCGGGCGACGCGCCGCGCCTGTCCGGCATAGCGGTCGACGAGAACCCCAAACGCGGCGCTGTCGCCTGCGACCGTCCTGGCGACCAGCGCCGCGTCGTCTTCACTGCCCATACGCGCAGGGCTGGCAGGAGGTTGAACGGGGGGCTCCGGCGCCTCAGCGGACATCGCTCTCACGCCGCCGCCGCCGCCGGGCGACGGCGACGCCGGCGAGCCAGAGAGATGAGGCCAGCGCACCCACCGCCAGGGCGGTGCTGGCGACGACGGGGAACAGGATGAGCATGACGCCGGCGACGAGGAAAAACGCCGCCGCGATGCCCGCGAGCATGCGTCGCGCACCCCCGGCGACCCTCATGAGCGCGACAACGACCACAGCCCGGCGCTCGCGCAGGGATCGCTTGTGTCTTGGAACGGGGGTGGGCCGGGGCAAGCGGGGGTGACGTGGCGGTTCCGAGGGCACCCCCGCTTGGGCGGGTTGGGGCACGGCGACGGTATCAACCAGTCGGGGCGGGAGCGGCAGCCGGCGCCGCGCCATCAACACGATCTCGCGACTCTGCGCCATGTCGTGCAGAAATTGCGTGGCGAGAGTTGCCGTCAAGACGTCATGCTCGGCGACGAGGTCGAGCTCGTAATTGCCGAACAGGCTGGAGACGTTGAGGTTGCTCGAGCCCACCCGCGCCCACTCGTGGTCGCCCACGAACGTCTTCGCGTGCAGCATCGGGCCGCGATACTCGAAGATGCGCGCGCCGGCGTGGAGCAGCTCGCGATATCCCGCCCGCGTGAAACTGCGGACGACGGGAAGGTCGGACGTCCCGGGTAGCATGAGCCGTACATCCACGCCGCTGCGCGCCGCGTCGACGAATGCGGCATAGAGCGGCGGTGGCGCGACCATGTACGCGTCCGTGATCCAGAGCCGCTCCGTCACCGCCGCGGCGAGGAGCTGGACCGCGCGATAGATGCGCGATTGTCCCGGAAATCCCTCCACGACGCGCACCGCCGTCGGCCCGCATTCTTCCGGCGCCGGAGTCGTTTCGTTCTCGGGCAGGGGACGCCCGGCGCGCGCCCACATGCGGCTGAACCCCGCGTCGAGTGCCGCGACCGCGGGGCCGCACACCTTGACCATCGTATCGCGCCAGCTGGGTCTCCCGTCCGCCGGATCGCCCGCCCACTCGTTGCCGATGCACAGACCGCCCGCCATTGCCTGCTCGCCGTCGACGACGAGGAGCTTGCGGTGATCGCGGGAGAACGCTTCGGTCGGACGGCTGGTCCAGATCGGCCGGAAGGGACGGACATCCACGCCGTTGGTGCGCAGCTCCCGCCAATAGCGGCTGCCGGTGCCGAGGCACCCGAACGCATCGTACAGCACGCGCACGCGCACACCCGCGCGCGCGCGCAGCGCCCAAGCGGCAGCGAAGCGGCGGCCCGTGTCGTCGTCGTGGATGATGTAATTCTCGAAATGCACGGTGCGCTGGGCGCTCGCGATCATCTCGAGCATGGTGTCGAGCGCGTCGCTGCTGATCGCCATGTGCCGCACGAGGTTGCCCGGGATCGGCCGCGCGCCGGTCGCGCGATCGAGCGCCCGCGAAAACGGATTCACCCGCCGAGGCCCAACGACGGTTCCACGGGCCGCAGGGCCTGAATGCAGAACGCGATGTGGTCGTCGAGCGGCACGCCGAGCTCCTCGGCGCCCTGCCGTACCTCGTCGCGGTTCACGCCGCGCGCGAACGCCTTGTCCTTGAGCTTTTTCTTCACCGACGCGACCTCGAGGTCCTGGAAGCTCTTGGACGGGCGGACCAGCGCGCACGCGACGAGAAAACCGCACAGCTCGTCGACGGCAAAGAGGGTCTTGGCCATCTGCGAATCACGCGGGACGCCCGAATAGGTCGCATGCCCCAAGACGGCGCGCAGCAGGGGCTCGGCAACCCCTTTGGAGCGCAGGAGGTTCACGCCCCAGGCGGGATGCCCTTCCGTGGGCGAGTGCTCGGCGTTGGGAAGTTTTTCGTAATCAAAGTCGTGCAGCAGGCCCACGAGGCCCCACGGCTCGGGGTCTTCGCCGAACTTGGCGGCGTAGGCGCGCATCGCGGCCTCGACCGCCAGCATGTGCTGGCGCAGCGAAGGCGATTGCGTGTGCTCGTGCATCAGGGCCAGGGCTTCGTCACGATTCATGACAGGTCGACTCCCCACCGCTCGCTCCAGAGCGCGAGCATCAGTTGCGGCCACAAGCGCCGTGCATGATTGCGGCGGCCCGTCCGGTGCTCGGCGAGGAGCGGCGTATCGAGCAACCGGTCGGCCAGGGGCGCGAGGCTGGTGTTGAGCCAGCGAGCCACGGGCACCGACAGGCCACGCTTGCGGCGGTTGATGACTTCCCTGGGGACGAGTCCGCGCGCTGCTTCCTTTAATATCGCTTTGGTGCTGAGGCCCCGCACCTTGGCACGCGCCGGTCCCGGCAGCACCAGCTCCATCACTTCGCGATCCAGATACGGCGCGCGCGCTTCGACGGACGCGAGCATCGTGGCGCGATCGACCTTGACAAGCAGATCATCGGGCAGATAGGTCAGAAAATCGAACCACATGACGCGATTCAATGGGTCGTCATGAGGAAAGTGATCGAGTTTGGCGGCCAGCTCTCTGATGACGCCGTCGTCGATCTTCATCGCCCCCAGCCAGGTGAGATGCCGCTCGAGCCACGGCAGCTCCGTCGCCGCCAGAAACTGCTTGAGCATGTACTCGACCGTCATCTTGCCGGTCGATGACGGCCACCGGTCCATGATCCAGCGCGCGCTGCCGCGCAGCGGTCGGGGCAGGCGGAGCCAACGCGCCGCGAATTTGTGACCAAGATAGGTGGGGTAGCCGCCGAACAGCTCATCGGCGCCCTCGCCGGAGAGAATCACCTTGACGCGCTCCCGCGCCGCTTCCGCCAGCAGCCACGTCGGGAGCACGGCGGGGTCGCCCAGCGGCTCCGCGAGCGAGCGGGATACCACCTCCAGTGCGCGGCCCAGCGACTCGTCGTCCGCGGTCACGACGTGATGGACACTGGCGATCTGGTGTGTGACGGCCTCGGCGTACGCGCTTTCATCGTAACCGGGCTCGGTGAAGCGGATGGCGTAGGTGTGGATCCGCTCGCCTCCGCCGGGGATCGCGCGCGCGGCCGCGGCCACGAGCAGCGACGAGTCGAGGCCACCGCTCGTGAACACGCCCAGGGGGACATCCGACATCAGCTCGCGCTCCACGGCCCGCAGCAGCGTCTCGCGCAGCTCGGCGGTGTGGTCGGACGACAACGTCGCCGGCTGGCTGGCCGCCTCCGCCGCGCTCCAATAGCTGCGGATCTCGATGCGGTCGCCGGCCGCAATCAGCAGGGAAGCCGGCGGCAGTTTGTGAATGCCGTCGAACATCGTATGCGGCGCGGGGACGTAGCCCAGGGCGTGGTAGAGCGACAGCGCCTTCCGGTTGAGCCGGCGGGCCTGGTCGGGGAACTCGAGCAGCGCCTGGATTTCCGAGGCGAAGCGTAGCTCGCCATCGACTTCGGTCCAGAACAGCGGCTTCTCTCCCGCCCGATCGCGCGCGAGCACCAGGCGCCGGCGCGCATCATCCCAGATGGCCAGTCCGAACATTCCCTCGAGTCGCGATACCGCATCCGGCCCAAAACGCTCATAGAAGGGAACGATTGTCTCGATGTCACCGAGCGAGCGGAATGGATAGCGCCATGTGCCCGCTTCGTGGCGCAACGCGGGGGCGTTGTAGATCTCGCCATTGCAGACCATCCAGATCGTGCCGTCCGGACTCTGGAAGGGCTGATCGCCGGTCGTGAGATCCATGATCGCCAGCCGGCGCGCGCCCATTCGCGCGCGCTCGTGTCCGACGATGCATTCGCCGTCCGGACCGCGATGGCGCAGCGCCGCCGCCATCCGGGGGATCGCTTCGGGATGACGCAGCGGCGCGTCGTGGCGGGCTATCGCGCCGAAGATGCCGCACATGGTCCGTACGCCGCATAGTGGCCTTCGACGGCAAGCAGCGGAAGCAACGGGTCCAACTCCGCGCGTATCCGGGCGTCCCCGGCGCGCGCAACGAATACCGTCGGGACCGGGCAGCGCGCGATCCGATCGTTCCAATAGTCCGCCGGCTTGAGCGGCGACGTCGAGTCCGTCCGGAAACGTTCCTGATTATCGGCGATGAAGGTACTCGTCAGCTCTCGGCCCGTCGCCGTCGCAATCGGAATGGTCCGCCGAAGATAGAAGGACAGGGAAGGTGGGAACGCCCCGACTCCGACAACCTCCACGGCCTCCGACCCCTCCACCCGCGGCCGCGCATTCTGGATAACGCGCGCGAGCGCCGCCGCGGAACGATCCTCGCCAACGGCGGCGAGCAACCGGCCGGAGAAGATGGAAGTGGCGATCACGATCAAGGCGTAGCCCATCACCGCCAGCGCCGGACGCGGGTACGCGGCTCGTCCCGCATACCAGACCAGCGCCGCCGAAGCGAGCAGCGCGAATCCCAATGCGAGGGCCGTGGGCGGGATCGCCGCGCGCTCAGCCGGCGTCAGACTGATCGGCGCGGGGAGCCAGAGTGTGAGTGACGCGAGCGCGAGGCCCAACACCGTCGCGATCCCCACGTACGGCCGTCGCGCGACGCCCACACCACCACCCAATTCACTCGCCTCGCGTGTAAGCACGCGCGCGGCGCCGAGGGCGAATGCCGGCATGAGCGGCAGCACGTACTGCGGCAGTTTCGACTGGTTCAGCGTGAAGAACAAGAGCGGACCTAGAATCCAGCATGCCAGCAACATCGCATCGCGCGCCTGCGGATTGACATGCCTGGCGAGCCAGACCCACCGCCAGTTCCGCGCGCCTCCGAGCGCGGGCACGACCCAGGGAAACGCGGCGACCGGGACGATCGGCAGATAGTACCAGAACGGTGCCGTGCGATGAAAGCTCCTCGTGGTCACCCGCTCGAATGTCTCGCGCACGAAGACGTAGTGCGGGAACTCGGGAATGCGGTTCGAGACGGCGAGAAACCAGGGCAGCGCCACGACTGCGAACACGGCCAGCCCGGCGAGCGGGAACAGCCGCCGCACGGATCGTCCCGTTATCAGCGAATACGGGATCAGCGTGATGAGCGGTACCAGGATCGCGACTGGTCCCTTGGTGATCGATCCCAACCCCATCGCGGCCCAAGCGAGAACCGGCCGCTGGTCCGAGAACGCGAGAATCGCGAGCGTCGTGCAGAACGCGAGCGCGCTGTCCATGATTGTCGTGCGCGCGTACGCGAGCACCAGTGGCATCGTCGCGAGCGCCAACGCCGCGAGCCATCCGGCGTCTCGACCCCAGCGCCGCGCGCCGAACCACCAGACGATGACGAGCGTCGCGAGCGTAAAGAGATACGCCGGCAGCCGGGCGGCCGTCTCGGTCGGGCCCAGGACCTCCATAGTCGCCGCGGCCGCGGCGAAGTAGACGATCGGCTTGTCCAAGTATGGCAGTCCATCGAGATGCGGCAGTACGTAGTCGTTCGTCGCCGCCATCTCCCGCGCGACTTCGGCATTACGCCCCTCGTCGGGATCGAAGAGCGGATAGCCGCCGAGGTTGAATGCCAGCGCCAGCACCGCGGCGAGGAGCAGCATCGGCAGCCGCACGTAGGCGCCTAACGGCAGGAGTTGGGAGCTAGGAACTGGGAGCCTGGGGCGTCGAGGGCGGAGGCTGTACCGGGGCCGTCGGCATTTGGGAAACCGTGATCGGGACGTTGGCTTTGCGCTCGCCGTCCACCGTGATCTCGAAGCGATACTGGCCCGCGTGCGGGAATGGCACATCGAACACGAGCACCGCGGCCGCCTCGATTTCCGTCACGCCGGCGGGCGGCTCGGCGAAGTTCACGGTCCCCGAGCCACCCAGCATCTCCGCGTCTTCTTCGTCCAGCAGCTTGATCTGCACCCGATGCTCGCCGATCTCGGTCCGCCTGCCTTTCAGGCGCAACACCAGATGCAATCGGGGGTGCATCGCCGGGAACTGCGGCACCCAGATGTGCTGAAAAATGCCGAGCACCGACATCTTGCCCGACTGGTCGACCAGCGCGTAGTCGGCGACGACCGCGAAATCGAGATGCATTACTTCTTCGTCACGACCACCGAGTAGCGTGTCTTGTCCCAGGCAAACGTCAGCAATCCAGAGTCAAATGCAATCGTGAATTGCTCGATCGGCGACGCGAGCGTCTCGACCTTGGCGTCCACCCGCACGAGGTCCCGCTCTTCGTGGTACTCCGTGCCCCACTGACCCGTCTCCTTGTTAATGATCAGCTTCCAGCCGCTGGGTGCGGGCAAGGTCCAGAGTGTGTACTTGCCCGCCGGTACCGTCGCACCGCCGATGACGAGATCAGCCGTGGTATTGAGCTGCGTGGCCGCATTCGCGCCCGTGCGCCACACCTTGTTCCACGGTTCGAGCGCGCCAAAGATATCGCGGCCGCGACGCGAGGGGCGACTGTAGTCGATCCAAACCTCCGCCCCGCCGATCGTGGCGCGAGCGGTATCCCGCGGCGACAACGGGCCGAGCGGGCGCGTTGCAAAGGACTGCGTAGCCTGCGCCATCGGCACGGACGCGACGCGCCGGACTTCCACCTGCAAAGTGCTGCCCTTTCCCGTGAGCCATGTAAGGTGACCCTGCCGATCGAGCCGGTACGTGAACGGCCCGACACCCGCGAGCTGACCCTCATCGAGCATGAACACCAGCGTGTCGCCGCCGCCCTTGCGGATGTAGCCACCGCTGGTCTGATTGGCCGAGGCCAGCGCGGTGAATCGGACGCTATCCTTCCCGGTGGCGCGAGCCCAGCGGCCCATGTACTCCATCAAGCCGTACCCGTAGATGAGGAAGGGAAACGTGCCGCGCGGCACGGCGAACCTGGACGTCACGGTGCTGTCACCTTGCGGAGCCACCATTACTGCCGTGTCGCCGGAGAACTGGACCCAGGACTTCGTCTCCATGGGCCCTGGCCCGCCACCGATGTTGTGGGTGACCAGCTCCCACCGGCGAATCGTGCCGTCGGGATTTAGGTCGGCGGTATAGATGCGATGCATGCTCCGGGGCGTACGCACCACGTAATCGCCGCGCAGCTGTGTCGCCGTGCGCGTGTATTGCTCGAGGGCTACCGTGTCGCTGCCGAGCCGCACCACGAACGCGCCCGAGTCCTGCACGACCATCGTCATTGCCAGAAGCAGAGCAACCACACAACCTCCGATTACGAGACGCGAATCGAAGTGACCTCGTCGTTTCCCTTGATGGCGTTGACCACGTCCATCCCCTTGGTGACCTGCCCAAACACGGTGTGCACTCCGTCGAGATGTCGCTGGGGCGAGTGACAGATGAAGAATTGGCTGCCGCCGGTGTCCTTACCGGCGTGCGCCATCGACAATGTTCCCGCGACATGCTTGTGCGTGTTTTTTTGCGTCTCACACTTGATCGTGTATCCCGGGCCCCCGGTGCCCACCGGTCCCTTGCCGGTTTTGGAATAGGGATCGCCTCCCTGGACCATGAAATTGGGGATCACGCGATGGAACTTCGTGCCATCGTAGAACTGCGCATTGGCGAGCTTCTCGAAATTCGCGACGGTGTTGGGCACTTCGTCCGCGAACAGCTCGAGCTCGATTGTGCCCTTTGTGGTTTCGATGACTGCCTTCTTGTTCGGCATCAATGCCCCGCGTTGAGGTTCTAGGAATGTGCTCACGCCTCCAGCAATGTCGCTAGCTGCTCCGGAGTCGAGACAGGCAAGGAGCAGCTGGTGCCTACGCAGACAGTTGCGGCAGGACGCTCGGCGAGCTTACGCACGACGACCTTGCGGGGCCGATAGGTCTGGAGCGCGAGGAGATGCATGGCGCAGGCCGGGCCGTCCCCCCGCGGGCCGGCCACTTCGATCCGCGTCACCGGATGCACCGCCCAGTCGATCGCGCGTAACAGCGTCGCCCCGTAGAGCGAGAGCTCCCGCGCGCTGCCGGCAAAGGCACGCAAGTGCGTGTCCCGCTGGGCCCGCCAGTCGGGTTGATCCGTGAGCGCCGCGAGCCGCGCCAGCACGAGTCCCGCAACGCCATTGGGCGAGGGCGTCGGCGCGTCCTGAACCGGCCTGGCGCGTGTGGCGAGATACGCCGTCCCATTGGTCGCCGCGATATCGAAATAGCCGGCCCCCGCCGTGTCAGCCGCGTGCGCCTTGCGGCAGTAGGTCATCACTGCGGTAACGCGATCGAGCCAGGCCGCCTCGCCGGTCGCTTCGTACGCATCGAGGAAGGCCGCGGCGGACTGCACATTGTCGTCGAGCATGCCACGAGGTTCCGGGCGTCCGAGGACATGGGACATCCCGGCTCCCGCATCCCACGCCTCTTTCCAGATCCGCTCGAGCATCCTCAGCGCCAGCTGATTGCACTCGGGCCGGTCCAGCACGGCACCAGCTTGCAGAAATGCGCCGGCCATCATGGCGTTCCAGTTGACGTAAGCTGTGCGGTCCACGAATGGAGCCTGCCGGCGGTCCCGCGCCACTTTGAGCTTCTTGATCGCGTCACGAAGCACGTGCCACTCATCGTCTCCGGCGGGGTCCGCCTTCCACCACAGCACGTTCTTTTTGGGATTGTGGTGCATCTCGCCCACGTCGTCGATATCGAAGACGCGCGCCGCGACCGTGAATTCTCGCGCCGTGAGCACGCCTTTGGCCTCGTCCACCGTCCACGTCCAATAATCGCCGTCGTCTCCAAAAGTCAGATCCGCATCCTGTGACGTCGCGAACGCGCCCCGTTCTTTGTCCGCCATCACCTCCAGCACCCAGTTCACGATGCCGGTCGCGACTTCCCGGAACAGCGGGGTCCGGAACGCCTGATAGGCCGAGAGATACGCGCGCAGCAACTCGGAGTTGTCGTACGACATCTTCTCGAAGTGCGGTACGATCCAGCGTTCATCCACCGAGTAGCGATGGAAGCCGCCGCCCACATGATCGCGAACGCCGCCGCGCGCCATACTGGTGAGCGTCTTCTCGACGATCTCGCGCTGCCAAGCGAGTCCCCCTTTTCCGTCGTGCCAGCGCGCGAGCAGGAACTCGAGCGCGGCGGGATGGGGGAATTTGGGCGCCGAGCCGAAACCGCCGTAGCGCACATCGAACAAGCGGGCCATTTGATCCGCCGCGCCGGTGACCAGGTCCGCGCTCACGTCGCCGGCCTTCGCTTCGTCCAGCGTCTGGACGACGTGCTCGCGGATCGCGCGCGCGTTGGTCGTCACGCGCTCGCGCTCTTCCCGGAACGCGCGCGCGATCTCCATCAGCACGCGCCGAAAGCCGGGGCGGCCGTAGGCGTTGTTGTCCGGTGGGAAGTACGTGCCGCCGAAGAAGACCTCGCCGTCGGGTGTCAGGAACGCAGTGAGCGGCCAGCCACCCTGGCCGCTGAGCGCCTGGACGGCGCGCTGGTAGCGCGCGTCCACGTCGGGGCGCTCGTCCCGGTCCACCTTGATGCAGACGAAATCACGATTGAGGATCTCGGCGACGCCGGGGTCTTCGTACGACTCCCCGTCCATCACATGGCACCAGTGACACCACACGGCGCCGATGTCGAGCAGGATCGGCTTGTGCTCCTCGCGCGCGCGCCCGAATGCCGCGTCCCCCCAGGGCGACCAGTGGACGGGCTGGTGGGCGGCGGACTTGAGGTAGGCGGAGGATTCGCCAGACAGCTGATTGGACGACACGAATCAGCTCAGGTAACGAATCGCGGTTTGCGTCAACAGCTCCGCCGCGATCACCAAGGACTCCTCGTCGATGTCAAACGTCGGGCTGTGATGCGGAGAGGCGCGGCCCCCGGTCCGAGGCGCGGAGCCCACGAACGCGAAGCAGCCGGGAACCTTCTCCAAGAAGAATGCCATGTCCTCGCCGCCCATCGTGCGGACACCCTGCCGCACATTGTCGGCGCCGATCAGATCGGCGGCGACGTCGCGCATTAGCCTGCTGAGCTCTTCATTATTGATGAGCGGGGCGCTCAGGCGGCGGTAGTTCACGTTGACATGCGCCCCGAACGCAGACGCGACGCCCTGCGCCGTGTCCTCAACCAGCCGCGGCGCATCCTCGAAGAAGTGTCCGCCGAATGTGCGCACCGTCCCGCGCAGGTCAGCGCGATCGGGGATGACGTTGAACGCCCGGCCGGCGTGCACCTCCGTCACGGAGACGACCGCTTCGGACAGCGGATCACGCCGCCGCGACACCAGGCTTTGAAGCGCGGTAATGACGTGCGCCGCCGCCAATACGGGATCGATCGTCTGATGCGGCGCCGCGGCGTGGCCCCCGCGGCCCAGGATCGCGATCTCGAACTGATCCACCGACGCCATCACCGGTCCCGCCATGACGCCCACGGTGCCGACCGGAAGGTCGTTCCAGAGGTGAATGCCAAATGCGGCGTCGACCCGAGGCTCTTCGAGTACACCGTCGCCGATCATCGCCTGCGCGCCATTCGACGCTTCTTCGGCAGGCTGGAACGCGAATTTGACGCTGCCGCCGAGCTCGAGCGGCGCCAGGCGGCGGGCGACCTCGAGGCCGATAGCGACGTGCCCGTCATGCCCGCACGCGTGCATCTTCCCCGGTGCCTTGGAACGATAGGGAACGGCATTCGCCTCGTCGACCGGCAAGGCGTCCATGTCGGCTCGCAGCAGCACGCAGCGGCCGTCCTTCTTCTTGAGTCCCACGACGCCGGTCTTCCCGACACCCGTGGTGACGTGATAATCGAGCTTCCGTAATCGCTCCGCGACGAGCGCGGCGGTGCGCGTCTCCTCGAACCCCAGCTCAGGATGCTGGTGAATGTCGCGTCGTGTTGCAACCAGCGACGCGCGGTCGACAGGAGCGAGGGGGGGCGGACCTTTCACACGAGGGAGCTCGGGCAGAGCCGATTCAGTACGCAGTCGGCACACCGCGGTCGCCGCGCGATGCACACTTGCCTCCCGTGCTGAATCAGCGTGTGTGAAAACCAGGTCCAGTCCTCCCGCGGCACGATCTCCATCAGCTCCTGCTCGATCTTCACCGGGTCGTCCTGGCGCGTCAGTCC
>WNGC01000810.1_pt1 | contig 24761 bp, 15 predicted proteins | sample 5400051 | NCBI WGS metagenome assembly WNGC01 (sample SAMN13153368, study PRJNA577476) | soil metagenome | isolation source: 20 cm soil or saprolite under grassland replicate 2 | place: USA:California | collected 2016-06-15
GGCGGTGCGCAGATGGCCGCGGGAGTCGAAGAACCGCTCTAAGCCGGGTTTGATCGCTTGGCCCTGGGCCAGAAGTTTTTGGGCATAGAGAATCTCGTCGCGGCGCGACTCCCGCAGATCCCGTTGTAGCCGCTCATTCAAACACAGGGCCAACTGGCCGCGCACACCATCGAGTTGATAGGGACGCCGCCGGGCGTAAAAGACGGTCTGGCCCACGCGCTGGCGGTAGGGCAGTTGCACCTCCTGCATACTGAAAACTTCATTCAGCTTTTTCAACCCAATGTTACATGCCCTGTGGCTGGAGAAATAACAATTCGCCAGCCACAGGATGTTCGGGATAGGGAAGCTCGCGCCTCCTTTGAACAAGCGCTCGAAGGTATGCGTAACGTCGCGCCGTCCCTTTCCATCGCCGTCGTTTGCGACGCCACATCATTCAAGACCAAGCGGCGGGATTTCTTTCAGAGACTTCGCCAGGCCGAACACGTCGTAAAGGTGGAATCCACTCCCGACAACAAGCTTTCCTTTACCCGCGAGAAGAATACTCCGCTCCTTCCGGCCTGACCGGAAAGTTTGAGGTGCACTATGGGGAGAACGGTCCCTACTTTCGTTCAACTGATTCAACAAGTAGAACGCTGGAAAAAGTTCCGGCGCGCCTTGCGGCGGGAAGACCATCCGCATTTCGACCGGCACTACCCTGCTCCACGCTGACTCCATCGACGGCGACGTGTACGAGAAAGCCCACCCTGCAACGGCAGAGATGTATGAAACTTTTGATGTGAAATACTATTGAGGGAGTCTTACTGTAAGTCAGGCGATTCAGGAAACTCCGCCGCAGGTCGACGCCAGTGTAGCCGCAAACATCGCTTGCGCGCACAAGCCCTTCTGGCTTCGCTTTACGTCCTTCCCCAGTCTTGACTCTGCTGGGCGGACGTGTACAGTGTCGTCATCGTGCGCCGCCCGCGCTTCTACAGGTTCGTTCCGTTGCTACTTGCATTCCTGACTGTTGGGAGTTGGCACGCTACCGCAGCTTCGAAAGACGCTTGGATCGAAGTGCACTCCCCGAATTTTACCGTCATCAGCAATGCCGGCGAGAAGGAAGCCCGGAAAATCGCCGACCAGTTCGAGCAGTTCCGGGAGGTCTTTCATAGTTCGTTCCCGAAATTGCGCGTGGACCTTGGCAAGCCGCTGACTATTTTCGCCGTGAAGAATGAAGACTCGCTTAAAACACTGCTGCCGGGTTATTGGGAAGTGAAGGGCCGCATCCATCCTGCGGGAATCTACGCGCCGGGAGAAGAGGAGCATTTCGTTGTTGTCCGGACAAACATCGAGAGCAACAATCCGTATGAGATCGTTTATCACGAATACACGCATGCCATCATGAACCTGAATTTTCGGGGCTTGCCGGTGTGGTTGGGCGAAGGCTTGGCCGAATTTTTCGGGAACTCCACGATTCATGAGAAAGACGTGGAAATCGGCCATGTCTCTCTGTACCACCTCCAGGTTCTTCAGCAAGAGCGCCTGATCCCCATTGAATCGCTTCTTATGGCCGACGCGCAGTCCCACTACTACAACGAACAAAACCGCGCTTCGATGTTCTACGCGGAGTCCTGGGCCATCGTGCATTATCTGCTTCTTGACCCCGAAGCGCGCAAACGTCAATTGCTGTTCAACTTTCTATCCACGTGGGATGCCAGCGGAGATCAGCTTGCGGCGGCCCAGAAAACTTTTGGCGAGTTGACGAACTTTTCGAAGGCGATGGAGGCGTACGCACGCCAGCAAACTTTTCACGTTGGCAGGGTGAACACAACGATACACGGGGACCCGAAAAGCTACTCGAGCCAGGTCCTCTCTCCCGCGGAAGTGGATGCCGAACGGGCGCTTTTTTACGTACACACACAGCGGCCGAACGAAGCCCAGGCCGCGTTGAACGAAGCTCTCCAGGCCGACCCTAATCTTCCGCTCGCCCATGAGGCTCAAGGTTTACTCGCCTACTCCCAGCAGAATTTCGACGCGGCGGAAGCGGCGTTCTCCCGCGCCATCGAATTGCATTCCACTAGCTTTTTCCCCTACTATTTTGCGGCCGAAGCAGAATTGCGGCACGGATTTCCCACGGAAGAACAATCCTCCAAGCTAATCGCTTTACTCGAAAAGACCGTGGCGATGAATCCGCAATTCGCACCTGCTTATGCGGCACTTTCTTCGATCTACTCCATGCATCCTGAAACGCGCGAAAAGGCTCTCGCCGACGGGCGCAAGGCGATTGAATTGGAGCCCGGCAATGTCTCTGTTGCCACCAGCTACGGTTTTGTGCTGCTGAACGCCGGAAAGGTCGCTGGCGCAAGAGTACTTGCGGGGAGGATTCAGGAAGTCGCCAGGACGCCCGCGGAACGTGAGAACGTCCAGCAACTCTTCACGGCAATTGCCAGCCGTGAGGAATACGACCGCGAGGCCGCGGCGATCGCTGAGCGAGCAAAACATCAGGAAAGTATCGCTGTGGTGACGCTGGGGAAACCTGCAGGCATACCCGCCAGGAACGACGCGAAAGGCTCATCAGAGAGTACGAAGACGGTTGCGCCCGCATCCGCGGCCGGTGTAAATCGCCCCAAAGGGACGGAGTTTGCCGTGGAAGGAAATGTCGCCTCAGCCGATTGCGGAAACGGTCCGGGAAAAGTGACGCTGTCGGTCAACAAGACAGCGATGAAATTCCGCTTCGCGGACTCTGCGACATTGCAGGTAGTCACCACGGCCAAGCAGGACTCGGCGGAACCTCCAGCGTGCTCCAATTGGAAAGGCCGTCGCGTCCGCTTGTATTTTTACAAGCTGAAGGACAAAGAATTTCTGGGCGAACTGGATACGATTCAATTCTTCTGATAGACGGTCTTTCCGCCGCCGCCGGTTCCAACTGAGGTGAGCGGCGTTTCAACTTAGCAAACAACCTGCTTTCCAGCTCGGTCAGATCGTCGCAACACCGCTTTGGCGGCCCTACTAAAAAGTCCGTACGCATTGAAATCGTTGCATTTATGGAGTCCCGACCGGTAACCTTTCCAAACCATGTTCACTTTGCTTTTCTTTCTGCGAGATTGTTTCCGATCCCGCGCCGTCCTGCAGGCAGAAATTCTTGCTCTTCGCCAACAACTCTTGGTCTTGCAGCGTTCAACCCGCGGTCATGGCCTGCGCCTCCGTTGGAGTGACCGAGCCCTGTGGGTTTGGCTCTCACGATTGTGGAACGATTGGCGATCGGCGCTGCTCATTGTCAAGCCTGAAACCGTCATCGCGTGGCATCGCAGGGGGTTTCGGCTCTATTGGAGATGGAAGAGTCGGCATCGGGATGGCCGCCCCACTGTATCTCCGGAAGTTCGCCATCTGATCCGTCGAATCAGCCTCGCCAACCCGCGCTGGGGCGCTCCGCGCATTCACGGGGAATTGCTAAAGATTGGAATCGAAGTGTGTCAAGCAACCGTGGCCAAATACATGGTCCGACACAGGAAACCTCCCTCCCAGACTTGGGGCACATTTCTGGAGAATCACGCCAAGCAGCTGGTCTCCATCGACTTCTTCGCGGTGCTCACTATCCGTTTCCAGGTCCTTTACGTGTTTCTGGTGTTGGCGCATGACCGGCGTCGCATTCTGCACTTCAACGTGACCGCCCACCCGACCTCAGAGTGGACCGCCCGACAACTTTTGGGAGCATTTCCTTGGGACCATGCGCCGCGGTATTTGCTTCGCGATCGCGACAGCGCGTACGGGCGGGAATTCAGCGAGATGGCGAAATGCATGGGCATTCGCGAAGTCCTGACGGCGCCCCAAAGTCCCTGGCAGAACGCCTATCTCGAGCGACTGATCGGATCGATTCGACGAGAGTGCTTGGATCACGTCATCGTTTTGAATGAGACCGGTCTCGGTCGAGTCTTGAAATCCTATTTCGCATACTACGAACAATTCAGGACGCATTTGTCGCTGGGCAAGGACGCGCCAATCAGTCGAGCGATTCAACCTCCAGCGATGGGTCGGGTCGTGCAAATTCCTCAAATTGGCGGACTGCATCATCGTTACGAACGAGTTGCCGCCTGAACAGGCGCCACTCTTCGCACACCGTCGACGGGGACATGCCGTTCGGCTGTTTTTTGTGTCGTCGAACGTAGTCACCGAATAAGTTCGCGGCGAACCCGGCGCGCTCGGGCCGTTGGAGACACTTCGACACCGCTAAATCAGTACGAATGGAGTTTTTGGTACGGACAGGTAAAGCACTGGCTCCATCCTGTCGATAGCTCCGTAATGGATCGTCGGCTCCCATCCAGGCTTCCACCGCGGTCCTGAACAAATTCTCGAGCTCATTCTCGTTAAGATCCGAGAGCTGAGATACCCTCTTCTTCTGCATCGAGACCGCCTGAAACACAAGGCTCGTTGCCATCGCTCTTGCACTCCCGCTGCGCTGCTCCCCATAGACATTCTCGGCACAGATGAGCGAATCCTCAATACTGTGCTTTCTGTCGTCGAGAAGCTTCGAATCCTCGTCTCGAAGGTAGAGCACCGCATCCGGCTGCATCAATGGGCCCTTCTCGATAACCACCTTGAACTCCCGGTACTTGGGATCGCTCAAGTGGATTTCAACAGTTCCTATCTTGACAGTCTTTTCCTCCAGATCGATAACCTGGAATTGATTATGTGTCGCATGAGGCGCGCCAACAAACAAGCTCCCGGCCGCAGCTACCGCGACCTGGCAATCCGGTGGCGTGGACATATCGCTCTTGGTAATCGATAGGCGACGCTCGACGCCACAGAACGGGGTGTGTTGATGACCGTGGAGAATTAGAGAAAAATTGTCAGCCAGCAAAAGATCCAGGATGCGCTTCGCATCAACCGTCAGAGAGAATTTCCTTTCAGCTGGGGGCAGCGCCAGATCCCCCAGAGCCAGATCGTTCATCGGCAGCAAATGATGATGAAGAACCGCGATCTTGAAAAACTCACGAGATGCGGCCTGATAGTCAGGATCAGCTGTCGGTGGCGACGAAAAAGTGGTCCACTTTGGCGGCTAGATGTGGACCGGGGTCGTGGTTACGCTCTGTAATGGCCAGTTGCGAATTGTGGCCGCGAGGTGCGCCCAGAAGTTGCGACGGTGGGGTAAAGAAGTCGCGAGAGCTTTTTTATTACGCTGGATGTTCTCCTTCTCTCGGCCCTGACCGTGTGCCCGATATAACTTGCCTTGAATCTTGAGAGTGATCGTTCCTGCCGCGATGCGATCGAGAAGAAGAGCTCCATCGCGACGGGTCTGTCGGGCAGATAAGTCCCCCCGTGTTTCGAAGTCCACGTTGGTGGCCAGGGTGGTGGATAGACATCCCGCGTGGTTGCCCTGAGGCAACTTCAGTGACCCTGCGGCCATCGCAGGATCTGCCGGTACCGTCGGGCGAGCCGCTGTTCGAAGCGATCACCGCGTTCTTTTAGGCCATGTCCACACGGGAGTCAAGGAAAATCGTCCTGAACAGTGCGATTATTTTTTTTATTTTTTTTCTAAACAGGACTTGGTTCCTTCTGCTTCGCGCACCAAGCCATACCAACTGTCGTTGGGTAGGCGGCGGGGCTCGTCACTGTACGTCGATGGCAGGATCAGGTGCCCGAGAGATACCGATCGATCGCCATCCTTGGCACCCGACATGATTTTCATCCTGAGACCACTTCCTGCTTTGCCAACTCCACTCACCGCCATCGAGCGCTGGCGGTCCGGCTGTCCCTGGCCCGCCACAATGGACCACACTCATTCCGCCGCTGACATCAGCTCTGAGATCTCGAATTACCTGCTCGATTTGCTCTCGCCCGACGTATCCGAGGCCGGCATCACGTTTGTTGAAGAGCCGGCACGAGTTCAAACCGACAATCACGACCCTGTCGCGCCTAAAGAGCCGCAGGTCCGCCAAATATCCGCTGGGCGTCCGGCCAAGGATGTCCGAGTAGAACTGTCGATATCCGGATTCCGCAATCCCCGCAAAGAGATATTGGTAACCCTTGGCATACGAGGGATCGGCCTCACTCCAGGTAATGTCGTGGTTTCCAGGAATGACGACAACATGACCCATCGGGACATGCAGAAGCTCAGCGAGCTTTGTTAAGAAGTGCGCCGTCGTCGCAAACTCTACGGGTTTGTTCTCCCAAGTTAGATCTCCGGAGGCTACGATCGCTTTGAATTCCGAGTTGTAGCCGTGCCGACTAAGATCATCTCGCAGTTCAAGCGCGGCTGTCTCGCCTGCAGCTTGTGGAGTTTGGGCACCCATCAGCTTGTATCGACAATGGCGCCCGAAGTGAATATCTGAAATGTGTACGATTCGAAAGCTCACTCGGCGCCGCCCGATTCTTCAGCCTTCTGCCAACGGTTCGACGCTGTAAACCAGCAAAGCACGGCTGACCGGGGTGGGGACGGCTGGTCCCGAGTGCCACGTTGAATTCTTCTTCGAGCTATGCATCCGTTGTTCCCCATCTTAACGTTCGATTTGAACTCGGTTCGGGCAACTTCTTTCATCAGATGAGCCGCCACGCGTAGCTGGAGCTCCAGTCCCGATCGAATACAGCCTGCAGGGTACGCACCAATAACGGGTGATCGCTGTTAAAGCTGCTGCCGGCGGTCGCCGCGAAATAATCCCAGGTCATGTTGGACGTCCCGATGTTGATGCGGCGGTCGGTGACGATATATTTCGTGTGATTGACCCGCGTATGGCCCGGATACTTGCGGTGGCTGCCCGCTGTGTTATCCCAACCGGGGACGACGAACTGTTTGATCTCGAGCTGGCCTGATCTCATAAAGCTGTCAGCGCGGCCCGCGTCGGCGGCTCTCTGCAGAGCGGACAGCAACGGCGCGATCAGTCCGGAAGTATGCGCCCACTTGCTGACCAAAAGACGTACGTAGACTTTTCGAGTGAGCGTAGCTGAAAGCAGGGCGTCAAAGAGGCTTGGCCACCATACCGGCGTGTCGTTTGGAATCGCACTCTCGCCGCTGGGTGGTCCGCCAAGGTTCTGACGGCTGAACAGGCTAACTGGTCCGAAATCCATCACGCTCACGCAAATCGATCTGCGAGCGTCGTCAATCGTGTGAATTAGTCCTTCCGCGTCCCAGGTACGGCCGGAGCCGCGAACTTCCTCAGGGCAGCCGGTGACGAACACACCGCCTTTCTCGCCGTTGAGCTCGATCAAGAGCGGCGTCGCGCGATTGAACGTGGTCGCATACTTTTGAGAGGCAAGCGGTGAAGCCGTGCGCTGCCTGGAAGGCACCAGGTCGGACCATGGCGGAACCTTCCGATCGATACGCGCGATCGGATCGAAGATTTCCGTGGTCGCAGGTGAGAGTGCACTGAAATCCCACCAGGCATTGAAGTACTTGGCGGCGTCAGCGGCAATCTCAGGAGCGTCTTCCACGGCAACGCCCATCTCCTTTACCTGCGAGATCGACTTCCAGTCCATGTTGGCCGACCCGATGTAAATATGGCGAGAGTCGAAGATCCAGATCTTTTGATGCATGATCCCGGCTCCGCCATACCACTTACCCATTTCTACCGAGTGAATCTCGACTTGTTTCGGAAACTTCTCCTTCAGCGTTTCGGACGCTTGTTTCTGTCCCGAGAAGCCGGGGCTCTCGAGGATCCGGATGCATACACCGCGAGCGGCGGCGTCTCGCAAAGCCTCGTATAGAGCGCGACCGGCGTCGGCGCCCATTTCGCTGAACTGAGCATCAGTAAATCCTCTTTCATCCTCACTAGCTGGATCTGGCACGAGCGCCCAGTACATTGCCGTGAGGTCGATGGTGGATTTGGCGGCTCGCGTCAAACGGACTAACACATCCTCGGTGTACTGTACGCCTGGCGTACCGCGGAGATCCTCGAGTCCCCTTGGGATCGATTCGACGAGAGAGGCTCGTGGATTTCGCGTCGTATCAGGCATGTTCGGTCCTCGCTGGAAGGTCCGTCGTGGGGCTTTCAAAGGGACTACGCTGAAGTTGTACTTGCCGTGCGGGGAACATAATCACGAAGAATAACTAAGAATTTGACAATTGACAATAAGATAGCGCGAAGTTATGCTGTCGGCAATTTTCTGGCGGGTGGTAAGCGAGGCTTACGAATGAAACTCATGCGGCCAGGCAGACACACGCAATGGTTTATCCTCACTTTGGGACTCGCAATTGCAGTTGGCTTGGCCTCGTTGTCGGCATTTCCGAGGCCTTCGTCGGCTCAAAATGCCGCAACAGCGACGACAACAGCTGCCTCTGCGGCTACTGGGGCAGGATTGAATTGTACTGGCGCCGCGGTGCCCACGCCCGATCCTTCAAACGGCCAGAAGGATCCTTTCTTAGGCCAGTTGGCTGGGCCGAGTCTCCCTGCAGGTTTACTCCCCATCAACGACGCGATCCGAAAATCCATTTTTGGAGTCGGTCTGCCGTGTCAGGAAAGCGTCAGTCCGAAGGGACAAGAGGCAGTAGGGCTGGATAACCTGCAGCGCGGCTTCGACTTTTATTCCTGGCGCACCTTTATTGCGCTGAATTCACCTGCCAATGGGACCCCCATCGAGCAAGCTCAGGCGGACGCCCCAACTCTGTGGGAGGACACGAATAGCTTCAAGCAATTGCTCGACGTCATGTTGCCGGCCAATCAGTTACCGCCACAGTGGCCGATGGATAGGGCGGGAGTGGAGGCTGAGCGGGAGCGATTGATGCCGACGGAATGCCGCGATCTGCATCAGAAGATGCCCGAGAGAATGATTGTGAAGATGATCGAGGAGAGCTTCAACGAGCCGTTCAAGACCGGTCCGTTGATAGACCAACAGGGTCATTACGCCATCTTCGACATTCTGATGAACTGGCAGATGTTCGATTACATCATGCTGAATCATCTGAATACCAAGGCCGGCCAGGCCGCGAATTCAAACCTCGCGGTTGACTTTCCCGCCGGACTGAACTCGAACAGCAATCTGGGTGCCTTCATGCTGAAGGTATCGTGGAGGATTTTGTCCGACAGCGAGATCCAGGCCAAAAATTTTCACATGGTCAAAGCTCTCGTTTTGACGCCGCCTATTCCTAATGCGGCGCGGAAGTGCTTGCCTGAAACATTGGGTCTGATTGGGTTTCACGCTGTGCATAAAACGGCGTCTCGTCCACAGTGGATCTGGACGTCATTCGAGCATGTCAAGAACGTGCCGGACAGGGATGAGGTCACCGCCAAAAAGTTCAACGGTCCGTACAATTTCTACAGTGTCAATTGCAAGGGCGCGTGTACTGAGAATGCGACGCCGCCGACGCCATGGGACCCGAATCCGGCCCTGGAGTTGAAGTTCAGACACGATGACTCGTTCAAGAGTCAGATCGTTCGTGAGACTCCATTAACCCCCGCGGCCAAAAATATGAACGCCATCTTTCAGAGCATGTTGTCGAACAGTATCTGGAAAAATTATATACTAATCAGTACACAATGGCCGAGCGCGTTCAGCTGCACGAGTCTGCAGGCCAAAAGCCCTAGTACAGCGGAGCCGAAGACGGACTTCCTCAAGCAGCCCGACATGACCTGTTCGCCCGCGCCCACTTTTTTGGCGAACTCCACACTCGAGACCTACAGCCAAGGGGACGTCCCGCTCGCTTCCTCGAGTTGTATCGCCTGCCACAGTAACGCGGTGGGTTTTCAAAGAACGGCTTCGAATCCGCAGCCCGGCAGGCCGAACCTGAACCAATCTGATTTCACGTTCATGTTGGAGAAAGCACAGTAGGGTGACATTGCGCCGGGCCCGTTCAGAGGCCTGTCGAAAAGCTCGCAAAATGGAGGGAACTTCGATGGATTACGGTCGTGAATGTAACACGGGAGACACGGAGCCGCTGACTCCCGCCGGCGAAATATCCCGCCGTGTCATGGTCGCTGGGATGGTTGCAACGACCGCCGTGGCGGTCCTGCCTCTCTCCAATTCCGCATTTGCGGAAACTCCTGACCAGGACATGATCGCCTTCCTGTTGCTTTCAGCGGCGCTTACGGGGGTGGACATCCAAACTCTCGCGCCTGAATTCTCGCGCGGTTCAGGCGACATCTTGAGTGCGGATCCGGGCATCGACCCGATCAACATCAAGAACGCCTATTTTAGACAGGTTAACGCGCCCGGGACGGCGTCGTCGTTCGCCAAACTACTGCAAATTGCCAAAGACAATCGGCTCTCACAGGACAACATCATCGCCAAGGTGAACGCCAGCGACGAGGACACGAAATTCCTGGCTCGCAGCATTGTTCTGCTCTGGTATCTCGGCTCGTGGTATGAGCCGGGCGCCCTGAAGAATGCCGCCGCTTCGCCTGAATCGGTCCACGCACCTATTGAGCAAAAAGTGCTCTCCGCCAAGGCATACACGCAGGGATTGGTATGGCAAATCGCGGGCGCGCACCCGATGGGCTACAGCAATTTGCAGTTTGGTTATTGGTCGCGCGAGCCGCGCGATCCGAATAGTCCTATTAACCTTTTCAGCTCTGCGAAGTTCTGAGGGAGCCCTTTATGGCCGACAATTCCATTACGTGCGATGTCGCGATCGTCGGATCCGGATTTGCCGGGTCGTTCATCGCCAATGAGTTGAGCAGGAAGGGCATTAAGGTCGTTATTCTCGAGGCCGGCCCGGATGTCCAGCCGAATTTCAACGCTTATATGAAGAGTTTTTTCGAGGCCAGCTCCAAAGTACCGGAAAGTCCTTATCCGCCCGCAGTGCGCGATTCGCAGGAAAAGCACTTTATCAATCCTAAAAATGTGGCCGCCGGCAGGCCTTCATCGCTGACTGTGGGCGGGTCCACCTGGAAGGATCCGGGCCAGGCCTATCTGGATCAGAGTACGAGTAATCGTCCCTTCAAGAGTACTTACGAGCGCCTTGCCGGCGGTACGGCGCACTGGATGGGTCTCACGCCGAGACTCGTGCCGAATGACTTTCGCATGAAGACCATGTACGGCAAGGATCAGCCGGGCTTTGTAGATTGGCCGATCGACTATAACACCATCGAGCCCTACTACCAGAAGGCGGAAGCTGAATTGGGTGTTGCCGCTGACGTCGATGAGCAGCGTTTTTGCGGTATCGACTTCTCGGGCAACTACCAGTACCCGATGCCGAGAATTCCGCCATCGTTGTTTGACCAACGCGTTGGCGAGGCGCTTGCACACTTGGACGACGGAGAGACGCAATTTCTAGGAATGGGGCGGTCCGTGACATCGCTTGCGGTCCGGAGTCTGCCGAGTGCACGTAATTCCCAGCCCTACCGGAATCGCCGCGCCTGTGCGGGCAATACCAATTGCATTCCTATCTGTCCGATCCAGGCCAAGTACGATCCGAGCATTACCTTGAATGAGGCGACCAACAACGGTGCGAGGCTAGTCCACCACGCGGTCGCCAGCGAGATTCTGCTCGAGAACGGTCGTGTCAGCGGCATCACCTTTATAACTTACGACCGTGAGGGTGGACCGAAGACCGGGAGTGGCGTCATAAAGGCCGCGGTCTATGTAATCGCCGCCAACGGCATCGAAACGCCCCGGCTCCTGCTCATGTCGAAAAATAAAGAGAAGACCCCCAACGGCCTAGCCAACAGCAGCGGCATGGTTGGACGCAATCTCATGGACCATCCCCAATATCGCAGCTGGGGACTTCTGCCGCAGCCAGTCTACCCTTACCGCGGTCCGCTGGTGACCTCGGCCATCGGCGAACTATGTGATGGTCCGTTTCGTGCACAGCGCGCCGCCTTCCGGGTCAGCTTAGGTAATGAGGGCTGGACGAGCGTGGTCGGCGGCGGCGCCCGATTCGGCGCCGATCCGAATGTAACAACCCTTGATTTTGTCAACGGAATGAACTTCAGTGGCGTCAATACCAAGGGCGTCACCGGATTGGGGGGCGATAATCGCGCTCTATTCGGCGACGATCTTACCCGGACTCTGGGGAATCTGATTTCACGGCAGTTTCGGATTGCATTTCCGATCGAGCAGAACCCTGATCCCAACAATCGAGTCACGCTGTCATCTGCCCTTGACGCGCTGGGTTTGCAGCGTCCGAAGATTAACTACGATATTTCCGACTATACGAAGCAAGGTTTTGCCACCGCCTTTCGACTCAAGAAACTGATCTTCAGCAAGCTGGGCGCAACCGACTTCACCCGCGTCCCTCAAGATGATCCCGCCGCCTTCGAGATCGACGGTACGCCGGAACGATTTACTTATGGCGGCGCCGGTCACGTCATGGGCACATATCGCATGGGCGGTGATCCCAAGACATCCGTCGTCGACGGGTGGCAACGCTCCCATGATCACCCGAACCTGTATTTGGTCGGAAGCGGAACATTTCCGACGGTGGGCACCGCGAATCCGACCCTCACGTTGTCGGCGTTGGCACTGCGGACCGCAGAGGACATTGTCAAAAACCTCCCATCTCTGAAGAGCTGAGGCGTCATCATGGAAGTCACTGCGCTCGACGAAGCAGGCAAAAAAGTAGACTGGTTTTTCATATACAAAGTCCCCCAACTCTCGGCGGGTGCCACCACCGACAAGACGACGGGATATGAGTACGTCTACTACGACTCATCCATCGACCAACAGCTGACGGTGAGCAATCGTAACATCCTGAAATCGCCCTACGTATTGAACAGTGACCAAGGGGCACTCAACAAAACACTCGATTCGGTGTTTAACAATCCGGACTCGACCACCGGCTGGATTCTTTATAACGACGAGATGCCCGGAGATGTGCCCGGCAAGGACAACGGTGCTCTCGGTCACACCAAGGGTGTGTTGGCCTTTGATACCGCGACTAAGACCGGATATTGGCTGCTGCATTCATGGCCGAAATTTGCGGAGCCGAAGGCTAAAACCGATCCGACACCCAAGTATGGGCAGACATATCTATGCTTGTCTCTGACGCTGGACACCTTGGAACAAATTGCCCCTCTGATGATCGATTACCAACAGCCCCAAACTTATCTCAATCGCGTCGATTGTCTTAACAGCAAGACAAGCCTGCTTTACAAGCTCGCGCAGGCCGTCAATCCGAATGCGCCCGGGGATTCCAAGATTCTCGATCTTAAGACCACAGGAGGCATGGCGTTCAAGGCGATCGCTAAGAACCGTTTGTGGAATAAAGACTTCTGGAACGGGTTGGTGGGACCCGCCCTCGCAGATGATATGGACGTTGATACCTGGATACGAGGTCCAGTGCCCCCAGTGGCCGATACCGATGGTATCCATAAGACCTTTGACATCAAGTACATCAACTTGGGTCCCTTGGGAATCCACATGGCATGGCCCGAAACTCACGATCACGCGAAGTGGGGCATCACTACGCACAAGAACTGGGTGTGCGTCGGCGACATTAATCGCATGATCTCGCAGCGCAAGCGCGGTGGCGGAACCGCTACGTTCCAAAATCAAATACTATGGCAGGGACTGTCAAAAACAGACCTTTTGTTGGCCCCACCGGGCATGACGCGCGACCAAGCTCGCGGACTCATCCACGCGGCCCATTACGACCCACATGATCAAGTCGGTTCTTCTCCGGTACCCAAAATTCATACGATGGCCCATCTGCCACCTCGCACTGGCGCGCCTTTCCGCGGCAGACCCACGCAGCTTGAACCGGAGCCAGAGCCATCGAACGGGCCATCGAGTCAGTCTCGACCGAAAAAGAAGGCGCAGAAGAAGCAGCCGACAAAGAAAAAGTAGCGAGTAGTCTGTCGCGTCGCATAGCCACCGGTGTGCGTGTGCATGACGGACCAGCACGACGTTATGCAGAATCCTGTTTGGAGGCAGACTCCCGAAGCCAAATATTCAGGGCTGGCTTCAGAAGATGTAGCCTTGCGATCCTTCGGTTCATGGGGAGTTCGCTAAACGACAAACGGGCGGACGGAAATGGCCGAGCGACCGAGCTGAGGTTTCGCACGGCGCAACCGATGGATCCGAGGTTTGAAGGCGAGCTTGATAGAGAGGATGTTGTAAATGAACACAAATACGCGCATTCCTCGTCTTCTAGTCAAATTGACCAGCGCTCCGGACAAAGCTGCGTTCGCGTTCGGTGGGAAATCTCGGGATGTCGTCTTTGAGCCCTTATTCCGCAGTATCCGGCTGGAAAGTGGAGCGCGGGGCATCGCGAGTCAGCCGCAATGGCACATCATGGCCTCAATTCAAATAGGTGCGGAGACGAACGTCTGGGATTTGTGTCATCACGTTGTTACTCACGGATTCGGTATCGATGGGCTGGCAAATGCTCAATTTGCTGAGCCCGACCTGGAACAGCAGTGGGTCTCTGGGACAGCGATTCAGCACGCACGCGCGGCAGCACGAACCTGCGACGGCCCGACTTCGCCAGACTCCCGTCTACCCGTCGGACCCGGCTTTTTCTGGTTCCGTGGCGCGGACTTCTCGCAGCTTGAGGCCGCTCGCAGCAAAGTCGGTGATCCTAGCGACCGTGTCAGGATCGCTCATTTCGACACTGGCTATGATCCCAATCACGAGACCAAGCCCGTCCATTTACGAACTGACATTCAGAAAAATTTTGTCGACGACAATTCCCCCAACGACTCTACGGATCATACTTCCGGCATTTTCACGAATCTCGGACACGGGACCGGAACGCTAAGTCTTCTGGCTGGAGCCAAGGTGGACGGCATCCCTTTGGGAGGTGCGCCCTTTGTGGATGTGATCCCGATTCGAGTCGCAAATTCTGTGGTGCTATTCAAAACCAGCTCGATTGCCAAGGCTCTGGATTATGTGCACGAATTGTTCGGCGATCCTTCAAAGCGCGCCCACGTCATCACCATGAGCATGGGGGGATTGGCATCCCAGGCTTGGTGCGATGCGGTCAATGCTCTGTATGAACTTGGCGTCTTCCTAGTGACTGCGGCGGGAAACAATTTCGGAAACTTGCCCACTCATAACATCGTTTATCCCGCGCGTTTCAAGCGTGTAGTCGCGGCATGTGGGGTCATGGCGAACGGCAGTCCTTATGCGGATCTTCCCCTCAACATCATGGCCGGTAATTACGGGCCACCGAGCAAGATGGCAACAGCAATGGCCGCATTCGCACCGAACACACCCTGGGCTAAGTTGGGCTGTAGCCTGATTGTGGACCACGATGGCCGAGGCACGTCAGCGGCGACGCCGCAGATCGCGGCGGCGGCGGCTCTCTGGGTGCAGACATTCAAGAGTCAATGGGAACAATATCCGGACGGTTGGATGCGGGTCGAAGCCGTACGAAAGGCTCTCTTTGACTCCGCGCAGCCCAGCGGTAGCGAATCTCAGAAGAAGCTCGGTCGCGGGGTGCTGAAGGCTGATACAGCCCTTGCCCAAACACCAGCGACCCCCGCCAAGTTGCAGAAGCAGCCGGTGGACACGGTGAGTTTTCCGTTTTTGCGAGTAATAACCGGACTCGGCGTTGGCGCAGCTCCAGACAGCCGTCAAGCCATGCTCGAGCTGGAAGCCCTGCAGCTCACACAGCAGTATCAAGAGCTGGAACGACTTCTTCCAGACCCGGAAGATATGGGAGTTGTGCCAGATTCAGATCGTCACCGTATCCTCGAGTGTCTCTACGACGCGCCGGGCGCCTCAAACGCATTGCGAACCGAGCTCGAAAAGCATCGAGTGCGTTCGGTTCGCGTCCAACCAACAACCCCAGCCGTGCCTGTTGAAGATGCGAAGCGCGTGAAACTCGCGCTCGACCCGGCAATGCCTACACCTTCGACACGGCGCCTGCGTGTTTTCGCGTTCGATCCACTACTCGGTTACAAACCAGATCTTCTACAAATCAACGAGACCTGCCTGGAAGTTCGTTGGGAGGATGTCAATCCCGGCCCGGTTGGCGAATATTTGGAGGTCGTTGACGTCGACCCTTCAACGAGTTCCTGCTATGCTCCTGTTGATCTGAACCATCCCTCGGTCCTTTCGCAAGAAGGACTAGCGCCCTCCGAATCAAATCCAAGATTTCATCAGCAAATGGTATACGGCGTGGCAATGAAGACCATTGAATATTTTGAACGGGCTCTCGGCCGCGTGGCGCTATGGGCTCCACGCTTTGTGAAGTACACAGAAAATGGAAAGGACAAGGTTGAGAAACATTACGTGCCCCGGCTTCGGATCTACCCTCATGCGTTGCGAGAGGCCAATTCGTTCTATAGTCCAGCGAAGAAAGCGCTGCTGCTGGGGTACTTCCCTGCCTCGGTGACCGATCCCGGCGATAACTTACCTGGCGGCAACATTTTCTGTGCGGTGTCCCACGACATCATTGCTCACGAAACCACACATGCATTGTTAGATGGGCTACACCGGTACTTTGGAGAGCCGACGAATCCCGATGTGCTGGCGTTTCATGAAGCATTCGCGGATATTGTGGCCTTGTTTCAGCATTTCACTTTGCCGGAGGCGCTTCGGGACCAGATTGCGCGGACACAAGGCGACCTTTCAAAGCAAAACATGCTGGGCGAATTGGCGGGGCAGTTTGGAGAAGGCATCGGTCAATACGGAGCGCTGCGAAGCGCTATCGGAAGTTTTGTGAAAAGGGCAGGAACCGATGAGAAGGTATGGGTACCAGCGAAGGTCACGCGAGATGACTACAAGAATAAGACCGAAGCTCATGATCGCGGAGCAGTGCTAGTAGCCGCAGTGTTTGACGCTTTTCTGGATATTTATCGGCGCCGTAGTGCTGACTTGATCCGACTGGGGACTGCGGGAACCGGGATTTTACCGGAAAGAGAGATTCCCCATGATCTTGTGAATCGGCTTGCGCAGGAAGCTAACAAGACGGCCAGACATGTTCTGAATATTTGCATTCGGGCGTTGGACTATTGCCCGCCTGTCGACCTGAGATTCGGAGAGTACGTGCGCGCGTTGATTACCGCGGACTGCGAGCTCGTGCCTGATGATCCCTGGGCATACCGACCGGCATTTATCCAGGGATTTCGGCGCCGAGGTATTTATCCGGAGAATGTGCGAAACTTGTCCTCTGAGAGTTTGCGTTGGGAGCGGCCTGAAGCCGATTTTGCGCTCGCGAAGATGCTCGAGAAACTGGAACTGAGTTGGGATTTGCATGTGGACCGAAAGCGGGCGTTTGACATCTCTGCCAAGAACGGCTTCCTGGTGCACGAGTGGTTCAAAAAAGATCCGAGCATCATGGATTCCGACACCGAGGCGCTCGGATTCTACCGGGCGGAGAACCTGGCTCTTACCATCGGCGGCCAGAAGGGGCGGTTGCGGAATTTCGAAGTTCATTCCGTGCGGCCGGTTCGGCGAATCGGCCCCGACGGCCAGGAGCAAACGGACCTAGTAGTAGAAATCACACAGAGCTGGATTCCCGAGGATGGCGGAGGGAAGTTTCGCGGGGGGTGCACGCTGATTATCGATCTGGAAAGGCAGCACATCCGCTACGTTATCCGCAAACGAGTTGACCACGAAGGAAGATTTCAGGAACAGGAAGCGTTCCAGATGCAAATGGCACAGGGCAATCTGGGCTTCAACTATATTGGCAAGGAAGCGATGACCCGCGAACCATTTGCCATGCTACACCGTGGGTTGTAGGGGGCGGAGATGGCGAAGAACAAGAAAGCGACAAGGGCACCAGGAAAATCGCGGGCCAGTCGTTCGGGCGATTACCGGGCCAAAGTTCGTATGTATCGGCAGGGCTTAGGCGACTGTTTCTTAATCACGTTGCCCCGGAAAAACGGAAAGCCTTATTACATTCTAATCGATTGTGGAGTGATCCTGGGCACTTCGGATGCCGCTGCCAAGATGATTGCTGTGGTGGAAGACATTATTGAGACGACGAAGAACGGCGAGAAAGGATACGTCGATTTGTTAATTGCCACTCATGAACATTGGGATCACCTCTCTGGGTTCATTCAGGCGAAGGAGGCGTTCTCTGGTTTAGCAGTCGGCGAGGTATGGTTGGCGTGGACCGAGGATCCAAACGACGACTTGGCAAAGAGACTTCATGCGGAACATCAAGCCTTACGGCTAGCACTGGCGTCGGCATGTGCGCGACTTCGCTTGGGACAGGGGAACGATTCCCTGGCAGAGAGTATGATGGAATTTTTCGGTGCAGCCGGCCAAGGCACGACTGGCGAGGCTCTGCGGAACATCAAAGCGTTTAAGCCAGAAAAAACCAGGTTCTGCCTGCCGCGTGACGCAGCTGTCGAACCGGATGGAACCGCAGCACGGCTTTATGTGCTGGGCCCGCCACATGATGAAAAGATGATCAAGAAATACAACCCGTCGAAAAGCGATCCGGAGACATATGCCGTGGCCATGTCCAAATTGGTGCCAGCGCTCATCGACCTGGACGCGGGCGCGCCGTTCGATCCCATCGCACGGATTCCGTTTGATGTAGCGGGGCAACTGCGTTTTTTCCAGGACCACTACTGGGGTGAGCACCCTGATTCCCGGAGCGAGCGGCCCGAATCGGCGGAAAAGGATCAGAGTTGGCGTCGGATTGATGGAGACTGGCTGGATATTTCGTCGGCTTTGGCGCTTCAACTGGATAGTGCCACCAACAATACCAGTCTTGTGCTTGCCATTGAATTAGACAACGGAGATGTCCTGCTTTTTGCCGCCGACGCGCAGGTGGGGAATTGGCTATCCTGGCAGGAGCTCGTCCTGTACAAGACGGGACACCACGGAAGCCACAACGCAACCCTCCGGGAGAACGGGCTCGAGTTAATGAAGAAGCTTCAGATCGCTTTCATACCCGTCGATCACGCAATGGCCGTAAAGAAACGTTGGGGGAAAATGCCGCTCGAGAAACTCGAAGCTCGCTTGAACGAGATCACTGACCATCACGTGTTACGGATCGATCAGGAAGTCCCGGCTGGCATGGAAAAGCAGGTTATGCAAGACAAAGACAAAAGGCTTTACTACGAGGTCACTATTTAGAAATCGGCCATCGATTGATTGCTGGGCAAGCGGTTGAGGCGAGGCCATCGAAGTGTCCGACAAATGGCAGGGAGAAGACATTCGGTACTGGGATCTTGCGCCGAAGCTGTTCAAAAGCGACGGCAAGCAGGACATGATTCCTTTTTTGGGTGCAGGCGTCTCGGTCTCTGACCGTCAGGAACCAGAAGCCAAGGTCAGTCCGAAGTATCCGGACGACGCAACTATCGAAAAGGTCGCCGGCTTGGTCAAAGTTGACGGGCAGGCTCGCTTGTACCTAGAGTATGCCATCCGGACTGCGATCCGCATGCAGGCGTGGGAAGAGGCCAACGGCAGCCTACCCTCCCGCGAACAACTCCTGGAACGGCTCCAGCAGTGCCCCTATCCGCCCTTTGCGTGGGAACTCTCGGAGATGTTTTCCCAAGTGGCTGCGTACAATTCGATGCAGGACCGCGCTCTGAAAGCGGTCAACACCAAGGAACTGCTCACTCAATCGCGGATCGAACAATTTCGGACAGCATTGCTGCCCATGCTCAAGCTTCTCGCCTTGACCACCGATCTGACCGGGTCCACCGATCCCTTAACAAGCATTTCCAGCTATTACGAGAGCAAGGGAGACCGAAAGGACCTTTGGACACGCTTGTTTAGCGTCGTCGCGCCCAAGGAGAAGCCTACCGAAACACATCGCCTCATCGCAGAGGCAGCCGATGTTCACTTGAAGACCGATCGGATCTGGGAAGACTATCTCATCATTACGACGAACTACGACTCATTGATGGAAACCGCATTGGATGAAAGAGGAGTGCCGTACGTGGTTCTTCGTCGAAACCGCAACGACGGCAAGGTGTATTCCAGATTCGCCAATATGACGGCCCAAGACATCCAGGAGCTCGAGCGACTGAACACACCGTGCACGCCGGAACAGTGCTCCCTGCAGGAGCCTCGCCACATGGCTGTCGTATACAAGATGCATGGATGCCTGCACAAGCAACTTAGCGACAACGATGATGGCCTGGTGATCTCCGATAGCGATTATGTGGAGTTCATCTCTAACATCCAGAACATTATTCCCAGCCATGTGGGAAGGCTACTCGGGGTCAAACAACTCTTGTTTATGGGCTACAGCTTCAGCGATTGGAATGTTCGAAGCGTGTACGAAAAAATAATTTCGCGGACGGCTAAGAGCAACAGGCGCGATTACGCGGTGACGCGATCGTTGTCACGATTCGAAGAAGTGTATTTTGACAAACGGGACATTGTCCTCATTCTGACCGATCTTCGCTCTTTCGTGAACGGAATCCGTGAGCAACGGGCAAAGGGAAACTGATGACAGTTGTGCTGAGCAACCCCTTTAAGGGTTTGGAACCACTCGGTCCCGGCGACATACTATTCGGGCGTGACGGGGATCTCACGCTCGTAACCGATCGCGTGTTTCGCGGCAAAACCACGCTGCTCTTCGCAGGATCGGGGGTAGGGAAAACGTCCTTCTTCCAGGCCAAGTTCATACCTGAGATAACCGGCCGCTACAGCGAGGACATGCAAGTCAAGTTTTACAACAAATGGGCGGGAGAAGATCCACTAGCCGGGTTGAAATCCGCGCTAGGAGCAAAGTCTGGGCAAACCTTGCTGCAATTCTTCGAGCGTAATGCCGAAAGCCAAGCGACGTCGTGGATCTTGGTGCTGGACCAGTTCGAGGAATTGTTTACGCGCCATGTCTATGGGCCGCACTTCGAAACCTTCCGCGAGGAACTTTGCGAGTCGATCAACAAGACGGACGCGTCGGTGCGATTCGTGTTATCCATGCGCGAAGAGTTCTTGGGAGAACTCAGCGTCTTCGATAGCCGCATACCGGACTTGTTCGGAAACTACTACCGCCTGAAGAATCCGGACAAGAAGCAAGCGGAGTTAATCATCCGGTTTACAGCGAACAAGGCAGGAGCAGGGGTGAATGACGAGGGGCTTCGCGCGCTGATCGAGGACCTGTCCAAGGTAGAAGTCGACACGGGCCGGAGCCGAAATGCCGATGAGATCAAGCGGGACTACGTAGTTCCCCCGCATCTTCAACTCGTTTGCCGGGGTCTGTGGGATCAGGAGATGAAAAATGGAGCCGCAAAAAACGGGGGATTTGAGTTTTTAAGAGACTACCTCAAAGCGGAAGGTACCGGGAGACAGAATCCGGCGAGACAAATTTTACAGAGGTTCTGTGAAGACCAAATGGACCAGTTAACGAGCGAGCAGCAGGTGCTTGCGGCAAAGGCATTCGATTTTCTGATCACCAGTCAAGGCGCAAAGATGTCGTACGAGCTGAATAGTCTGGCTCGGCACATGAACACAGCTGAAGGTGTGCTCGGCGCGACGCTGCAAAAGCTAAGCAACCCGAAGACGCGAATTCTGCGGAAGTCCCAGTGGCAAGACGAACTCTGGTTTGAGCTGTACCACGACATGTATGCGCCGATCATGTACGAGTGGAAGCAGCGGCTGGACGAAAAACAGGAAGGGGAGCGCGAACGTGAACAGAGGGCCGGGACATGTGACCGCCGGGCTATTCAGGCCGAGGCTAAAGGAAATCCGGACGTAGCACTGATGTTTTGGCTTCTGGCGATCGAACAAAGAGACACCGAGGAGAGACGTCGTGAAGTGGCGCGCTTGACGCGGGATGTCATAGCGTTGGAGCGAACCTTCCGGCACGAGGGACCTGTCACGGCGGTATCGTTTGGAAGCCGGTCCGGTAAAATTGTCACTGCTTCAACCTTCCGACGCATTACTACGGCGGCGGGAAAAGGAGAATCGCGCGACAGTACGGGAAGAGACGACGAGAACGGCGCGGAAGAGTTCAGTTTAATTCAGGTGTGGGACCCCTCCTCGGGGAATCCCGTAAGCAAGCCGTTTGAAGTGAATGCGGTGATTTGGGCATTGGAATTGAGCCCAGATGAGAATGTGGTCATGGCAGCGGGCGAGGAGTGTTTGTTCCGCATCGACCTGACCAAAGGAGGCAAACCGGGCTGCTTGAAGATTCCACGGCCTCGCGCGTTCGGCGGAAATCGGCCGTCGCAAGTGCGGTTCGATGAAAAAGGAGAAAGAGCCCTAATCGAGTTCCAGGCGCCAGGGTGGCGCTGGATCGCTGTTGAAAACGAGAATCCCAAGCGCGGTGAATCGAAATTGCGTGCCATGCGGGGGAATTACAAACGATTGCTGCTGAGTCCCGATGTGAAGAAAATGGCGGGAATTTCTGCCGAAGGAGTGGAGGTTCTTGATGCGTGGACGGGAAGGCCTGTGCGCGCGTTAATACCTATCAAGAACGGATCCGCACTAGGGTTCAGCGCGGATGGAGAGCAGTTGGGTGTGGGCACGCGAACGGGCGCCGTGGAACTGTGGGATTTAAAAGGAGCCAAACCCTTAGTGAGTTGGACATGCCGGGGTGGTCCAATCCTGCGAATTGCCTTTGGAGTACGCGGGACGGTATGGGTCCAGAGCGAGCAACAAACCCGCACAGGTAGAGGACTGCGGTTGCAGGAGTGGGACCCTAGCGGCAAGCGACTGGGCGAACCGTGGGACATCGGGACGCGAGGCGGACCGCGCGGTTTCTGGCCGCGATTTTCTCCTTCCGTACACTACATTTGGGATTCAATGAGAATCAACGCTCTCTGGAATATCGAAAAACGCAAAGCGGTGGAGCCGGTTTGGGTAAGAGAACGGGGAACAAAAATTTATTGGAGCCGAGACGACCGGTGTTTTCTGGCGGCCGGCAGGTTTGGTATGGCAAGACTCTGGAAATCAGAAGCCTTGCGTGCGGGCGCACCCATGTTTGCAGAATTATCGGGCAGCGTCGTACCCGCGTTAAGCAAAGATGGATCACGGGTGGCGGCTGTGTCGCGGGGCGGAGGCGTTTCTATCTGGGATATGAAAGGTAATGTTGTCTGCACGGTCCAAACGAAAACGGAAGTGCGATCACTAGCGTTGGGGCCAGATGGAAAATTACTGGCGATTCTGCATTTCAACGGAATAGTCCAAGTTTGGGACATTGCGCGCACGTCCAAGGTAGCGCAGGCACAGGTCAGAAACAGTTACCAACTCGTTTTCGGTTCTGGCGGCGAGTCGCTCCTTATATACGGGAACGGCACGAAGTGGTGGAAGCTCTCTGATGCTAGAGAGAGACCGAAATCCTTGCCTGGCAGTCAAGTGGATTGCAGTTCCAATTTGCGAGCGTTTGTGACATACGAAACTTACGGGGAAGAATTTTACGCTTGGGATTCTACAGGTGCGAAGAAACTCGGTACTTTCAGGCATCCGGACGGCCCAACGGCGGTGGCCATCAGCGAAGATGGCGAATTCGTTTTGAGCGCGGGCGATGACGGAAGGGCAAAGCTCTGGAGTATCGCGGGCAACGAACTGCGACATGAATTAACCCATCAGGGTCAAGTAACTGCTGCAGCATTTAGCAGGACCGGAAAGTATATCGCTACATTGAGCGATGATTTGTTTGCACGGTTATGGGAAACCGCAGACGGGAACGAGATCGGCCGCTTCAGATACGAACGCTCTGCAGATTACGTGTGTTTTAGCCCGGACGATAGCTCCTTATTAATTGCAACGCCGAGATCGGTCCATTTGTGCAAGATCGAAGCAAGCGGTGGATTGCTACCGATCGCGTCGCGGCAACTGGTGGGGCCACGGACAGGGGGCTTTTCGTTTTTGACTCCCTCAGGTAGTAAGGTCAACGTGATGATGCAAACCGCGTTTCAGAACTGGCGCGCTGAAGTTATCCGGTTCGACATGGTGGAGCACCAACCGATCCAAGGCGAGATCCGTACGCTACAAGAAAACTGGTCACTCAGAACCGGGCTGAGGTACGAGGGGGAGGAGGTGGCTCCCGTCTCAGTAGTAAGAGCACCACGAACACCTAAACAGAAGCGGCCAGACAAACGCCGTCCAGCTACGCATTCTGCGATGCGCTGATAGTTCTTTCCATCCACTCAACGCCCTAGTCCGGTTGCTCCACGCGAATTGAATGTCTGGTAGAAAGTTAGACGCTCATGCATGAAGTCAATTTATTTAAATTGCTTCGTATGAGATAGATAAGGCACCCTGCGATTTCTCACAAGTGCTCAGAATGAGCCAAAACTCGAGGTTGAAATCGAAGAAGAACTTGCCGTAAACTGTTGAGAGTGAAGTGTTTCGCTGCGCGCCCGTAGCTCAGTTGGATAGAGCGTCTGGCTACGAAAAAAAAGCTCAAATCCCACTAAGTCGTTTCTCTGGTGTCGTTTAAGCGCGATCCGGTCGCGTGTGGAACCCCTTCGATTGTCCCAACCGTTGTCCCAACTCCGTACCAACAATTGGGCGATTATGTGCGAAATCGAAATCGGCTCCCATGCCGAAACTCGATTTCCACGAAGAAGTCGCAAACGTCGCTCTTGCCGAACTTCTTGAGCAGCGCGGCCTGAGCGAGCGAGGGACGCTACGTGGCGAACGTGGTCGATGGGAAGGGGACAAGCCTCTGAGGCGTCTTCCCTCAATGTCTCAAGCGGATGGGCGGAAAATCTCGGAATTTGACGGCGTTCTGTCTTCCATTCGCCGGAACGACGAAGTGATACGGATGTGCCACCTGTCCCTGCCTATCCGTCGCGAATGCCTTTAAAATCAGCGACCACCAGTACAACCCGCGCCAACCCGGCAAAAGGATGCAATGTTACATGCCCCTGTGGCTGGAGAAATAACAATTCGCCAGCCACAGGTCGGTCGAAGCTTTCTGCCAACGCGAGCGAGAGGCTATTCTATCGGGCAAAGTGACGCCTTTGGTTCCCGCCGTGCCGATCCTGTATATCGCCATCGATGGCACGGGCGTTCCGGTGGTCCCCCGCGAGACGGAAGGACGACGGGGTAAG
>WNGC01000786.1_pt1 | contig 24758 bp, 22 predicted proteins | sample 5400051 | NCBI WGS metagenome assembly WNGC01 (sample SAMN13153368, study PRJNA577476) | soil metagenome | isolation source: 20 cm soil or saprolite under grassland replicate 2 | place: USA:California | collected 2016-06-15
AACGCGTTCTGCCATTGGCGCAGGAGCGCGGCGTCGCCGTGATCGCGAATAGGCCATTTGGATCCGGCGATCTCTTCGGCAAAGTGCGTTCGAAACCGCTGCCGGATTGGGCGGCGGAATTGGATTGCCGCTCGTGGGCCCAATTCTTTTTGAAGTGGATCGTAGCAAATCCAGCAATCACGTGTGCCATCCCGGCGACGGATAAATCTCGTCACCTGGAAGATAATATGCAGGGTGGAATTGGCCGGTTACCCGATCCAAAATTGCGCCGTCAGATGATAGAATTCGTCTCATCGTTATAGGTCCGCGACGCCCGTTCGTACATCCCGAGCAAGTCAAATCAAAAATTTTCCCTTCGCTAAAAAAATCGGTTGCGACCCTGACCGATATACCCGATAGAACGCGCGCTTTATGCCAAAACTTCTCACCCTCAGTTTTGTAATGCTAGGATCCATGGCAATTTGCCCGCGTCCCGCAATGGCGCTGCGATTCTCGGCGCCGACTCCAAAATTCAATTACACCGACGCCTCCGGCAAAAAACAATCGGTCGACGTTGTCGACAAGTATTATCCGAAGAAGATCGTCCGGCCGATTGCCAACGTAGATGCGCAGATTGATCCGAAATTGCGCCGGGCCGCCACCATCGCCGAGGAACGTGCACGTGCGCACTCGCTGTCCAAGTGCTGGCGTTTCGTAAAGGAAGCACTGGTTGCTTCGGGCGTAGTGAAATCGCGGCCGCAAACACCCCTTGCGAAACAAGCTGGCCAGGAGCTGGTGAACAATTACGGATTCAAAAAACTGCCGGTCTCGAATCCATATGAAGCGCCTGTGGGATCTGTGTTGGTCTACGGCGCCAAGCGTGCGGCTGGTCATGTGGAAATCCGGACCGAGACTGGATTCGTCAGCGACTTTCGTTCAAAAACGCCATCGCCCCGCCCGCTGATTGGCGTTTTCGCGAAGAGCTAAGCGCTGCTGTTTGCGCGATCGCCCGAACACGAGCGGCGTCCATTTTCGCTGGTCAAGTCATCGATAGCGCGAGAACTTCTGCGGATGGCTCAGCCCATCCGTATCGCCATGTGGTCTGGTCCGCGAAATATTTCGACCGCCATGATGCGCGCGTGGGGCAATCGGGACGACACTCTCGTTATCGATGAACCGTTTTACGCCTATTACCTTAAGGTGACAGGCATAGAACATCCCGGCGCGGACGAAGTAATAACAACCGGCGAAACCGATTGGCGGAAAATTGTGACGGACCTCACCGGCCCGATCGCGAACGGAAAGCGGATTTTTTTTCAGAAACAGATGACACACCATCTGTTGCCCGAGATAGATCGCGAATGGCTTGGAGCTGTAACTAATTGTTTCCTAATTCGCGACCCGCGCGAAGTGATTAACTCCTACGTCAAAAAGCGAGAAGACCCCGCGCTCGAGGACCTCGGTTTCGTACAGCAGGCAGAGATTTTTGATTTCGTCCGAACACGCACGAATGCCGTTCCGCCCGTTGTCGATGCTAAAGACGTACTCCAAAATCCAGAGAGAACGCTACAACTGCTCTGCGAAGCTGTCGGCGTCGAATTTAGCAAGTCGATGCTTTCCTGGCCGTCGGGCTTGCGTCGCACCGACGGCATCTGGGCCTGGCATTGGTACGGCGAGGTGGCAAAAACGACCTCATTTCAGCCGTATCGTCCAACCCCGAGCGACGTTCCGGCGCGATTGCGTGAGATCTGCCAGCACTGCTGTGAATGCTATGAGCGGCTTTGTGAATACCGGCTGTATTGAGGATCTCGCACAAAGAACACAACGGGCACACAGCCATTGAAATAAAGTTTTTCTTTGTGCCCGTCGTGGACGTTGTGTGAGGTAATTCAGATGCTTCAAAAATTCGACGAGCGAAACAGCAACCTGATCGTGAACATTAACGGAGAGTTGGTGCATCGCGACGAGGCCAGGATCAGCCCCTTCGATTCAGCGGTGCAAGCGGGTGACGCGGTCTGGGAAGGGCTGCGACTCTATGACGGCCGGATCTTCAAGCTGCACGAACACCTCGATCGCCTCGAGCGGTCAGCCCGCGCACTTTCGTTCGAGGAAATTCCGGCACGCGAAAAAATCATGGACGAAATCAAACGCACCCTCGCGGCAAACAACATGCGCGATGGTGTGCACATCCGGCTAACGCTCACACGCGGCGTGAAGGTCACCTCTGGCATGGACCCACGACTCAACCAGAGTGGGCCAACATTGATCGTACTCGCCGAAAACAAGGCGCCTGTTTACACCAAAACAGGATTAAGTCTGATCACGAGCAAGATCCGCCGCCCGCCGGCGGACGTCCTGGATGCGCGTATTCATCATGCAAACTTGCTGAATTCGATTCTGGCAAAGATCGAAGCGAATAATGCCGGCGCAGACGACGCGCTTATGCTCGACACGCGCGGGTTCGTCGCCGAAACGAACGCAACGCACGTCTTCATTGTGCGTAACTCCGATGAATCGCGAGCAAGCGGCGACTTGGCAACGGGCCGCGTTGTAGCGTGTCCCGAGGGCATAACTCGTGCGACCGTGATTGAGATTTGTGCTGCCGAAAAGATTCGTTGCGTTGAGGCTGATCTGTCACTTGTAGACGTTTACGGTGCGCATGAAATTTTTTGCACCGGGACGATGGGCGAACTAGCCGGCGTGATCAGGATAGATAATCGTCAGATCGGCGACGGGAAAGTCGGGCCGATGACCAAACGCCTAAGCAATCTTTACGTGAAGCGGACTGCGACGGAGGGCGTGCAGGTCATCGATCTGTAGGAAGTTTAGTTGTTTTCCTTACAGCTGTTGCGCTGGCTCAATAACGCCAGCCAGGATCGCGACAGGAATGGACGTGTAGCCGATAAAAAGGAGCCAGGCGAAGATTCGGCCGCCTAACGCGAGACGCGGCGTCAGTTTCCTGTCATTAAATCCGAGCGATTGAAAGAAACTCGACGATCCGTGACTGAGGTGAAGAGCAAGCAAAAAAAGGCCGAGGACGTAAAAAGCAGATACGTAATAATTTTGGAACCCATACACCATCATCGAATAGACGTCGTAATGTCCGAGAGGATCGGCCTTAAGCAGACCAAAACGAGGATCCGTGACGCGCACTGTGAAATGCGCGATGTGGTAAACGATAAACGCCAGCACGATCAACCCGCTCATCACCATGTGACGCGAAGCGAACGTTGCTTTGACGTACTCACGGTCGACGTAGGCCTCCGGTCGCGCACGGCGGTTTTCGATCGCCAGTTGAATGGTCACGTAAATGTGAATGATGACAGACACTAGGAGGAACAAACGGATTGCCCAAAGTAAAGGGCCGAGGTCGCGCAGGTGTTGCGAGTAACCGTTGATCCAATCTGGACCTAGAAAAATCTGCAAATTGCCTAGCAGATGTCCGATAACGAAAAGAATCAAAATGATGCCGGTGACGGCGACGATCATTTTTTTCCCAACGGACGAGCGATAAAAAGCAGCGAAGATATTCACGAGAGGATTTGCCGCAGCGTGATGCGCGCGGCACGCGCTTTGAGGTTATGAACGCTGCCCGGAGCGTCAAGGCTGTAGGCGTTAGCACACGTTTCAGAGTTCTGATACGGCTCCTGGCCGTGGTGGAATAAGCAATCTTTTACTTCAGTTTACCCGAGGATATATTTGCCGGCCTGATGCCGAACAGCGAAGAGCCTCAGACGGTTTTCCAGGAGATCCTTGGATTTAAGGAGGAGCGTTCAGCCTTTGCAAGCGGGCGCGTTGCTACGATGACCCGCGGGGCTAATTTCTGGTCGCGTTTTCTGAGCCATGAATGGTCGTCGGCTGCGCTCTATCTATTTTTAGATGTGGTGAGCTGGCTCGCTATTTATCGAGTCGCAGGGTGGTTTCGATATGACGCGTTTTATGCCACGCCGTTTCAGTTCTTCGTAATCAACCTTATTCAGCTCTGTGTGATTGTAGCGGCACTGTACCTTGTTGGCGGTTACGATAGGACGGTCGAGAAGCTGACCCTCGGTTATGCAGCCGAGCACATTCTTGCGGTCACCGCAGCTGGGTTGGTCAGCGCAATGCTGATTTATTCGGCGGCGACGTTCGATCAGACGATGAAGCCGAGCCGCGGTGTGCTGCTTTTGAGCTTCGCTCTTTTTTTTCCCCTCTCGCTGGCTTACCGCCGCTGGATTCGGCAATATTTGGTCGCGAGCAGCGTTGGCCGCTCTTTCTTGGTCATCGGAGGCGGCGCTACGGCGGCGCATTTTTATGAGGCTTACAAGAAATCCGCAAACGGCCAGCAGCTGGAATTCGTGGATGTAAATGAAGAGCACGTGGGGCAACCCATTGCCGGTGAGGGATCTCCGATCGTGCAGGGAAATCTCGCGTCGAAATTGGACGACCTCAGTAACCGCTACAGCGGCATTGTGCTCGCTGAGCGAGCGAGCTCCCTGAATACCCAATTGCTGGAGCGCCTTGTGCACGCGCAGTTCCAGGAAACACGCGTTTACACTTTGGAATCGTTCTATGAAACTCAATGGCGTTATCTGCCACTTGGAATCATCGATCCGTTCTGGCCGCTGCAGACCGGGTTTCAATTAGCGCGCACCTCTCCCTATCACTACCTCAAACGCCTTTTCGACGTCGTTGCCTCGGCAACGGCACTAGTCATTTGTTCGCCGCTCTTCATTCTTGTTCCGTTCCTCATCTGGATAAAGGACGGCGCTCCGGTCCTATTCAGGCAGGAACGAGTCGGCCGCGACGGAAGACATTTCATTCTTCTCAAATTCCGGACCATGCGCTGTCGTACGCATCATCCGGATGAAGATATTTACACGCGCGAAGGCGATCCTCGAGTGACACGTGTGGGGCGATGGCTACGCAAGCTTCGGGTCGATGAATTGCCGCAGCTCTGGAACGCGCTAAAAGGCGACATCAGCCTGATTGGCCCGCGGGCCGAGTGGAGCAAGTGCGCCGAACGCTATGAGCAAAGCATCCCATTCTATCACTTTCGCCACCTGGTGAAACCGGGAATCACCGGGTGGGCGCAGGTCAATTACCCCTACGGCGAGAGCGACGAGGACGCCGTCGAGAAGCTAAACTACGATCTTTACTACATCCGGCATTACTCGCTAAAGCTGGATGCCATGATCGTGTTAAAAACGTTGTACACAATGCTCTTTGGCAAGGGACGCTGAGCAGAGCACTACTGGTGATTTTTAGCACCCGCTTGATGAAATTATGCCCTTCGAAATCTCCTAGGTGATCTCAATCATCTTCCGCAAGGCATCTCGCTGGATCTTTTTTGCTGCCCTTGCCTATGCTCCATGGGCGTACGGCGCCACAACGTCGGCAAGTCTCAACACAACTAACTGGGTATTACTCGTTGCGCTCGTACTTTGGGGTGCCGAATTACTCACCGGTGGGCGGCGTCCCGATTTACCGCCGTTTGCTCTCATTCTGGCTGGCACCCTGGTTTGCATAGGAGCCTGGATGGCCCTGAACGCCAAGTCCATCTACGACTCAGAATTCTCGTTTTTCGTACCGCTGCGGAATTTTGCGCCGCCTTTAAGCGGCTCCGTCGATTATGCAAATAGTGCTGCATGGATGTTGCGGGGTGCATTGCTGCTCGGAACGATATTATTCGTCTCCGACCTGTCCCAGAGTAGCCGATGGTTGCTGCGGCTGTGGTATGTCATTGGCGTGGTCGGCGGCTCGATAGCATTTCTAGGTTTGCTACAGAAAGCTACCGGAGCGCAGATGATCTTTTGGCAACCGCCACCGCCGCCAGAATATGGGGTTACGACGTTTTTCGCCACTTACTTTTACCACGGCAACGCCGGTGCCTTCCTGAACCTGGTGTGGCCATTGAGCGCCGGGCTCGTCATCCGGGCTTTTACGAGCCAATCTCAGCCGGGCATGCGTGCGCTATGGACAATCGTTCTCATCGTAACTCTTGCGGGAGTTGCGGCGAATACGTCACGAATGTCCCAAGTGGTCGCGCTTGTATTGCTGGTCGTCATTGGTCTACGTTTTGGCCCGGGATTGTTACGAAGACTACCGGGTACGCAGAAGAGCGTCGCCATGGCCGGTGCAATGGCCCTTGTTTTGGCGCTGATTGCGTTGGTTCAAGCAACTCATCTGGAACAACCGCTTAACCGCTGGCAATCGGTGAGTGAACAAATTCTTACCGATGCCCGTTGGCAAGCTTCACGCATAGCGCTCAGCGCGCTGCCTAACGCCGGATTTTTCGGGTCTTCCGGGAAGCTGGAGGTTTTTACACCAGGATTACCTGCAGACTGTGCTGGAATGGGGATGGCTGGGAAGCAGCCTCTGGGCGTTGCTCGTCTTCGGCGGAATCGCGGTCGGAATTCTTAATTACAAGAGGTATGGCACGCGAGACTGGATGCCGAGAAGACGCGTGATGCAGCCTTTGGCTATCATAGCCCTGGCGGGAGTGGCGATGCATGCGCTGGTCGATTTTCCATTTCAAATAGGGTCGATTCAACTGTACGTCGCGACGTATCTGGGTGTGTGCTGGGGAAGTAGCTTGTGGTACGACAAGTCAGAGGTCAGACGTCACCGTTCAGAGGCCGTGGTCAGGAGTGAGCGCTGCTAAATCTCGGCTCCGTTCCCTTCGTGATCGGAGCCGGAGCCACGACCGTAGGTCCGAGAATATGCTCCTTCCTCCTTACCATAACCATGTGACGAGTAGTGGTAATAGTAACCAACCCCGCCGCTCCGCCGCAAACGATTCAAAACCAGACCAGCTGGGCGGATACCTGATTTTGCGAGCAAAGAAGTTGCCCGCCGCACTGCCTGGAGCGGTGTTTTTGCCGCTCGAACCACAATGCACAACGTCTGAACGTGTGGCGTCATCAGAAGGGTGTCGCTGACTGCCAGAATCGGAGCGCTGTCGATTACAACCCGATCGAAGAGCGTGCCAGCCTCGGCGATCAAACGCCCAAAGAACGGGCCAGCAAGAATTTCAGCCGGATTGGGCGAGCGGCGCCCACCCGCTAGGACGGAAAGATGACCTCCGGTCGCGGTGTGAATATTTCGTGTCACGGCAAGGTTCTCGTCGATGATGTGGATTTCACCGGCCGGAATCTGGCGCGCTGCAGAGGCTACTTCGGCTTCACCCAGCAGGCAATCAATGACCCCAGGCTCGCCGTCCCCGTCAGAATTATTTTTGGCGCTCGGGAAACGAAAGATCTTGTGCATAGTTGGCCGGCGCAGATCGCCGTCAATGAGAAGAACCCGATAGCCTTGCTGAGCCAGCGCAAGCGAATAATTCGCGCTGGTGAAACTCTTTCCTTCGTTAGGCACCGCGCTGGTGAAAAGCGAAACTTTCCGCTCTGCCTCCGGGCCCAAAAGCGCGAGCGCAGCTCGTAAATTGCGGAACGCTTCGGCCGCAGGGCTTTCAGGAGTTTCGACCACGACCCGATAATTTGAACTGCCGAAAGCTCTTCGGCTTTTTCGTTTCAGACGGCTGACAGGCCCTTGATCAGTCGTCTCCGGGACAGCTGCGAACACCGGCAATCCAAGTGTGTTTTCCGCCTGGTCTACGGTTTTGATTGAACGATCCAATGCGTCGGCGCCAAAAACGAATGCCAACCCAACAGCCAAACCTCCCAGCAACCCCAGAAAGATTGTTCTGGTTGGACGCGGACTGGCAGGTGATTGCGGAAGCGGCGAATGCTCGATCACACTGACAGCGTTCGCCTTTACGTCTTTGCTTAAGCTCGTCTCTTTGATTTGACGAAGGACGCTTTCGTAAAGGGCACGGTCGGTTTCGGCCTGGCGCGCCAACTCTTGCCACCCGATCGCTGTCCGATTCAGGGCGACGGCGACACCCTGCTGGTCCTGCAACGCTCTGTTGAGGCTGGTCTCTGTGGCCTTGGCCTGCTCGATCGCGTTGCGCAGTATGGCTGGTTGCGCCAGCACGGCTTCGCGAAGCTTATCTTTCGCGTCGGCAAGCGAAGCCTTGGCCGCAATCATCTTGGGATGTTTATCCTTGTAGCGAAGCGCGTAAGTAGTAATTGAAGCTTCGATCTGTCTTACGGTGCGCCGCGCCTCGATCACCATCGGAGCGGCAGCGATACTCGGGATTTCAAGCAAGGCGTCGATGTTATCTCGGTTTTGTTGGATCTGCTCGAGCTCCCCTTCAAGCCGAATCCGCTCAGCCTTCGACGCGGTAAGTTTGTTGTTCAGGTCTTGCAGCTTGTCTTCTACAAGGCCGCCGCGCGGTCCGCCGCCGCCCGCGCCTGATCCCTGTTGCGAACCCGTAGCAGCCGTGCCGCCGCCAAGCTGCAAGGCGTCGGGATTCTTCGCTTTGTAGTCAGCGACACCCGCTTCACTCTTTTGAAGATTTGTCTTCAGTCGTTCTTCTTCGTCAAGCAAATACCGCAACGCCTCTTCACTGAGCGAGGCGCGCCGCTCGATTGAATTGCGGATGTACTCCCGCCCGACTGCTTCGGCAAGGCGCTGGGCCATCACCGGATCAGGATGAGTCACGTACAAGTCGATGAGGCGCGTTCCGCGGCGGACCGCTGGCCTTACCATGCCGGCCATCGCACGTCCTAATCCTTCTTCAAGCGGCGTAAACGTTGTGCCGCCACTTGGGTTCTGAGTCTTCACTCCGGACTGCGACGTTTCGGTGCGCTGCGGCGGGCTGGACTTCTTATCGACAACGACAGTTTGACCTAAAAGCGCGCGTCCACCGTCCGTCGCCAGACCTTCGGACCGCACCACTCTGGAGAGCAGAGTCTGGTTTGTTAGATTCTGTTCAATAGTCCGCAACGCCTCCTGGCTGGCCAGAAACATGGAGCGCATATGCGTTGTGGAATCATCAGTAGGCAGGAAGCTTGGCTCCTGGAATTCTACTTCTAGCACGGTGTGGCCTTGGTATAGCTTCGGCGTCCGCGCGAGATAACCGAGCGCAAAAAAAAGGCCGGCGAGAACGCAAATCGCCACGATCCAAATGCGTTCCACAAGAGAATGCCAGAACCGGCGGAAATCGAACTTCTGCTGTCCCTCGGCGTAGTGGCCGGTCAAATCCGATAACACCGGCTTCTCCAAATTTGTGGAAACGGGCGTGCCGATCGAAGATTGCGCAGGATCAATCACGGCGGAGTATCGGCTGCAATCATACACCAAGAACTGCGCCGGGAAAGGTGTACGGCGCGAAAACTCTCGCGGCTAAAAAATACTTTCCCCGACGGTGATGGTATCCCCCGGCTCGACGCGAAAACCTCCGCCGCCACCCTTATTGAATTTCTTGGCATTTACCTTGAAGACTTGGTCGCCGTTCGCAGCCTGTCGCCGCACGGTTATTCGTTCCGGCGCAGCGATACGCGTATATCCGCCTGCCAATGCGATCGCTTCCAGCAGATCGATACCGCCTGGGCTGGACTCGGGCATTTCATAGCTGCCTGGCCGACTGACCTGCCCCAGGATCGAGAACCGCCGCTTGGCGTAGCCAAGTAGCATCACGTTTACCTTCGGGTTCACCAGATAATCGCGACCGTACAACTCGGTAAGCTTCGAAGCCGCCTGAGTCAGCGTTAAACCCGCTAAATGGACCGAGCCCAGCAATGGCACACTTAAATTGCCCTCGGGATTCAATCGTCCGTTTGTGCGCAAATCGTCTTCGCCGAAAACTTCGACGCCGACGTAGTCGTTCGGACCTAAGACGTAACCCGCCGGCGCACTGGCTGCGCCTCCCGGAGGAAAGGCTGGCCTGGCAGCCGACGATGTGTTCGGCGATCCAATGGCCTGCGAGGCCCCGCTGCCTGGCGCGATTTGCCCCTGAAGAGAGCCCACCAGCAAGCACAATACGAGCGCAATGAACGACCAGCGCGCATGTTCCCCAGTTTGCAAACAGCTGAAACCCTCTTTAGAACCTAACCGTCGCCCGAACACCCACCTGATTGTCATAGAAGCTGAAGAAATCGATGTTGCTCGTGTCCTGGCGGTGCAGGTAGTATACCCCGGCGCTCAGCCACCTAGTAATCAGCACGTCAAGGGACGGCTCGATAAACCAGTAATCATCATTCCGAGGCGCGCTGACATTCTCGGCGGCAGCGAAGTAATTTGAGTTTTCATAGCCACCGCCCAAGCCGAGGTAAAAGCGACGGAATAATCGCTGCTGAAATCGGCCGACAACATAGGTGTTCGCAAAATCTTGAGCGCCAAGAAATCCAGAATTGTAAATGCTCCGCCCGGCCGCCAAGTTAATCGTTGTTCCTTCGAATGGATGATGCGTGAGCCCGACTTCGAACACGGGGGTGGTGTATGTACTTCTATTGCCGTCGAACTGGCGAAACTCGGCACCCGCTGAGGCATACAAGCCCAATTTGGCCGTCGCCTGATAATTGAGGCGCGCGTTCACCTGCTCGAAAGTTTGGTTTGGAGTCGGCTCATCCACCCAGTTGTACCCGAACGTGCCACCAACGCCGACGGACACTTTCGGAAGCCAGCTGTAATAAAGGTAAAGGCCGCCCGACACCGTGTAATTACTAATGTTATTTGGGTAGAAGTAGATGTAGGAATCAAATTCCCCCTGCAGGAATAGTTTGCCAGTCAAATCGTATTGTGCCCTCAACCGGGTGTTGAAAATGTTGACTCGGGTGGGCGCGCTCGCATCGAGATTTGCCCAGAGACCGGTCGTATCGATGATGCTGTTGAGATTTGCCGAGTCAAGCAGCGCGATATCCTCGAACAGGCTCAACCTCAATCGGCCGGTGCTATATCCGCCTTCGAGATGAATCAGCTGGTTAAATGCGTCCTGATCCGAGTGATTGACAAACAAAATCGCGCTGGGCATGTAGTCCAGGCGCAAATAGCTTCTGCTACGCCCCTCAATATCGCCAGCCCCAATTGTGATCTCTGGCTCAATCGCGAAGTAATAATCAGACTTCCGATCTGTGTGACTGATGAAGATATTGTCATCCCACACACCTCGGACCGTCAGCTGCAAAGCGTAATGAAAGCGACGCGGTTCGCCTGAGGACGGCCCTTCACCTGTCGTAACATTCTTCGTGCTGAATCCGCCGTAGGGGCCGCCTGCTGCCTGTGCCGGGACAACGCTTGTCTGCGCTGTGGTGTAGTTTGTTGAAGAAGACCACGGATTTGCCGAAGAGGGAAACGCCTCCTCTGAAGAAGGCAACAGGGCCGTCGACGAGGGCAATGGCTCCGCTGGAGTAGAGGGTAAAGGTTCCGGTGCAGAAGACAGTGGCGCTGTCTGCGTCGATGACGCCGGCTCCGGGGAAGGGAGCGACGGCTCCGACCACGGCGGCAAGGCTACCTCTTCAGTCGATTCCTGCGCTTGTGCCGCAAGAACAGCTGCGAAGAAGATTGCCGCGACGAGCATCGGGACGCGGCCGGAGACCAGGTGGGTGATCTCGAAGGCAGGGTATGCTACCGGGCGGGCTGGAAAAGGTGCGAAGCGGCGAACGTAGAGGGCAAAACCCGGGCGCATGGGCGCGAGCGTAGAGTGCCGGCCATTACGGCGTCAATTAGAAAAATCCTAGTAAAAAATCAGGAATAGGGAGCAGCTTTTGCCTTCCGGAGGAACGTCATCGGTGCATGTGAAGACACCGGCGTTTAGCAGGAGAAATTTGCTTTGTAGTTGTTCACATAAGACGTTTTGCACGGTTCGGCAGGGCGCTTTCAACGACATGTCAGAGCGCAAAAAGACGCTTACAATCAACGAAATTTATCACTCGATTCAGGGCGAGAGCACCTGGGTCGGTTGGCCGTGCGTCTTTGTGCGCCTCACATTCTGCAACCTCCGTTGCAACTATTGCGATACCGAGTACGCGTTTTACGAGGGGATTAAAAGAAGCTTGGACGAAATTCTGAACGCGGTCGCGGCGTATCGGTGCCCTTTAGTCGAAATTACAGGCGGAGAACCTTTGTTGCAGAAAAATGTGCTGCCGCTGATGTCAATGCTCTGTGACTCGGGTTACACGGTGCTCCTCGAGACCGGCGGTGCGCATGACATATCGAACGTCGATCCGCGCGTGCACCGCATTATGGATTTAAAGACCCCGGGGAGCGGCGAAGTGGACAAGAATCTTTGGTCGAACATTGACCACCTCAACGCTGGGGATGAAGTGAAATTCGTCATGGGCTCGCGCGAAGATTACGAGTGGTCGCGCGATAAAGTGCAGCGTTACGATCTTCCCTCCCGCTGCCGCGCCGTGCTCTTCTCGCCAATTTTCGGGAGGATCGACCCACGCCAAATCGTGGAGTGGATTCTGGCAGATAAGCTGAACGTGCGTTTTCAACTTCAGATGCACAAATTCATCTGGAGCCCAGCTCAGCGCGGCGTCTGATTATGCGAGCGCGGTTAACGAAAGATTTCACATTTGAAGCAGCGCAGACTTTGCCCAAAGCGCCGGAGGGCCACAAATGCCGCCGGGTGCACGGACATAGTTTCAAGGTGGAAATTTCTATCGAGGGGGATGTCGACCCGACGGTTGGCTGGATTTATGATCACGCGAACATAAGCACAGCAGTGAAGCCGCTTCTGAAAATCCTGGACCACGCGTATCTCAACGACATCGATGGATTGGAGAATCCGACGATCGAAAACATGGCCGAATGGTTCTGGAAGAGATTGGAACCTCAATGTCGCGGTCTCTGCGAAATCGTAGTGCACGAGACACCCACTGCGCGTTGCGTCTACCGCGGTCATTAGGCAGCAACCGCTGGAACGCCGTGGCTCCTCGCCGAAACCTACAACTCAATCGCGTAGCGCTTCAGCTTGTTGTAAAGGGTCGGTCGCTGAATCCCGAGGAGTTCGGCTGCTTTCTTCTTGTTCCCGCGGCATTCGGCGAGCGCCTGGAGAATTGCGTTCCGCTCTAAGTCATCGAGAGTTTGCCCGCCCTTGCGCGGTAACCCGCCGAGTTCGGTTTGTTGCAAGGCCGGAGGCAACTGTATTTCTGCGGGCAACTCCTTTACCCCGATCACGCCCTGCCTGGCCAGCACCACCGCGTATTCGATGGCGTTTTGCAGTTCGCGAACATTTCCCGCCCACGAATAATCGAGCAACTTCTGGAATGCATCCGGTGAAACGTCCGGCTCCGGCTTGCCGAGTTGTTGAGAAAATTGCCTAACGAATTGGCCGATCAAGGGCGGGATGTCCTCTTTTCGCTTCCGCAGCGGCGGCACTTCGATCTGGAAAGTGTTTAGCCGGTAGTATAAATCGGAGCGCAGCCGGTTCTCAGCGAGCGACTCGGGAATGGACCTGTTAGTCGCAGCGATAGCGCGGAAATTCGCTTTCATCGTCTGCGTGCTGCCAAGCGGCCGATACTCGCGCTCTTGCAGCACGCGCAGGAACCGTGTCTGCAAATCAGCCGGCATGTCGGATATTTCGTCAAGGAACAGGGTGCCGCCGTCTGCCGCGGCGATCATTCCGGGGAAATCATGCGTTGCTCCGGTGAAGGAGCCTTTGACGTAACCGAAAAGTTCTCCCTCGATCATTGTTTGTGGAAACGCAGCGCAATTGAGCTTCACCATCGGTTGTCCAGCACGCCGGCTACGGGCGTGAATAGCGTTGGCAATCACTTCCTTGCCCACGCCGCTTTCGCCTGCAATGAGAACGTTCGCATCCGAGGGCGCCATTGCCTCGATCAGTTCCTCAATTTCCTGCATCGGCTTGCTCTTAAAAACCGGGGCAGGTCGCGCTTCCGCGATCTCCAGCCGCTTCTCCAATTGCTCTGTCTTCTCCCGCAGTTTTTCGGTTTGCCGGAGCAGGAACTGTTTCTCCAATGCTTTCTCCACCAGGCTCAGAAGTTCCTCCGGCGCATACGGCTTGCTGATAAAATGGTACGCGCCGCGTTTGATCGACTCGATGGCGTTATGCAGCGAGTCGTGCGCCGTGAGAATGATCACCTGCGCTTTGGGCAACTCGGTCTTGATCCGATCGAGCATTTCCAACCCATGGGCGTCCGGCAGTTGCAGGTCTAGCAAGACGAGCGATGGCGAATTTGATTTCAGCAACTTCAGGCCCTGCGACGCTGTGGCCGCGGCATCCACGTGATAACCATGGCGCTTGAGTAAGGCATCCACCGTCATCAACACCGGCCGCTCGTCGTCGATGATCAGAACGCGATGGTTCTCAGTTTTCATTATTTTGCGCCGCTGGTACTACGCACGTGCACTGGGCTGCAGTTGCTTAAAGTGCAAGAACGCCATGAGGTTCAACCATGTTCGGATTGCCGGCTCGACATCGGGAGTGTCACCGTTGAAACGAGCGTCGCGGCTTTGGGATCGTATTGAGCGTGTAACTCTCCGCCGTGCGCTTCCATGATAGCGCGGATGCGGTTCAGACCAAGGCCATAATGTCTCTGTCTGATGTTGTGGAGTGGTTCCCGCCCCCAATTTCGCGTATCCGAAGAGAAAACCGGTTTTGGTTCGTGGAGGCTGAACAGGAAGCAGCCATCGCTGATTCTGGCTCTTGCTACCAGTGCGCCCTTGCCGCGAGCGTGCTGGAATGCGTTCGCAAAAAGCTCCACAAACACTTCCTGGAACAGCTGCGGATCGATATTCAGCATCCCGTCCTGAAGTTGCACGTCCCATGTGATCTCGTGGTTTTCCTTCGAAAAATTGCGCTCAACCTGCGTGCGCATGTCGGCCAAAAATTCACCGGCCGGATAAGTAATCACATTCGGTGCAATCTCTCCGACTGCTCTTGAAAGCAGTTGCAGTGTCGAATTCAGGCCAGAGACGACTTCACGCAGACGCTTAATCTCATTTGTCAGTTCCTGATCCTGCGTCAGTTCACTGATGTAAGCCGACTGCAGCTCGATCGCGTTCAAATCATTGCGCAAATCGTGACTGAGTTGTCTGACGAAACGAACGGTGTCACTCCACGGCAGGGTCAAGGAGTCTGTTGGAGCTTCCGAAGCATTGTCCGTCATAGCTGTACAATTACTCGGATTTTCCGAGCGAAAACCGATCATCCGCAGCTTCATCGCCGGCTGCGACCTCGATCCGTGAATCGTTGCTCGCCAGGTGCCGTAACAAGTGGAAAACGTCCTCCGGGTCAGCATCGACTGAGCGCGCGATCTCTTCGGCAGTCTTACCTTCGCCGGAAAGCTCTTCGCGCACTTGCATCTGGAGCTGCAACAGGTTACTCGCCGCTTTCTTGCCCGCTTCGACGCCGGGTTGATCGTACGCATTGATATTAACCAGCGAGCCGTAAAAGCCGACTGCTCGTTCATACAGCGCGATCAATGCTCCGATGTAAAACGCGTTCACCTCGGGAATGCTCATGGTAATTGATTCCCGTCCCTTTTCGTACAACGCGCTGCGGGTCCCGCGCAGAAATCCCCCAAGGTAATCGCCGCTCGTAATGCCATCCTCGACTTCAACCCGCGCGCCGCGTCGATCGTTGCGCACTTCCACAAATGTTACAAAAAAATTCAGAACGCCATCGCGCAGTTGTTGCACGTATGAATGCTGGTCGGTTGAGCCTTTATTCCCGTATACGGCAATGCCCTGATGTACGATCTCGCCCGCCAAATTCTTTTCTTTGCCTAACGATTCCATCACGAGTTGCTGGAGGTATTTGGTGAACAACGCCAGCCGATCTTTGTATGGGAGAACGACCATGTCCTTCTGGCCTCTTCCATTGCCGGCGTGATACCACATGAGTGCGAGAAGCATGGCGGCATTTTGCGCGACGTCGGGTACGCGGGTGCGCTCGTCCATGGCCGCAGCGCCGGCGAGGAATGCATCGATGTCAGAGCCTTGCAGCGCCATCGGTAGTAGCCCGACCGCGCTCATCACCGACGTGCGTCCGCCAATCCAATCAGGCATTGGGAAACGCGCGAGCCAGCCCTTGGCTTCGGCGTGTTTGTTCAACTCGCTTCCAACGCCGGTCACAGCGACAGCGTGCCTTGCAAACCGAAGTCCCTTGGCGGCGAACTTCGCTTCCGCCTCCAGCATTCCGTTCCGTGTCTCTTTTGTCCCGCCGGATTTTGAGACAACGATCACGAGTGTCTGTGAAAGCTCCTCTCCTATCCTGTCAAACACGCGATCAAAACCTTCAGGGTCGGTGTTGTCGAAGAAACAGATGTCCATAGGATCGTCTGGCGAGCCGAGCGCAGCTGACACGAATTGCGGCCCTAGCGCGGAGCCGCCAATCCCAATGTGCAGCAGGTGCTTAAAGCGTCGTCCGTCTTCGGCGGTGATTTTCCCAGCGTGAACATCTTTCGCGAATGCTTTAACGCGCCCAATCGTGTCTTCGATTTCCGAACGTACTTGCGGCGTCGGCGCAAGCGCAGGGTTTCTCAGCCAGTAATGACCAACCATTCGCTTCTCTGTCGGATTAGCGATTGCTCCCGCCTCCAACTCTCGCATCGCCGCAAATGCATGCTCGATTTGCGACCGCATTCTTTCGAACAGATCGTCCGGAAATTTCATACGACTGATGTCGAGAGAAAAGCCGAGTTGACGGTATTCCACGAGATATCGTTGAAATCGCTGCCAAAGTGACGACCAAGCCATCAGGATAGCGAAGTGAAATTCGATTGCCGCGTCAAGTCGCGACAACAATTTCGTGTTCTCATTACGAGCACATGGATCGGCGCTTAATTGTTTTTCGAAATACGGCCTCGCGGCAATGTGGAGCATGGAAGAACGCTGCATGGTGATCTTCAGGGAGCGCGAGCGCCTCGTCCGCTGTGTCAGGTGCCTCGCGGGACACACGTGCGGAGCTTTTCGGCGGGTCGCCCAAATGGCGCCACGCGAGGCGTCGCCTTGGGCATCAAGTCGCCATTGGCCTTGACTTAACTCTTCGGATTTACCGGGAAGTGCTTGTTCTTCAGATGCTCGGGCACGGCTTTGGTTTGCTCCGCCTCGATCTGCTCGGTCGCGGTGTTCAGTGAATCGTACGCTTCGCGGCTTTTGGCCGCGCGACACATGTAAGCGGTCGCGTGTGCCAGAGGGATGCGCGCCTCCGGCATACCGACAAATTCCACTGCCTGTTGCGTCGCGATCGCAAGCTGCAACGCTTCGGGATCAGCAAGTCCAACGTCTTCGCTGGCGAAGATCACAATTCGTCGCGCGATGAAACGGAAATCTTCTCCGGCGTGCAGCATTTTCGCCAGCCAGTACATCGCGCCTTTCTCATCCGAACCGCGCATGCTTTTGATGAACGCGCTGATGGTGTCGTAGTGCGCGTCGCCGACACGATCGTAAACGACGGCCTTCTGCTGGATACTTTCCTCGGCAACTGCGAGCGTGAAGCGAATCGTAGGACCAGCGTCCTCGCTTACCCTTTTGTCAGACGCAACCGGGGACGGTCGCACTACCTTAGGCGACGTCGTTAGCACGCCAATCTCGAGTGCGTTTAGACATTTGCGCGCATCGCCGTCGCTCAACTTCGCCAGATGCCGGCGCGCGTCTCTGTCCATCTTCACGTCGTAATTTCCAAGGCCCCGCTCTTTGTCGGCCAACGCGCGATCGATCAACTGCTCCAACTGCGCGACGCTGAGCGGTTCGAGTCGGAAAACCTGTGAGCGCGACACCAGCGCGCTGTTTACGTAAAAGAACGGATTGTATGTGGTCGCACCAATGAGGCGAAGATTTCCAGCCTCCACGTCGGGCAAAAGAATGTCCTGTTGCGCCTTGTTAAAATGATGAATCTCATCCACGAACAGAATCGTCTTTTGTCCAGATGTGCGTAGACGATTCGTGGCCGCCGCGAGCACGCGGCGCATTTCGGCAACATTGCTTTCTACGCCGCTGATCCGAACAAATTTTGCATGCGTCATCTCGGCGATGACACGCGCCAGCGTCGTCTTTCCGCTGCCGGGCGGTCCATGGAAAACCACCGAGGGCAGGCGATCCGCCTCAATCGCGCGACGCAAAAGTTTGCCCGGCCCAAGAATGTGTTCCTGGCCGACAAACTCATCGAGCGAGCGCGGTCGCATCCGAGTGGCCAGCGGCGCAGCGGTGTTTGCAGTTTCAGTCTCGTGTGCTCCCTCGAACAGGTCCTGCACGCGACAAACTACGGCGCGCTCACGGACTGTGCATCCTCATTTCAGATTGAAGCGAAAGACTCCTTCATGATAGCGTGCAAGGCTTAATCGATATTGATGGAGTAATCCTTACGAAGTGATTAGTACACGCACTAAGTGGATTTTGGGCGGAATCAGCACGGTCGTGTTAGGCGCGCTGGGCAGCGGACTTTGGAGTGGCGTATTCGCGCCACTCGGATCCATCGCGTTCAGAGGGTTGCTGTCGATTGTGACGCTCGGTCTTGCCGCTGCCAAGGACTCTGTTTACCGCCGAGCCGCGTTGGGATTTGCAGAGAGAGCGAGCGAGTTGCTCCTAGCTGCCCTCGCTGGCGGGGTAATCGCAATCCCTATTTGCATGTTGCTCTTTGCCATGATTTTTCCGCGTAGGGCGCGCACCTTAAGTCGATCACTTCTTAAACACGTTCATGAAGTCGGCCCCAGTAAAGATTATGGACGAAGCGAGATTCTACAGCCGTTCACATTATGCGCTGATCGGGATTTACGATGAAGCAGGCTATGTAATCGACACGCACGAGCAGGCGGGGCATTTCGGCGACGTTGCTTTCCGCGCCGCTGAAGCAAACGAATTTTCTCCGCGTCATCTCTGCGATGACGCGCGCAAGCGTGGTCTTGCCGCTGCCTGGCGGTCCTTAGAAATCCACCGATGGCAGACGATCTGCTTCGGTTGCGCGGCGCAAAAGTTTGCCCGGTGCGAGAATGTGTTCCTCGCAGACAAACTCATCGAGCGAGCGCGGCCGCATCCGTGTGGCGAGCGGCGCGGCGGTGTTTGCAGTTTCAATCTCGTGTGCTCCCTCGAATAGGTCCTGCACGTGAGAAATTACGGCGCGCTCGCGAAGCAGGCAATCGTGCCTGCTTCACGATCTTGAGCTTAAGCAGCGCGCCAGGTAAGCTCGACCGCGTGAGATGAAACGCATCCTTGTTCCGATTGATTTTTCCGATGTAACGCCTCCGGTGATCAATCTGGCACGACAGCTTGCCAAAGCTCTCGATGCTGAGATTCATCTCATTCATGTGAAAGAACTGACGCCGACTGCTTTCGCGGCAGGCATGTTGGAATCTGGCCTGGCGGGAATGCCCGAGCTTGAGCCAGTATCGGGTGTGCCGGGCTCTGGATTCGACTCAATGCCACAGACGATTCCAGAGAGCGACAGCCAAAAGTCGCAGCTTGTGCGATGGCAACAAGAAATCGAGCAAGCCGGCATCAAAGTCACAATGCACCAGCCGACCGGACCGGTGGCAGAGGAGATTTTGGATCAAGCCGACGCGCTCAACGCCGATTTGATCGTGATGGGCAGGCATGGGCACGGCGCGATGTATCATTTGCTGGTGGGCAGCGCCACCGAGGGCGTTCTCAAGCACGCCACTCGGCCAGTGCTGCTCGTGTCGGGTTCCAAACGTTCATAACAGGCTTGAACTCCGACGCTCAAACCTGAACGTGCGGTCATCTGACATGCTGTTGGACGTTCGGCTCTTCTCCTCACTTCAAATCTCGGTGATTGGCGCGTTGCATTGCAGCTTGCGCTGCGAACGCGCAATAAGCGAAAACTGCGACTAGATGAAGCTGCTAGGTGCGCCGCGTCAGCCATTTGTCGGGCTGGCGTTGATGGCTGCGGTCGGAATCATCGTGGCCGAGTTCGTTCCGGTACGATCTACCGTATTGACTTTAGCAGCAATAGTTCTCGCAATCTGCATTCTCGTTGCGTTCTGCCGGCCGAAATTGGCTGCGACATATCTCGTCGTCGCGTTTGGTTTTTTTCTGCTGCACAAATTCGCGACAACAAACACCGCAGGCCAGCAACTCGCAGACAAACTTGGCGAGCGGCCGCGCGTCGTCACAGCAGTCGGATGCGTGATCAATGAGCCGAAGATCGTGCCGAGCGGATTCGCAACTTTCCTGCTGAAGCTGAAGTCAATTGAACTCGAAGGCAAAACCGAATCCACGCGCGCAGTCTGGCAGGTCCGTTGGAAAGGCGCGCCGGAGTTTGGTGATGAAGTCAAAATTTTCGGAATTGCCGAGCCAATGGCGCCGCCGCGGAATCCCGGCGAATTCGATATGCGCGCCTATCTGGCGCGGCATGATGTCCGCCGAATGCTCTTCGCTCGTTATTCAGAGGACGTCACGTTGATCCGCCACGGCAGCGGTAATCCGGTCCTGCGCGCTGCACAAGCGTCGCGGACGTGGATGCAAAACGCGTTGTGCCGCGGTCTGGACGATGCGCCCGAGGTAAAAAGTTTCATCAGTGGAATCGTGCTCGGCATCCGACACGAAACACCGGAGGACATCGAGGAGCCGTTTCAGCAAACCGGCACGATTCACCTTTTCGCCGTCGCTGGGTTGCATGTGGGAATTGTGGCGGCCCTTTTGTGGGTTCTGGCTGCGGTAGCGCGCCTGCCACGCAAACGCGCAGCGGCATTCATCATTCCCTCGCTCTTTTTCTATGCGGCGGTAACGGGGCTGCACATCCCGGCGTTACGCGCGGCTGTGATGGCTTCAATCCTCGTCGGCAGTTACTTTTTCGAACGACGAGTATTTTTGCCAAACAGTCTCGCGGCAGCGGCGTTTTTCATTCTCTGTTGGAACACGAACGAATTGTTTTCGAGCGGGTTCCAGCTTTCCTTCGCGGTGGTTGGCGCAATTGTGCTGTTTGGCGATCCGTTGTTCAGACTTCTCCAGCGGCGTGCGGCTCCGGATCCTTTTCTGCCACAAAGCCTGGTACGCGGTCCACGCCGATGGATGCACTCCAGCTATGAATGGTTTTGCGGTGGTGCATCTGTCTCGCTTGCAGCGTGGATTGGTTCATTGCCGCTAATTCTTTGGTACTTCCACCTGGTCACGCCGATTTCTTTGCTGGCAAATCTCGTCGTTGTCCCGATTGCATTCTTTGTCCTCGCCGTTGCGCTTCTGTCGCTGATCACTACGCCGCTCCTCCCGTGGATCGCTGTTGTTTTCAATAACGCCAACTGGACGCTGGCCACGCTGGTCATCGGCATTGTTCATCTGTTCGCGCAAACTCCCGGCGGACACTTTTACGTTGGCGAACCTGACTGGGGCGGCCGGATCTCTGCCAAGATCACAGTGCTGGACTTGGGTGCGGGCGCGGCCGTTCACGTCCGAGTGAATGGCCACGACTGGTTAATCGATTGCGGGAGCGAACGGAGTTACGAGCGAATCGTGCGCGGGTATTTGCACTGGGCTGGCGTGAATCAGCTCACGGGTTTGGTGCTCACCCATGGCGATTCGCAGCACATCGGTGGCATTACGCAATTGTTGAGCGATTTCCCACGAATCCGTTTGATCGATAACCCTGCGCCCGATCGTTCGGTCCTTCATCGACAGCTGTCCCGAATAGTGTCTGGGCTGGAAGGACTCGGAGGCAAACCTGCAAAGTTGGCTGCCGGAGACAATTTTCATTTGTCTCGCGACGCTATTGCACATCTTTTGTTTCCGCCCCGCGGCTTTGCAGGAGCGACCGCGGATGATCAAGCGCTGGTTATCCGATTACTAATCCCGCCAGAGAGATTCGTTTTGTTTATGTCGGACAGCGGCGCAGAAACGGAGCGCACGTTGTTGAGCAATGGTTCGGACCTGCAGAGTGACATCCTTGTGAAGGGCCAACATCACTCTGGAATTTCCGGCCCGGCTCCATTTCTCGATGCCGTTCGGCCGCGCTTGATCATCGCGACCTCAAGAGAGTTTCCGGAGCACGAACGGATCAATGAACAGTGGGCTGAGCAACTTCGCGCCCGCGGTATCAAACTGTTTCGGCAGGACGAAACCGGCGCAGTAGAATTGAACTTCTCAGGCGACGAATGGAGCGCGCGAGCTTATTTGACCGGCGAAGTTTTTCGTAGCGTCAGCCGATAAATCGGCGCGCCTTGCTCCCGAAATTTTCTTTCGGAGTTGGTCACCGGTAGAACGGTGTCGTCCGATAACTGCGGGACAACTTGAAATTGCTGGTGAGCGCCACTTAGCCGTTCGATTTGATGAAAATAATCCAGCTGATCGGTGGTGACGCATAAGACGCCGTGTTGCTGCAGCGCAGCGGCGACTGCGTCCAAAAAGTGGCGGGTGAAAATCCGTCGGAATTGATGGCGCCGTTTCGGCCATGGGTCGGGGAAAAGAAGATGAAAGTTTTCTACTGAACATTCAGGCAGAAGATAGCGCACGGCGAATAAGGTGTCGGCGCGCAGGACCCGCACGTTTTCGATCTTCTCTGCTTTGAAGCGAACTTTCTCTACGCGCTTTGTTAGCCGCTCGATGCCGAGGAAATTTCTCTTCGGGAACTGTTGCGCCATTTGGCAGAGAAAAGATCCATCGCCGCACCCAAGATCGACATGCAGCGGCGCGTTGCGTCCGAAAAGTTGCAAAAGATCAAGACGCGCGACTTGCAATTGCGGCAACACTTCGATCACAGGAAAGAATGTCGGCTTCTGGCCGAGGCTTCAAGCCCCCAGTAAGCTGCGGGGTCTGAGGGAAACATCTTGAAGAGCGTCGCGTCCGGAGCGACATGAACGACACAGTATGAAACGAATTGTTCTTCTCGCTTTTAGCTGCCTGGCATTTGCGGCTGCGACTCATGGGCAAAGTCCGACCCCAGCCACGACGAGCACCGCGGTTTTCGCCGGGGGGTGTTTTTGGTGCATCCAGCCGGCATTCGACAAAACACCAGGCGTGGTCAAGACCGTGGTTGGCTATTGCGGCGGAACCGAACCAAACCCGAGTTACAAGCTCGTGACGTCGGAAAAAACAAAGTATCGCGAATCAATCGAAATCACGTACGACCCGGCGAAGATTTCGTACGATCAGCTTCTCGAGATCTATTGGCGACAAATCGATCCCACCCAAGCCGATGGCCAGTTCACCGATATCGGACCGAGTTATCGCGCCGCAATCTTTTACGGCAACGCCAAGGAAAAGAAAACTGCCGAGGTTTCAAAAGAGAAACTGACGCGCTCCGGAAAATTCAAAAAACCCGTCGTGACCGAAATTTTGCCTGCGGTGAAATTTTGGCCCGCTGAAGATTATCACCAGAAATATTATCGGGAGAACCCGGAGCATTTCGAAGCTTTCGAAGAAGGCTCCGGCCGCGTGTCATTCAAGAAAGACAAGTGGGGCGGCCAACAATAGCTTGCGCTGCGCGAGTACCGACCTTTGCAATTCGAGACAGATATCTGAAGCATGATTGGAACGTTGGATCCGAAAATTCCGCCAGGACCGCTCGATCAAAAATGGCGAAATCACCAAGACCATTCGCGATTGGTTAATCCGAACAACCGACGAAAGCTTGAGATCATAGTCGTCGGCAGCGGCCTCGCGGGCGGATCGGCTGCAGCGACGCTGGGCGAATTGGGTTACCGGGTAAAATGTTTTTGTTTTCAAGACTCGCCGAGACGCGCCCATTCCATTGCAGCGCAAGGCGGCATTAATGCGGCAAAGAATTACCAGAACGATGGCGACAGCGTTTACCGATTGTTCTACGACACGATTAAGGGTGGCGATTTTCGTTCGCGCGAAGCGAACGTTTACCGCCTAGCGGAGATCGCCAACAACATCATCGATCAATGTGTCGCCCAAGGCGTGCCGTTCGCGCGCGAATACAGCGGCTACCTCGCTAATCGGTCATTTGGCGGCGCACAAGTTTCACGGACTTTTTACGCTCGCGGACAGACCGGTCAGCAACTGTTGTTAGGCTGTTACCAGGCGCTGTGTCGCCAAGTGGCCTCTGGTACGGTGGGGATGTTTCCGTACACCGAGATGCTCGACCTGGTGATCGTCAATGGACAAGCCAAGGGAATCGTCACTCGAAACTTGCGCTCCGGAAAAATGGAGAGGCACGCAGCGGATGCAGTCGTGCTCGCCAGCGGCGGCTACGGAAACGTGTTCTATCTGTCGACCAATGCGCGCGGCAGCAATGTGACAGCAACATATCGCGCTTACAAAAGAGATGCCCTCTTTGCCAATCCATCATTCACACAAATTCATCCCACCTGCATCCCCGTCAGCGGCGACTATCAGTCCAAGCTCACGCTGATGTCGGAATCGCTGCGTAACGACGGACGCGTGTGGGTGCCGAAACGAAAGGAAGATCGCTTCAAGCCGCCGAGTGAAATTCCCGAGGGGGAACGTGATTATTATCTCGAGAGAAAATATCCCAGCTACGGCAACCTTGCGCCGCGCGACATTTCTTCGCGCGCAGCGAAGGAAGTTTGCGACGAAGGCCGCGGCGTCGGTCCGGGCGGACGCGGTGTCTATCTCGATTTCGCCGATTCGATCAAACGACTCGGCGTAGAGACGATTCGCGAGCGCTACGGAAACTTGTTTCACGTTTACAAAAAAATTACCGGCGAAGACGCCTACAAAGTGCCGATGCGAATTTATCCGGCCGTACACTATACAATGGGCGGTCTCTGGGTGGATTACGATCTGATGAGCAATGTGCCCGGGCTGTTCGTGATCGGCGAAGCCAATTTTTCCGATCACGGCGCAAACCGGCTCGGGGCCAGCGCGCTTATGCAAGGCCTCGTGGACGGTTATTTTGTTTTGCCCAACACGCTGCCGAATTATCTCGCCGGTCAGATGGGGAAACGGCCTTCCCCCGAATCTCCCGAGTTTGAACAAGCCGAGCAGAGTGTCCGCGCACGGCTCGAGAAATTGCTGAAGGTCAACGGCACGCGCTCCGCCGATTCATTTCATCGCGA
>WNGC01000406.1_pt1 | contig 24742 bp, 14 predicted proteins | sample 5400051 | NCBI WGS metagenome assembly WNGC01 (sample SAMN13153368, study PRJNA577476) | soil metagenome | isolation source: 20 cm soil or saprolite under grassland replicate 2 | place: USA:California | collected 2016-06-15
CTCGGCCTCGATGCTGCGGTCCCGCTGGGGACGGTGATGGCGTCGACGCGCCACCTCTAGGTCTCGACTTTGATGCCGCTCGGGAGGCGGCCTTTCTTGACGCGATCGCCTTCCACTGTGAAATCGATCCGCTCGCCTTTGAAATGCAGGCCGGTGACCTGCACGCGGTGGAACAGCTGCGTCTTGAGTGGCGCGATGCGCAGCCGGCCGTTCGGCGCGTCCGCCTCGAGCCCGAGCAAAGTCGACAGCAGCGAGAACGTCGACGCCGCCGCCCAGTTCTGCGGGCTGCAGCTGTTGCGATAGTCGTTGGGGAGCTCGCCCGGCTGGCGCGGGTTGCCGCACCACAGCTCGGGCGGGCGCCGGTCGGGGAAAGCCATCCCCGCTTCCAGGATGCTGCGCGCCAGCAGCTCCGCTTCGCGATCGCACCCGGCGCGGCGCATACCAGCGGCCGCGAGCGCGCAGTCGTGCGGCCATATGGAGCCGTTGTGGTAGCTGCATGGGTCGTAGTTCGCGGCCTTGTCGGAAAGCGTGCGCACGCCCCACCCTGACCAGAGGTCGGGCTCCATAAGCCGCTGGCCCACCTCTCGCGCCCGGCCGCCGGAGACGATGCCCGCCCACAGGCAGTGCCCAGGGTTGGACGTGATCGCCTCCACCTGGCGGTGAGCGCCATCCAGCGCCTGGGCCACGAACTTCGATCGGCCCATCCAGAAGTCATGGTTGAACTTGCGCTCGATCTCCTCGGCCTTCCCCTTCAGGTCTGGCCAAACCCGCGCCATGCCCGCAAGGCCGCGGTAGAAGTAGGCCTGCACCTCGCACAGCGCGGCCGGCGACGGGGGCCTCGAGCCGTCGGTGTGCGTCAGCGAGTCGTCGGAGTCCTTCCAGCCGCGCGCGCTCATGTAGTCGATCCAGCCGTCCTGGTCGGTGTCGCCGTACTGAAAGCACCACGCCAGCGCCATCTGGGCCGCGGGACGCAGCTCCACGAGCAGCGCGTCGTCGCCCGTCCAGTCGTGCATCTCGGCCAGTCCGCAAAGGAAAAGCGGCGTCGCATCGACAGTGCCGAACAGGATGTTCGGCCAGACCCCGCTTTCCACGACCTCGCCGCGGCGAACCTCGTGGAGGATCTTGCCGAGCTGCTCCTCGGTGCCGGCGTCCTCCTTGCGGCCCTGGTGCTCGGCCAGGAAGCGAAGCGCGCCGCGCGCGATGTCCGGGTTCGTAGGCAGCGCGAACATCGAGGCGAACAGCGCATCGCGCCCGAAGGGCACCGCGAACCACGGAAGCCCGCCCGTCGGGTAGACGCCCGTCGGGTAGGAGTCGCACAGCATGCGCATGTCGCTGAGGCTCTGTTCGATGAGCTCGTTGAGCTGCGGGTTGTCGGTTTCGAAGTGCGCGCACTCCGCCGACCACGTCGCGTAGGACTCGCGCACCGACTGCACCCCGGCGTCGAAGTCCCTCACCTCCGCGGCGCCGCGCGGGATCACGTCGACCCGCAGCAGGAACTGCTGGCCGGGCTCGAGCTCGACGCGGTGGTGCCTGCCGTCGGGCACCACTGTCACCTGGGTGACGTGGCTGTCGCTGGCCGCCTCCCTAAGCACCATGCCCTGCCAGCCGGGAACTTCGGCTACAGGCCGCGGCGCGGCCGCCGGCAGGATGCCACGCACGCGCAGCATGGCCGCGAAGTCCGCGGCGAACATCAGGTCGACAAAGGCGCCATACGAAGTGGTTCCGGGGTTGGTGAACGTGAACCGGTCGTGGAGGCCGCCGGTGAGATAGCGCTCGAGGTGGATGTGCAGCGGACCCGAGGTCAGCTCGAAGACCAACACCCCTGCGTCGGCGCTAAGGCCTGTGGCCTCGGGCTCGACACCGTTGACCAGCACCTTGTAGTCGGACAGATAGCGCGTGTCGTCCATCCAGACCCCATGCCCGTCGGGGCTGTCGTGGTGCATCGCGCCGTTGCGGCCGGAGACAGCGAAGACCTGGTTCTCTTTGAGTACGACCCTCTTGGCGGCGAGGAAGTCTTTCAGGGGTGTACGACCGCTGGATGCTGGGCCGCTTCGAAGGCCGGCCGGGTGCCCATCGCGTAGTTGGTCCACTCGTTGCGCGCCAGCAGCTCGGTGGCGAGAGCCTCGAGATCGCGCACGCGCTGGTTGGCGCGGATCGCCTCGCGAATCGAGAGGATGCCGACCGCCGGGTGACGCTTCTCGATGACGTGCCGCAGCATGTTCAGGTGCGCGTTGTCGGGCACTCCCGGCTCGCGTATGCGGCGAATTGCCCCGCGCACCGTGGCCTGCGTGCCGTCGATCGCCTCGCCGCGGCCGAAGTCGAACTTGTAGCTCGGGCTGCGCCCGGCGGCGCGCCGCTCGCCGCTCAAGCGGATCCACTTCGCGTTCTCCGCGCCCTTCCCGACGTCGATCACCAGGCGCACCGACCGGCCGTGGTAAGGAAACGAAGAATTGACCCGCGCGTAGCTCTCGCGCTGCCCGGTGAAGCCCTCGTGCTTGCCGAGCATCAGCGGTGACGTCGCGTCCAGCTCGATGCGGTCGATCGGCGTCAGCAGCGAGATGATCGCGAAAGCGTGCGGTATGAGATCGGCGATGACGCCGATGTCCGCGGCCGCGCCGGTAAGCGCCTGCTCTTCCAGGATCTCGATGCGGATCTCCTCCACGCTGTCGAGGAACGCGCGCAGCGTGCGCTCTTCAGCGAGAAGCATCTGCAGCAGGCGGACCTCCAGCTTGAAGTAGTAGTGGTCCGCGGCCACGATCTCGACTCCGCCGGGCGCGGTGTCGAGAAACTCGCGGTAAGCCTCCGGCGGCGAGCCGAGCGGCTTCTCGATGAGGACGACATCGCTCAGGTCGTAGTAGGCCTGGAGCGTGGCCAGGTGCGTGGCCGCCGGCGTTGCGATGTACGTGATGACGTACGAGCTCGACTCGAGCTCGCGCTCCAGCTGGTCGTGCGCGGGCTCAGACGGGCTGTCCCAGTAGAACGCGTCGCCGTGCTGGCGGACCTCTTCGTCCTTGCCGGCGAGCCGCTCGCGCGCGCCCGGCGCCTCGTGCTCGACGACAAGCGTCCGGAAGTTGAAGAACTGTTTCAGCGTCAGCAGATGCTGATAGGCCTTCTGGCCCCACTGGCCGAAGCCGATCAGCACGAAGTCCTTCTGCAGGTGCCGCTCCTCCTCCGCCAGGGCATGCAGCCGAGCGTTCTTGATCGCGACGGCGGCCTGCAGCGCGAGCCCCTGCGCCCGCTGAACCTCCTCGGGGCTGTAGGCGTGCATGCGGTCGCGATCGGCAAGGATGGCCGCACCGATGGGCTGGTCGTCCGCGATCAGCGGCAGCGCCAGCAGCGAGCGCACGCCGAACGTCTTCACGTACGCGTGCGGCACGCGCTCGTTCGCGCCGGCGTCCTCGATGACAAGAGGCTCGGGCTTCTCGAGCAGGTCGAACAGGAAGGATGGCTCGGTGCGCTCGCCGCGCAGCCGGCGCCAGAGGTCCTCCTGGTCGGAGGCGGCGGCGCCGTACCAGCCCTCGTGGTCCTCTTCGTAAAGGGCGATCTGGCATGTGGAGGCGTCGACGAGCCGCGCCAGGTTGTGCGCGACGAGCGTGAGCGTCTGGTCGAGGTCGATCGACGACGCGATGGCGCGGCTGACGTCGGCGCTCAGCTCCAGCTGCTCGGCGTGGCGGCGCGCCTCTTCGTAGAGGCGAGCTGTCTCCACGGCCGACGCGACCTGGCCCGCGGCGGCTCGCAACGCTTCGATCTGGCCCCAGTCCGGGCGCCTTTCGTACGAGCGGTGGTAGCCGACCTCCAGCACGCCCGAGGCGCGTGAATGCTGGTCCGTCCCAAACGGCAGGAAGATCCGGATCAGGTCCGCGTGACCGCCCTTCTCGAAGACCTCGCCGGCAAGAGTGAAGGGCGGCTGCGAGGTGTCGCGATCGCGGTCCGCCTCGGAGTCGCCGAGCAAGCAAGCCGAGACGCGCGCGATCTCGCCGCCGTGCGCGCGGACGACAGGCACCTGGACCCATGTCGCGGCGCCGAGGATGGGGCCGCTGACCACATCGCTCCGCTGAGACTGGCCCTTCGGCTCGAGCGGGCCGACGATCACCGTGCGCCACGTGCGCGCGACATAGACCAGCACGTCATCGGCGGCGAGGGGTCTTTCCTCCTCGAGCGCCCAGCGCGGCACGCGCCTGGCGGCGTGCGTTCCGGCGCCGGTCACCGACGCCTCGATGGCGGCGGTGGTGGCCGCGCCTGCGGCGAGGCGCACGAACATCGACTCGTCGGGTCGCTGGTCGAGGAGGTAGACAGTCGCGAAGTCGAAATCGAACTCGGGCACTGACGCGTCGGTGAGGTGGCCTACCACCGACTCGATGACCTCCTTGCGGCCCGAGCCCGGGCGCAGCATCGCGGCCGTCATGTTGGCGAGCGCCCCGAGCAGCCGGTTGCCGTGCTCGAGACCGTCGATGAGGCGCTGGTGGGCCAGCGCTCCGCCGATCAGCTCCGCGCCCCCGCGCAGCAGCACGTCGGTCGCCGGCGCACGGCGCACCGTCGCGATCCTGTCGCGGCTGAGGACCACGAGATAACCGTGCGGCTCGCTCGTGCTGCCCAGCGCGGACACCGCCACAGGGTGCAGGTCCGATGGGGCCGTCACCAGCGCGACCGCGGCGCTGAGCGCCTCCTCCCACGTGTCGTGATTGCCGCGCTCCACGCGTACCGGCGCGGTCACAGGCGCGTGCGCGGTGACGAGCTCGAGGCTCGTCCGGTGCGGCGCGAACTGGTAGATAGCCGCGGCGTCGAGCTCGCTCGCGAGCAGCAGGGCGGCAAGCGCGATGGACAGGACTCGGCGCAGCTCCTTCATGTCGGCCTGCTTGTCGCCGGCCGGCTCGGCCAGAAGCGAGGTCAGCCTGCCAAGACCATCCAGCGCGGCGCGGCTCGCCGCTGCGAGCGCCGCCTCGATCGTCTCGCCCGCGGTGGAGGCCATGCGCAGCAGCTCCGCGACGCGCGCGTCGTCGGGCGCCTTGTCGCGCTCGCGGTAGTTGAGGTAGATGAGGCCCAGCAGCCGGTCGTCGGATTTGATCGGCAAGCCGATCGTCGCCTGCACCTGGTACCGGCGGATGAACGTGCTGTCGATCTGCGACGGCGCGTCGCGGGCCACGAGCGGCCTGCGGGTGACCGTGAGCCAGACTGTCGATCCGTAGTTGTGGACGCCGAGGTCGTCAGGGACCTTGCCGTGGCTCGCGTCGTCGGCGTAGCGGCCGAGCTGCTCGGTCATATCCGCGAGTGAGTCGAGGAGGCTCTCCTGCGGCTGCCCTGTAGCGAATGGCGCGTAATAGCGTCGGGTCGACTCCTCGTAAAGGAAGATGGACACGATGTCCGCCCCAGACGCCGACTGCATGTCGGCCACGACGCCGCGCAGGACTCCCGCTAGCCCGGTCGCCCGCTGCAGGGACTGCCGCATTCCTCCGCATGATAGGTCTCGTCCTGGGGGCTAAAACGCCGAGGGACGAGTACCCGCGGCCGATGCTGCGCCGGCGCGATTGGATGAACCTCAACGGCGAGTGGGAGTTCGGGGCCGGCGACGAGCGCGTGTTCGATCGCACCATCACGGTTCCGTTCTGCCCGCAGTCCGAGCTGTCAGGCGTCGGCCAGACCGACCTGGGCGACGTCGTCTGGTACCGGCGCACTTTTGACGCGCCGCCGGCGGAACGTCTGCTGCTGCATCTCGGCGCCGTCGACTACCGCGCGACGGTCTGGGTCAACGGAGAGGAGGTGGCCGCGCACGAGGGCGGGCACACGCCCTTCACCGCGGACATAACCAGGGTCGCGCGCGACGGCGGCAACGAGATAGTGGTCAGGGCCGAGGACCCGCTCGCCGACCGCACGATCCCGCGCGGCAAGCAGTACTGGAGCACCAAGCCCGAGTCGATCTTCTACACGGCCACCACCGGCATCTGGCAGACGGTGTGGCTCGAGCCGCTGCCCGAACGCTCGATCGCCGGGCTGCGCGTCGTCCCCGACCCGGAGGCCGGCGCCGTCGAAGTCCACATCGAGACTGAGGGCCGCAAGTCGGTCAGCGTCAGGTTGCATGGCGAGGAGGTCGGTCACTGGTCGGGCAAGCAGTCGTCGTGTCGAATCGAGCTGGCGACACGCGCGCTCTGGAGCCCGGAGGCTCCGAACCTGTACTCAGTGGAGGTCACGCTGCACGACCGCGCGGGCCGCGAGGTCGACCACGTGTCGAGCTACTTCGGGCTGCGCACGCTCGAGGCGCGCGACGGCAAGTTCTTGCTCAACGGCGAGCCGTACTTCCAGCGGCTGATCCTCGACCAGGGCTACTTTCCCGGCGGGCTGCTCACCGCCGCGCGCGACACCGACCTGCGCCGAGACATCGAGCTCGCCAAGTCACTTGGTTTCAACGGCGCTCGCAAGCACCAGAAGATCGAAGACCCGCGCTGGCTCTACTGGGCGGACAGACTCGGCTTCCTGGTGTGGGAGGAGATGCCGAGCTTTCACCAGCACTCGGCCGAGGCTGAGCGCAGGCTCGCGACCGAATGGGAGCAGGCGGTGACGCGTGATCGCGGTCATGCGTGCATCGTCGCGTGGGTGCCGATGAACGAGAGCTTCGGCCTGCAGTCCGTCAAGCCGGACGTCGCGGCGCGATTCCTGGACGGCCTGTACCACTTCACTCATGACATCGACGGCACGCGTCCGGTGATCTCCAACGATGGTTGGGAGCACACACACACGGACATCTGCACGCTGCACGACTACAACCCCGGTCACGCGCTGAAGCGCAGGTACGGTCGCCTGTACACCGCGCTCGACGCCGCCGCCCATCCCAAGCCGCTGTTCCTGCCGGGCTACGAGTACGGGGGTGAGCCCCTGCTCGTGACGGAGTTCGGCGGCATCGCGCTGGCGCATTCAGGCGGGTTCGGGTGGTCGGAGGCCGGCACGGTCGACGAGTTCGTCGAGACGTATCGCGAGATGGTCGAGGCGCTGACCCAGCCCGGACCGGTGGAGGGATTCGGCTACACGCAGCTGACCGACGTGGATCTGGAGCGCAACGGGCTGTTGACCTTCGATCGGGAGCCGAAGGCCGACATAGGCGTGCTGCGGGAGATCACAGAGCTCCCGAAGAGGTAGGCAACTTCCCGCTGCGCGCGACCTCCCCCAGCCAGCGCGCGCTGGGCTTCGGGTGGCGCGCGAACGTTTGCCTGTCGACCGCCACCAGGCCGAACCTCGGTGTGTAGCCGAAGACCCACTCGAAGTTGTCGAGCAGCGACCAGTGGATGTAGCTGCGCACGTCGATGCCTTCGGCGAGGCACTTCAGCACCTCGTCCATCGCCTCGGCCATGAACGCGATGCGCCGCTCGTCGCGAATCGTGGCGATCCCGTTCTCAGTGACCAGGATCGGGATCCGGCCGCCGGTGCTCTTCCACGCGCGGCGGATCGCGCCGCCCAGCGCGCGCGGGTAGTTCTCGTAACCCATCTGAGTGACCTCGTCGGTCTCGTGGAGCTCGCGGCTCACCCCGCTCCAGTCCGCGCCGGGGCTACGCGGGCCCTCTGGTCCGATGCGGATGCGGGTGTACGTCTGCACGCCAATGAAGTCGTCGCCGCGCGCCAGGTCGAAGAACCGGTCGTTGACCTCCGATTCGACCTCGAAGCCGGAGTGTCCCGGCTCCGCGCCGTCCTCGTACTGCAGGTCGGGGATGGCGAGTGTGACTCCGACCGGCGCCTTCGTGTGCGCCTTGATCGCGGGAGTTGCGAGGCGGTGGGCTTCGAGGAGGTTGTCAGCCGCGCGCCGGGCGGCGCGCTGGTCGCCCTTCACGCCCGGCGGGTTGATGCCCAGCACGTAGCCGCTCCAGCCCAGGCCTTGCGGCTCGTTGATGGTGCACGCGTAGCCGATCACGTCGCCGAGCGCGCGAGCGGCCCGCTCGCAGTAGCGCTCGAACAGCTGCGGGAATCGCGAGTCCGCGAACCCGCCCAGCTCGTGGACCCAGATCGGCAGCGTGAAGTGGTGGAAGGTGAGGATCGGCGTGACGCCGTGCTCGTGGCAGGCGTCGAGCATCCGCCGGTAATGGTCGAGCTGGGCGGTCGAGAACTCACCGCCGGCGGGCTCGATGCGTGCCCACTCGATGCCGAACCGGAACGAGTTGAGGCCCAGCCCCGCGAGCATTGCGATGTCGTCGCGATAGCGGTGGTAGAAGTCGCATGCGTCGCCCGAGGGCTCGACGCAGGGGCTGCCGTCGCGGTGCTCCCACCACCACCAGTCGCTGTTCGTGTTGCCGCCCTCGACCTGGTGCGCGCCGACCGCGGCGCCGAACAGGAATCCCTCGGGGAAGGAGGCGGCCATTTCCCCAGCAGTTTTCCACACGTCGGGCCGAGCCCAGTTCGGCGCCCCTAGGAGGCGATCAGGAAAAACGAGTAGCGTGAGTCCTTCCAAACCAGCCGATTTGCCAAAAGGAGAGACGGCTATCAGAATGGAATTTCGATCGGACCGGTGTACCGGGGAGCAATCGCTCGCCCGAAAGTGGGGGATTTGTCTATGAAAGCTTCGACCTGGGTACGTGCCCTGGTCCCGCTGCTGGGCGTGATCGTGGTCGCCGTCGGTTGCGGCGCGGGAGGAGCGTCCAACGCGGGATCTGTGAAGGTCATCGCAGTTTGGTCAGGGCAGGAGCAGGCATCGTTCATGGCCGTGCTCAAGCCGTTCGAAGACTCGACTGGAATCAAAGTGCAGTACGAGTCCACACGTGACGAGGACGCGATCCTCAGGACCCGCGTGGCGGCCGGCAACGCTCCGGACCTCGCGGCCGCGCCCAGCCCGCAGCTGCTCACGCAGTTTGCGAAGGACGGCAAGGTGAAGCCCCTCAACGACGCGGTGGACATGAGCGCGCTGCAGTCCAGCACCTCGCAGGGCTGGATCAAGCTCGGCGAGCCGTTGAGCGACGGCAAGCTGTACCAGATCTTCTCGTGGGCCGCCGTCAAAGGCCTCATCTGGTACGACCCGAAAAACTTCTCGTCCAAGGGCTACACGGTGCCCAAGACGTGGCAGGACCTTCTGTCCCTGCAGAGCCAGATCAAGAGCAGCGGCACTCCACCGTGGTGCATTGCCGTGGCGAGCGGTGGCGCGGCCGACGGCTGGCCCGCCAGCGACTGGCTGAAAGAGATCGTTCTCAGCCAGGCCGGCCCCGACGTCTATGACAAGTGGGTGGCCGGCAAGCAGACCTGGACGTCGCCTGAGATCAAGTCGGCGTTCCAGACGTTCGGCACGGTCCTCGGATCGAACGACAGCAACGTGTATGGCGGCAAGAACACCATCCTGGCGACGCAGTTCGGCGACGTCGGCACTCCGATGTTCGCGAACCCGCCGAAGTGCTACATGCTGAACCAGGCGTCGTTCATCACGACGTTCTTCACCAGCGCCGTGCCTTCGCTTCAGGCCGGCACCGACTTCACGTTCTTCCCGCTTCCCGACATCAACACCTCGTACACGGGCGCGCACGTGGTCGCGGGCGACTCGTGGTCGATGTTCAAGGACACGCCCCAGGCGCGGCAGCTCATCAAGTACCTCACCACAGCGCAGGCCCAGGACATCTGGGTGAAGCGCGGCGGCAAGCTGGCCGTCAGCAAGAAGGTCAGCCTTGACGACTACCCTGATCCCTTGTCGAAGCTGAGCGCCCAGATCCTGGTCAACACTCAGATCGCCAAGTACGACGCGACCGACAACATGCCGACGGACATGAGGAACGCGACCTGGAAGGGCCTCCTCAAGTTCATAAGCAACCAGAACGACCTGGATTCGATCCTGGCCAGCCTGGATCAAACGCAGAAAACGGCTTATACATCGGCCTGATGCCGTAAGGAGATAAGAGAGTGGACTTCAGCGTTCTGCTGCAGGACATCCCGACGCTCCTTGTGGTCATCCTCGGTGTGCCAGCGATACTCGCCGCCTACATCGTGGGCGGCGAGTTCCTGGTGCGCCGGCTGCCCGACAAGAACCGTCCGCAGGTCCGGCCCTGGATCTGGGTCGGGCCCGCGCTCATCCTGGTGGCGGGATTTCTCCTGCTGCCGGCCCTGGGCACGATCGTGCAGAGCTTCGAGAACAACGCCGGCAACTGGGTGGGCTTCAACAACTACGCCTCGCAGTTCTCGGACTTCCCGTCGGGTGGCGCCTGGGTGGCAATCCGCAACAACGTCATCTTCTGGCTGATCTTCTACACGGTCTTCACTCTCATCTTCGGCCTGATCCTCGCCGTTCTCTTCGACCGGGTCCGCTACGAGAGCATCGTGAAATCGCTGATCTTCATGCCCATGGCCATCTCCTCGGTGGCGTTGGGAATCATCTGGATATTCATGTTCCAGTACTCCACTCCCGGCGAACCGCAGGTCGGCACGTTGAACGCGATAATCACGTTCTTCCACCACGATCCCGTGGTCTGGCTTCAGGATCAGTGGCCGAGCGACAAGTTCAACGTGCTCAACAACCTGGCGCTGATCGGCGCCGCGACGTGGGGCATCACCGGCTTCGCGATGGTCATCCTGTCCGCGGCGTTGAAAGGCATCCCCGGCGAGCTGCTCGAGGCGGCCCGCGTCGACGGCGCCGGCGAGATCACGGTATTCAGGCGGGTGATATTCCCGCTGATGATGCCCACCATCGTCGTGGTCGGCACGACGCTCGTGATCTTTGCCCTGAAGGCCTTCGACGTCGTGTACGTGATGACCGGCGGCAACTACAACACCGATGTGCTGGCTTTCCGCATGTACGAACAGCTTTACACCGCGGGCAACAACGGGCACGCCAGCGCAGTGGCAGTGATCCTGCTGGTCGCCGTGATACCGGTGCTGATCTTCAACTTGAGACAGTTCCGCGCAGTGGAGGCACGCCGATGACGGTCGCAGCCGCCGCCCAGCCCACCACAGTCGCCGCCCGCTTCTCGCCGGGCTGGATCACACAGCTCCTCCAGCGTTACATCCTCCACATCGTCGTCATCGGGCTGACGGTGGGGTGGATGCTGCCCACCATCGGCCTGCTGGTCAGCTCGTTCCGGCCGTTCGCCCTGACCAAGACGAGCGGGTGGTGGACGGCGCTCACGCCATTGCAGTTCACCTTTCAGAACTACACAGACGTGCTCGGTCAGAGCAACCTTGGCCAGGCCTTCTTCAACAGCTTCATGGTCTCCGTCCCGGCGACAGTGATCCCCGTCACCATCGGCGCATTCGCCGCTTACTCGTTCGCGTGGATGAAGTTCCCGGCGCGCAACTGGATCTTCCTCGCCCTGGTCGGACTGCTCGCCGTGCCGCTGCAGCTGACTTTCGTCCCGGTGCTCAGCTTCTACGTCAACACCCTGCACTGGACGACGAGCGACCTCGAGGCCACGGGCATCCCCGGCCTGCCGTGGGTCCCGCTGTGGCTGGCCCACGCGGGCTACGGGCTCCCCTTCTCCATCTACCTGCTCGCGAATTTCTTCCGAGCGCTGCCGAGCGACCTGTTCGAGTCGGCCGAGATCGACGGCGCGGGAACCCTGACCGTGTTCTTCAGGATCATCCTGCCGCTGTCGGTGCCGGCGCTCGCCTCGCTGGTGATCTTCCAGTTCCTGTGGGTCTGGAACGACCTGCTGGTGGCTCTCATCTACGTCGGCGGCGCCCCTGAGGTGGCGCCCCTCACAGTCAACCTGGCCGACCTCACGACCTCGCTCGGCCAGGGCTCCAACCTGCTCACGTCGGCGGCATTCTTCTCCATGGTCGTGCCGCTCATCGTGTTCCTCAGCCTCCAGCGGTATTTCGTGCGCGGCATTCTCGCCGGCTCGGTGAAGGGGTAAAAGAGCAATGGCAGCTGTCACTTACGACCACGTCGTCAAGCGCTACACGGCCGATGTGACCGTCGTCAAGGATCTCAACGTCGACATCAAGGACAAGGAGTTCATGGTCCTGGTGGGCCCATCGGGATGTGGCAAGTCGACTGCCTTGCGCATGCTCGCCGGCCTCGAGTCGATCACCGAGGGCCAGATCCGGATCGGGGATCGGGTGGTGAACAACGTCGCGGCCAAGGACCGTGACATCGCGATGGTGTTCCAGTCCTACGCGCTGTACCCGCACATGAGCGTGTACGACAACATGGCGTTCCCGCTGCAGATGCAGCACATGAAGAAGGAAGAGATGGACAAGCGGGTCAGGAACGCGTCCAAGATCCTGGGCCTGGATCCATTCCTCAAGCGCAAGCCGCGCGCCCTCTCCGGAGGCCAGCGGCAGCGCGTTGCCCTGGGCCGGGCCATCGTCCGCAGCCCGAAGGTGTTCCTGCTGGACGAGCCGCTTTCGAACCTCGATGCCAAGCTCCGCGGCCAGACCCGCATCGAGCTGCAGAAGCTGCACCGCGAGCTGGAGACCACGTTCATCTACGTCACGCACGACCAGGTCGAGGCGATGACGATGGGTGACCGCATTGCGATCATGAACGCCGGCATCCTGCAGCAGGTCGGCACGCCCGGCGATGTCTACGACCACCCGGCCAACCTGTTCGTGGCCGGCTTCATCGGCACGCCGACCATGAACTTCGTGCCGGTCACGACGAGCGACAGCACCGCCAAGGCCTCCGGATTCGAGGCCAAGCTGCCGAAGTCGGTGCCGGCGGGCAAGGGCACGCTCGGCTTCAGGCCGGAAGCGCTGACCGATCGCCCGAGCGCGGACGGCAGCAACCTGCAGATGAAGGTAGACGTGGTCGAGCGGCTCGGCTCCGACCAGTATCTGTACGGGCAGGTCGGGAGCGACCAGGTGACCGCCCGTGTCGACCCGCGGATGAAGGTTGCCCCGGGCGACACCGCGCAGCTCGGCCTCGACACCCGCTCGATCCATCTCTTCGACGCGGAGAGCGAAGCGGCGTTCTTCTGATCGTCACGTTTGGAAACAATCCGGGCCCGTGAGGACTTCGATGCCGCGCGCTTCAAGGCGTTCCGGAGGGCGCTCGGCGCAGCGCTGACCCGGCGCGCGCGGCGGCTCGCGTCGATCCAGGACGTGCTGGACGCCGCGGGCGCCGAAGGCCGCTCGTATGGCGGGATCCAGGAGATCCCGGTCGACAAGATCGTCGGGTCGGCGGCGTCGATGGCGAAGGGCGAGGACTTCGACCCTGGGTTTCTGCCGACCACCCCGCGACTCCGCGACCGATGGACGCGCATTTACCGCGAGATGGTCGAGGGCGCGGAGCTGCCGCCCATCGACGTCTACAGGGTCGGCGACGGCTACTACGTGATCGACGGCCATCACCGAGTGTCAGTGGCGCGCAGCCTCGGACGGCCGGCGATCACGGCGCGCGTCATAGACGTCAAGACGCGCGCGCCTCTGGGCACCGAGGTCGACACCGCCGCGCTTCTGCGGGCGGCCGAGTACTCGCGCTTCCTGGAAGCGACGCAGCTCGACAAGGTGCGGCCGGAGGCTCGGCTCGAGTGCTCCCGGCTCGGCCGCTACGACGAGCTGCTCAAGCACATCCTCGGCCACCAGTACTTCCTCGGGCTCGAGCGTGGCCATCCCGTGCCGCTGCCCGAGGCGGCCGCCAGCTGGTACGACAGCGTGTACCGCCCGATCGCCGACATCATCCAGCGCCATGACGTGCTGAAGCAGCTGCCGGGCTGGACGGAGGCAGACCTGTACGTGGAGATCACCCGGCGGTGGCTGGCGCTGAGCGAGGAGGGCAAGCCGGCCGGCCCGCAGCCGGCGATCAACTGGCTGCTCCTCGACGAGGAGGCGCGCAGGTGGTGGCAGCGCCGGCATTCGATCCAGCTGCCCGAATGACCCCAGGGCAACCGCGTCGCGGGGGCGGCCGGGGTATCCCGGCCGCATCTTTGCGTTCTTTAAGGAAACCGGGCATGGCGAGGCCACCCAAGGAGGGAGAGCAGGTGCGCGAATCCGGGCGGCACCGCCCGTGGGTTCGCATCCTTGCCTACGCCCGTTGAGCGCACCGATGAGAGGGAACCTTGGTTCCCTCTCATAGATCTGCCCGAATGATCCCAGGGCCGGTACCGCCACCTATGCTTTGCCCCCTGGGGGCGTAAGGCAGTGGCGCGCAAAGCGGACGAAAAAGATCTCGGGCAAGCCATCAAGCCGGACACGGACGGCGATGGACATGCCGTGCCCCAGGCGGGGGCGGTGCCGGCGCCGATCAGGATCGCGAGCTCGTTCCCGCCGATCGCCGAGTACGCGTTCCTCTCCGACTGCGAGGCGAACTGCCTGGTGGCGCCCAGCGGGCGCGTGGAGTGGATGTGCCTGCCGCGTCCAGACAGCCCTAGCGTTTTCGCGTCGATCCTCGACCGCAGCGCCGGCAACTTCCGGTTCGGCCCCGCCGGGATCAGCGTGCCGGCCGGGCGCCGCTACCTGCCGGGCACGCTCGTCATCGAGACCACCTGGCGGACGCGCACCGGCTGGCTCATCGTCCGCGACGCGCTGTGCATCGGCCCCTGGTACCACGGCCAGCGCCGGTCGGGCACGCACCGCCGGCCGCCGACCGACTACGAGGCCGAGCACATCCTGCTGCGCACCGCCAAGTGCGTGGTGGGCAGCGTCGAGCTCAGCCTCGACTGCCAGCCGGCGTTCGACTACGGCCGCGACGCGGCGAAATGGGAGTACTCGAGCCCGGGCTACGGCGAAGCGATCGCGACTGGGGGCGACGGCGACATCCCGCTGCGCCTGGTCACGGACCTGCGCGTCGGTTTCGAGGGCCCCGGCGCGCACGCCACCACCACGCTGCGCCAGGGCGAGCGCGCCTACGCAGCGCTGGCTTGGCCGCGCTCGCAGTACTCGGCAGGCAAGGAGTTCTGGGCCGAGCATCCGCCCCCGGCGGACGTGGACGAGGCGTTCCAGCGCATCGAGCGCACCGCCGACTTCTGGCGCGAGTGGATCAACCACGGCGAGTTCCCCGAGCACCCATGGCAGAGCTACCTGCAGCGCAGCGCATTGACGCTGAAGGGGTTGACCTACAGCCCGACGGGTGCGCTGCTCGCGGCGCCGACCACGTCGCTGCCCGAGACCATCGGCGGCGAGCGCAACTGGGACTACCGCTACACGTGGATCCGCGACGGCACCTTCATGTTGTGGGGCCTGTACACGCTGGGCTTCGACCGCGAGGCCAATGATTTCTTCTACTTCATCGCTGACGTCGCAGCTGAGAAGCAGGACCTGCAGATCATGTACGGCATCAGCGGCGAACATGAGCTGACCGAGGGGACGCTCGACCACCTCACCGGTTACGAAGGCTCGGCGCCGGTGCGCGTCGGCAACGCGGCCTACGCGCAGAGGCAGCACGACGTGTGGGGTGCCGTGCTCGACTCCGTCTACCTGCACACGAAGTCACGCGACTACATGCCGGAGGTCGTGTGGCCGATCTTGAAGAAGGCGGTCGAGTCCGCGATCGAGAACTGGAAGAAGCCCGACCGCGGAATCTGGGAGGTGCGCGGCGAGCCGCAGCACTTCGTGTCCTCGAAGCTGATGTGCTGGGTCGCGTGCGAGCGCGGCGCCCGGCTCGCGGAGCTGCACGGCGACCGCGTGCTCGCCGAGCGATGGCAGTCGGTAGCTGACGAGATCAAGTGGGACATCTGCACGAACGGCGTCGACAAGCGCGGCGTGTTCGTGCAGCACTACGGCACCAGCGCGCTCGATGCGTCGGTGCTGCTGATTCCGCTGGTGCGCTTCCTGCCGCCCGACGACGCGCGCGTGCGCGCCACTGTGCTGGCCATCGCCGATGAGCTCACCGTCGACGGGATGGTGCTGCGCTACCGCACCACTGAGACCGACGACGGGTTGTCCGGCGAGGAGGGCACGTTCACGATCTGCTCGTTCTGGCTGGTGTCGGCGCTGGCGGAGATCGGAGAGATCACCCGCGCGCGCGAGCTGTGCGAGAAGCTGCTCTCTTACGCCAGCCCGCTGCAGCTGTACGCGGAGGAGATCGACCCGCGCAGCGGCCGCCACCTCGGCAATTTCCCGCAGGCGTTCTCGCACCTGGCGCTCATCAACGCGGTCATGCACGTGATCCGGGCCGAGGCCGGCGAGTCCCAGCAGTTCACGGGAGTGACGCCCTCACCAGCCCCCTAACCCCCTTTTGTGCACAAAAGCGGGGTATCCCGCGCGAATAACGCGCGATTGTGCACAAAAGCGTGGAATCAGTCGGGGCGGTGCTTGAGGAACAGCGCTCCCAGCGGTGGCAGGGTGAGCGTGACGCTGTGGCGGTGGCCGTGGCGGCCGATGGGTGCCGCTTCGACGCCGCCGAGGTTGCCCTGGCCGCTCCCACCGTATGTCGGCGAGTCCGAGTTCAGGAGCTCCTGCCAGAAACCCGGGAAGGGCACACCAATCTGGTAGTTGTTCCGCGGAACCGGCGTGAAGTTGAAGGCGGCGACCACCAGGTTGTCGGGGTCGGAGGCGCGGCGGAGGAGGCTGACCACGCCGTTGTCGCTGTCGGTGCAGTCGATCCAGGCAAAGCCGGCAGGGTCGAAGTCGAGCTCGTGCATCGCCTTCTCGGTGCGCAGCACGCGGTTCAGGTCGCCGACCCACTGGCTCAGTCCCGCATGCTCGGGGAAGTTCAGCAGGTGCCAGTCGAGGCTCGAGTCGTGATCCCACTCGCGCCACTGCCCGAACTCGCCGCCCATGAACATCAGCTTCTTGCCGGGCTGCGCGTACATCCACCCGAACAGGAGCCGCAGGTTCGCGAACTTCTGCCAGTCGTCGCCGGGCATCTTGTTCAGCAGCGAGCCCTTGCCGTGCACGACCTCGTCGTGTGACAGCGGGAGCATGTAGCTCTCCGACCATGCGTAGAGCATTCGAAACGTCAGGCGCTGATGCTCAAAGCGGCGATAGACCGGGTCCTTGGAGAAGTACTCCAGCGAGTCGTGCATCCAGCCCATGTCCCACTTCATGCCGAAGCCGAGGCCGCCGATGTAAGTGGGCCGCGACACCATCGGCCACGCGGTCGACTCCTCGGCCACCGTCTGCACGTCAGGCTGCTCCTGGTACACCTCCGTGTTGAAGCGGCGAAGCAGCTCGACCGCGTCCAGGTTCTCGCGGCCGCCGAACTTGTTGGGCACCCACTCGCCCTGCTTACGCGAGTAGTCGAGATAGAGCATCGATGCCACCGCGTCCACGCGCAATCCATCGATGTGGTAGCGGTTGAGCCACGACATCGCGCTGCTGATCAGAAATCCGCGCACCTCGTTGCGGCTGTAGTTGAAGATCGAGCTGCCCCAGTCAGGATGGACGCCCTGCCGCGGGTCGGCGTGCTCGTAGAGATGCGTGCCGTCGAAAAGCTGCAGGCCGAACTCGTCGGCCGGAAAATGCGAGGGCACCCAGTCGAGCACCACGCCGACGCCGTTCTGGTGCAGGTGGTCGACCATGAACATGAAATCCTGCGGCGTGCCGTATCGGCTGGTCGGTGCGAAGTAGCCGGTGACCTGGTAGCCCCATGACGAGTAGAGCGGGTGCTCCATCACAGGCATCAGCTCGACGTGCGTGAAGCCGAGCCGCTTGCAGTACTCGGCCAGGCGCGGCGCAAGCTCGCGGTACGTCAGCCACCGGTTGTGCTCCTCCGGCGAGCGCATCCACGAGCCGAGGTGCATCTCGTACACGGCCCATGGCGCGTTGCGCCCGTTCGTGACAGGGCGTTCCGCGAGCCACGACTGGTCGTGCCAGTCGTACGCCAGGTCCCACACGACCGATGCCTGGCGCGGGGGCGGCTCGGCGAAGGTCGCGTACGGGTCCGCCTTCTCGACACCCGCTCCGGTCACGCGCGAGTGGACGAGGTACTTGTACATCGTCCCGTGCTTGACGCCCGGAATGAATCCTTCCCAGATGCCCGACGCCTCGCGCGGCTCGAGCTGGTTGGCGGTGCGATTCCAGCCGTTGAAATCGCCCATCACGCTCACGCTGTCGGCGTTGGGCGCCCACACCGCGAACGTCGCGCCTTCGCCGCTCAGGTGGGCGCCGAGCTTTTCGTAAAGGTGCGCGTGAGTGCCCTCATTGAAGAGGTGCAGATCGAACTGCGTCAGCAGGGAGTTCGCGATCATGCCGGCGCCAGCAGATCGCAGACTCCGCGCAAGGGTATTCGCACCCAGTCAGGTCGCATGTTCAATTCATACCGCAATTCGTAGAGAGCTTTCTCGAGCAGCATCGTCGTGAGCTGCAGCTCGAGATCGGCCGGCGCCTGCGGGACGAACGAGGCGGTGCCCGCGGTGCTGAGGTAGCTACGGGTGAATGCGACCGACACTGAGTCGACCCAGAACCGTGCCCAGGGCTGCATGCGCGCGAGCATCTCCGGCTTCAGGTTGTCGGTACGCAGCGAGGCCTGCGCCGCGTAGTGGAACGACCGCAGCATGCCCGCCACGTCACGAAGCGCAAGTCGCTTGAGGCGCCGCTCGTACAACGTGCGCGCGGGTTCTCCCTCGAAATCGATGATCACAAAATCGTGACCCGTGTACAGCACCTGGCCGAGGTGGAAATCGCCGTGCACCCGGATTCGCGTCGTGTTGAGGCGGCGGGCCAGGAAGGACTTCAGCGCGCGTGAGATCTGGGGCTCCAGCTCCAGCACCTGGCGCGCTTCATCGCGAGCGTCCAGCGGCAGCCGGCTCAGCTGGCCGCGCAGCAGCTCGATTGCGCGGAGCCCGACCTGGCTTATCGACTGGTACATCGAGCGCTGGTCCTGCGGCGAGATGCGCTCGGGCGAGAACGCGATGTCGTCGGGGTCGCTGCACAGCGCGAGATGCAGCTCGGCCGTGCGCTTGCCGAGCAGCTTGGCCGAGTCCAGGTACGCGCCGATGGTCTGCGTCGCCAGCTCGGGCAGCTCGCCCACTGTCGTGAACAGCATGCTGCGCGGCAGCGTCGGCGGGCCGGCGTCGGCGCGGACCTCGACGGCCTTGAAGTAGTTATCGAGCGTCGACTGCGTGTACTTCCAGGCGTCGCCCTGGTTGGGCACGTAGCCCTGTAGCACAGCGACCGAGATCGCCTCGCCGCGATCCGGGCGATACTCGAGGGCGCCCGCTAGAGGGGCGATCTGGGTGAAGTTGGTGCGCTCGGTCAGAAAGCGGCCCAGCTCGAGCTCGGGGTTGGTCCCCTCCTCGACGCGCCTGAACACCTTCAGGATCAATCGTTCGCCGAACACGACCGAGTTGTTGCTCTGCTCGGCGGTGGACAGGTTGGCTTCGAGCTTGATCGTCTCCGGTCCGCGGAGGCGGATGAAGGCCTTGTTCGTCGATCCGACGAGAGTGCCCTTGGGTCCGTTGAAGCGCCGGCGCCGCGCCATCGCGGACAGCAGGGCGTCCGCGAATCCCGGCGGCCCGAGAGCGTCGTAGATGAGACCTCGCTGCTCCTGGCCCGGCAGCTTCACCCAGGCGATCGCCGCGTGCGGCCAGCGCTCGATGATCTGCGAAGACTCGGCGGGGTTGGTGTGGGCCAGTGGCAGCAGGTACGTCTCGGGGTCGCCTTCCGCATACGAGGCGACGATCGTCGTCAGATAGGCAGTGCCCTCGGCGGTGCGGATGTCGATCCAGTCGGTGATCTGGATGGACTTGAGACGCCGCGCCTTGCCTGCGAACCACCGGCGCTGCCGAATGTAGTTGAGGAGGATGCTCTCGAAGGCCTCCTTGCCGCCGTCGACGAGCACGGACTCCCATGCGGCCGGTACCCGCACCTCCGGCAGCGTGGTGGCGGTGAGGCCCCAGTCGCTGACCAGCTGCTGGGACGGTTTCGGCTGCAAAGAGAACCAGTAGAAGGAATGCGGTCCGAGGGTGAGGTAGTAGGGCGTGTCGCCGACCGTCGGCAGCTCGGTCGATCCGAACAGCTCGATTGGCACCATGCCTTTCCACTGCGCGAGGTCCAGCTCGACGACCTGCAGGAACCGCGACAGGTTGGCCACGCACAGGATCTGCTCGGACTCGTAGCGGCGCACGAAGGCGAGCACCTTGCGGTTCTCGGGGCGCAGAAGCTCCAGGGTTCCGCGCCCGAACGCGCGGTGCCGCTTGCGCAGGGCGATGACCCGCCTCATCCATGAAAGCAGTGAGTGCGGGTTGCCGGCCTGCGTCTCGACGTTGATCGCCTCGTAGTGGTACTCGGGGTCGGTGACCACCGGCAGGTAGAGGCGCTGGCGGTTCGCTCCTGAGAATCCGGCGTTGCGGTCTGCGCTCCACTGCATCGGGGTGCGGACTCCGTTGCGGTCGCCGAGGAAGATGTTGTCGCCCATGCCGATCTCGTCGCCGTAGTAGATGACGGGAGTTCCGGGCAGCGAGAGCAACAGCCCGTTCATGAGCTCGATGCGCTTGCGGTCGTTGCCGAGAAGAGGCGCGAGCCGCCGCCGGATGCCGAGGTTGATCCGCGCGGCCCGGTCCTGCGTGTACGAGCGGTACATGTAGTCCCGCTCCTCGTCGGTGACCATCTCGAGCGTCAGTTCGTCGTGGTTGCGCAGGAACAGCGCCCACTGGCTGTTGTCGGGGATCGGCGGGGTCTGGGCCAGGATGTCCACGATGGGGAAGCGGTCCTCCATGCGGATCGACATGAACAGGCGCGGCATGAGCGGGAAGTGGAAGTTCATGTGGCATTCGTCGCCGTTGCCGAAGTAGGCGACCGCGTCCTCGGGCCACTGGTTGGCCTCGGCCAGCAGCATGCGATTCGGGTAGTTGTCGTCGATGTGCTTGCGCATCTCGCGCAGGAACTCGTGAGTCTCGGGCAGGTTCTCGCAGTTGGTGCCTTCGCGCTCGAACAGGTACGGCACCGCGTCGAGTCGCACGCCGTCGACGCCCATGTCGAGCCAGAAGTCGCACGCCCGGAAGATGGCTTCCTTGACGCGAGGGTTCTCGAAGTTCAGGTCGGGCTGGTGCGAGTAGAAGCGGTGCCAGTAGTAGGCACCGGCGACCTGGTCCCACGTCCAGTTGGAGACCTCGAAGTCCTTGAAGATGATGCGCGCGTCCTGGTAGCGCTGGTTGGTGCTGCTCCAGACATAGAAGTCGCGATAGACGCTGCCCGGCCGCGCGCGGCGCGCGCGCTGGAACCAGGGGTGCTGGTCGGACGTGTGGTTGCAGACCAGCTCGGTGACGACGCGGATGCCGCGGCGATGCGCTTCCTTGATGAACTGATGCACGTCGCCGAGGTCGCCGAACATCGGGTTGACGCTCGCGTAGTCGGCGATGTCGTAGCCGTCGTCGCGGAGCGGTGATGGATAGAACGGCAGCAGCCAGATGGCGTTGACGCCGAGGTCTTGCAGGTAAGGCAGCTTGCTTATGAGCCCCTTGAAATCGCCGCTGCCGTCCTCGCTGGTGTCGCTGAACGCGCGCACGTGGAGCTCGTAGATGACCGCGTCCTTGAACCAGAGGGGGTCGGAGTCGAGGCGGTAGGGTTCGCTGAACTTCTTTCGCCTGGGTGAGTGGTTGGTGGCCGCGGCCTTGGTCAGCGGCCCGTTCTCGGGCGCCGTGGCCGGGGCGGCGACTTTGTCCTTTTCCTGCTCGGGCTTCTGGATCACAGGAAGTACTCGAAATCGTGCTCGCTGCGCACGCGCCGGCGGAACCTGAAGATCTGGCCCGGCACCGAGCTCGGGTTGATCTCGACGTAGTTGCGCGGCCCGTTCCACAGGTAGCGCGCGCCGCTCAGCAGCTCGTGCGCCTGGTAGCTGCGGCCCTGCTCGATGCCCAGCTCTTCGAGCGGCAGGGTGACCATGCCGACCTGCGTGTGGTGCGGGTCGACGTTGACGACCGTCAGCACCACCTCGCTGAGGTCCTCGGTCGCCTTGGTGTACGCGACGAGCTGGTCGTTCTCGGTCGGGTGGAACCTGAGGCCGCGGTCCTGCTGCAGCGCGGGATTCTCGCGCCGCACCCTGTTGACGAGGGTGATGAGCTCGCGCAGGCTCTCCGGGCTGCCGAGGTTCCAGCCGCGCAGCTGGTACTTCTCAGAGTCGAGGTATTCCTCGGAGCCGGCCTCGCGCGCGCGGTTCTCGCACAACTCGAAGGCCGGACCGTACACGCCGTAGCTCGCTCCGAGCGTCGCGGCCAGGAGGAAGCGCGCGGCGAACGCGTTGCGGCCGCCGTTCTGCAGGTACTCGGTGAGGATGTCCGGCGTGTTCGGCCACAGGTTCGCGCGCATGAACTCGATGACCGGAGGGCGGGTGATCTCGCTCAGGTACTGCGCGAGCTCCCACGCGGTGTTGCGCCACGCGAAGTAGGTGTACGACTGGCTGAAGCCCGCCTTGGCGAGGCGGTACATCACCTTCGGCCGTGTGAACGCCTCCGAAAGGAAGATGACCTCGGGGTGCTTGCGCTTGACCTCGGCGATGAGCCAGTCCCAGAACGGGAACGGCTTGGTGTGCGGGTTGTCGATACGCAGGATCTTCACGCCCTGCGCCACCCAGAACTCGACGACTGACAGGAGCTCGGCCCACAGCTCGCGCCACGACGCGGTCTCGAAGTCGAACGGCACGATGTCCTCGTACTTCTTGGGCGGGTTCTCGGCGTACTGGATGGTGCCGTCGGGCCGGTGCTGGAACCATTCGGGGTGCTCGCGCACGTACGGGTGATCGGGTGAGCACTGGAACGCGATGTCGAGCGCGATCGAGAGGCCGTGCTCACCGGCGACGCTGACGAGGCGCTTGAAGTCGTCGAGCGTTCCAAGCTGCGGATTGATCGCCTTGTGGCCTCCCTCCTCGGAGCCGATCGCCCACGGGCTGCCTGGCTCGCCCGGCTCCGCGCGGGTCGAGTTGTTGCGTCCTTTCCTGTGCGTCTTGCCGACGGGGTGGATGGGCGGCAGGTAGAGGATGTCGAAGCCCATGTCCGAGATGTAGGGCAGGCGGTTCTCGAGGTCGCGGAACGTGCCGTGCACACCCGCCTTTCCCGCCGAGCGCGGGAATGTCTCGTACCAGGCGCCGAACCTCGCGCGCTCCGGCTCGACCACGACCTCCAGCTCGCGCTGGTATCTGGTGCCGAGGGAGCGGTCGGCGTGCCGGTCCATGAGGGCGTCAAGGTCTTCTTTCTGCTTGGCGTCGGGTGCTTTCGCCTGCTTGCGGATCGCGGTCGCCAGCGCGGTCAGCTTGGCGGCGTCCTGACCGCTCGCGCGGGCTGCCGCCTCGTCGATGAGGCGCGCACCGATCTCGATCTCGATCTTGATGTCCTGTCCCGCGGCGATTCTCTTGGCCAGGCGCGCCGACCACGTTCGGTAGTGGTCGACCCAGCCCTCGATCGTGTAGGCGTAGCGGCCGAGCTTGGTGACGTTGAAGCGGCCGCGCCAGCGGTCGTTGACGAGCGGCGTCATCGGCACCTCGGTCCAATCCGGCGTCGACTCGTGGCGGTGCTTGAGCACGGCGGCGAGCGTGTCGTGGCCGTCCGCGAAGATGTCGGCTTCGACGATCACGCCCTCGCCGACGGCCCGTTTGACCGGAAATCGGCCGGCGTCCACCTCTGGCGAGACGGCCTCGATCGCGGCCCTGCGGCGGGCATCGGGCAACTCACGTGGCGACGTCGCCGCGGAGGGGGTCGAGGGTGATGGGGCGGAGGCTGTCAGCCGACGCCTCGCGGGTGCACGGGCCACTGCCTCAATCGTGCCACGCTGCACACCGACAATGTGCCGGCCTAAACGAACGTTCGGTTCAGGCGGCGGAGGCTTTGCGGATCTGGTAGAGCGCGCTGATCACGGCCGTGCACTGATCTTCGACGTAGTCCATTCCGGCGGCCTCGGCGATGCGGCGCGCCTGTTCGGACCGGATGTCCAGCTGGAGCCAAAGCGCTTTGGCCCCAATTGCCGCCGCCTGGCGCGCGACCTCGGGGGCGTCGGCCGCGGGTCGAAAGACGTCGACCAGGTCGACAGGCTCCGGCACATCGAGCAGCGTTCGATACACGCGCTCGCCGAATAGCTCATCGGCGAACGGGTTGATGGGGATGATGCGGAAGCCTCGTTGCTGCAGCCCCGCCGGCACCGAGCCTCCGGCCTTGCGCGGGTCGCGCGACGCGCCGACCACGGCGATGGTGCGCGCAGCGCGAAGTACCTCCTCAGGCGATTTCATGCTTTTGAGCACAATCGCGTGTTATCAGCGCGAAATTCCCTGTATTTGTGCACAAAAGCGGTTTTTACGCCGCTTCCGTTTTGCTCTGCTTTTCGGGCTCGAGCGCGACCTTGAGCACGTCCTCGACCTTGCTCGCCAGGTGGAACGTCATCGCGTTGCGCACGCTTTCGGGCACGTCGTCCAGGTCCTTCTCGTTGCGCTTCGGGAGGATGACCTCCTTCAGGCCCATGCGGTGGGCGGCCAGCACCTTCTGCTTGACGCCGCCGATGGGCAGGACCAGGCCCTGCAGCGTGACCTCGCCGGTCATGCCGACAGTGCTCCGCACGGCTCGCCCGGTGAGAAGCGACACGATCGCGGTCGTCATCGTCACGCCCGCTGACGGGCCGTCCTTGGGCACGGCGCCTTCCGGCACGTGGATGTGGAAGACCTTCTCGATCGCTTCGGGCTCGATGGCGAGCTCCTTCGCGTGCGAGCGCACGTAGGACAGCGCGATCTGCGCCGACTCCTTCATGACGTCGCCCAGCTGGCCGGTCAGCGTCAGGCTGCCGCCGTGTCCGTTGGACATCGGCGTCGCGGTGGCCTCGACGAACAGCACGTCGCCACCGACTCCTGTCACAGCGAGACCGGTCGCCACTCCAGGCACCGCGGTGCGGGCCGCGACCTCGTTGTCGAACTTCGGCTTGCCGAGGTACTCACGCACGCGTTCGGGCGTCACCTCGACGGGCACTGCCAGCGCTGAGCCTGCGACCTTCGTCG
>WNGC01001622.1_pt1 | contig 24739 bp, 25 predicted proteins | sample 5400051 | NCBI WGS metagenome assembly WNGC01 (sample SAMN13153368, study PRJNA577476) | soil metagenome | isolation source: 20 cm soil or saprolite under grassland replicate 2 | place: USA:California | collected 2016-06-15
AGTAAGCGCCTTCAACGCCTCGCAGCGCATCAGCGAGGCGTTGCTCAGGCCTTTCCGAGGTTGAGCGTGCCATCCTGTGAACCAACACCTCCGAATCCATCGTCGACGTGAAGATCGATCCGACATCCTCGAGCTCGCGCCGCAGCTCTGTCGCGTTCGTCAGGTTTCCGTTGTGCGCGAGAGCAATGTGGCCGTCGCGAAAGCGCGCCAGTACCGGCTGCGCATTTTCGATTGTCGACGATCCGGCCGTGCTGTAGCGGGTGTGTCCGATCGCAATGTTGCCGCGAAGGTTCTGGACGTCGGGGATTCCGAATCCTTCCGAAACGAGACCCATTCGCTTGACGGCTTTCGCGCCCAGCTCACGGTCGACGGCTACGATGCCGGACGATTCCTGGCCGCGGTGCTGAAGCGAATAAAGTCCGAGATGCGCCATCGCCGCCGCGTGGTCATCACCATAGATACCGAAGATTCCGCACATGTCAGTGTGCCGCCACGGGAGCCAACTCGTCGAAGGTCGCGTGCTCTGGTGTTCGGGCCATTATTCCGGGAATCGTCGCGTGATAAGCGCGGCGGAGACGTGAGAGCGGGCAGCGCATCGATTGTTTTGGCAGAGCGATCTCGAGCCACTCAGAGCGGCGACGTACTCTGCCGATTTGCGCGCAGGGAACGCCGGCTCTCGCCGCGATCTCGAGTACGCGCTCAGGTGCCGCGCTCGACACGACTATGCGACCCTGGCTCTCGCCGAACAGGATCTCACGATCGGAGAGCGACGAGTGGCCGGAAAGGTCAATGTCCGCTCCACTCTCCTTATCGCGGTTCGCAATGCAGCATTCGGCTAGCGCAACGGCTAGCCCTCCATCGCTGCAATCGTGCGCGGAAGTGACGGCGCCGGAGCGAATGGCGTCCAGCAGTGCATCGATCACCAGTTTTTCGCGCGCGAGGTCACAGCGTGGTGGCGTGCCGATCACTTTTCCATGAATAGTCGCCATGTACTCACTCCCACCCAGCTCGCCGCCAATCTCGCCGAGCAGGAGGATACTGTCTCCGTCGTGCTGAAACGTCGCCCGCGTGATGTGCGACAGGTCATCGATCAGGCCAACCATTCCGATGACGGGGGTCGGATACACCGCACCAGCGGGGCTTTCGTTGTACAGCGAAACGTTACCGCCCGTAACCGGGGTCCCCAGCGCCCTGCACGCCTCGCCCATTCCCGCGACGGCCTCCCTGAATTGGTAAAAGACTTCCGGTCGTGTCGGGTTTCCAAAATTGAGGCAGTTCGTGATTGCCATCGGGCGGGCGCCAGTGCACGCAACGTTTCTCGCGGCTTCTGCCACAGCGATGCGTCCACCCACTCGCGGATCGAGATACACGTAACGACCATTGCAGTCCGTCTTGACTGCGATTGCTTTGTTGGTGCCACGCACCCGCAGAACTGCCGCGTCCCCGCCCGGACCAATGACGGTATTCGTGCGGACAGTGGAATCGTATTGCTGATACGCCCACGCCTTGCTCGCAATCGTCGGAGCGGAAAGGAGTCGCTCGAGAGTCCAGGCCGGATCTCTCTCCTCGGGACGCTGCGGAATCGACAGCGGGTCGGAAGCGCGAAGCGCCTTGATCGACTCGGACTCGCGCGCCTCTGGTGAATAGCTCGGACAATCGGTGACAAGTCTCGAGCCGGGAAACTCCGCTACTACCTTCTCGCCCTCGGTAACTCGGTACACCGGTTCAGCGATTACTTCGCCGATGACCGCGGCGGTCAGATCCCACTTGCTCAGAATTGCGCGAACCCTGTCCTCGCGCCCCTTCTTTGCGACGACGAGCATTCGCTCCTGCGATTCACTGAGCAGAATCTCATAGGGCGTCATTCCGCTTTCGCGAACTGGAACCTTCAGCACGTCGATCGTCACGCCGACGTCGCCGCGTTCCGCCATCTCGGCCGAAGACGACGTGAGTCCGGCGGCGCCCATGTCCTGGATCGCCACGATGTGCCCACTCTTGATCAGCTCGAGGCTGGCCTCGAGTAGCAGCTTCTCGGTGAACGGATCTCCAACCTGGATGCGCGGACGTTTGGCATCGCTCGCTTCGGAAAGGTCCTCGGAAGCGAACGACGCGCCGTGGATTCCATCTCTACCGGTCCGCGCTCCGACCGCCATGATCGGATTCCCAACACCCTCGGCTTTGGCGCGAATCAGATCGGATTCGTGCATGAGGCCCACGCACATTGCGTTGACGAGGGGATTGTTTTCGTACGCGGGATCGAAGACGATTTCTCCCGCGACGGTGGGAATTCCCACGCAGTTACCGTAGTCGCCGATCCCCTTTACCACGCCGGCGAACAGGTATCTCACGCGTGAATCGTCGAGACTGCCGAAGCGAAGCGAGTTGAGCATGGCGATCGGACGCGCACCCATCGTAAAGACGTCGCGCAGAATTCCGCCGACCCCGGTCGCGGCTCCCTGATACGGCTCGACCGCCGATGGATGATTGTGTGATTCGATCTTGAAAGCGACGGCGAGCCCGTCACCGATCGCTATGACTCCGGCATTCTCGCCAGGGCCCTGCAGTACGTATGGCGCGGTCGTCGGTAGCGTCTTGAGGACGGGACGCGAGTGCTTGTACGAGCAGTGCTCGCTCCAGAGCGCGCTGATGATTCCCAGCTCTGTAAACGTTGGCGCGCGACCGAGCATGGCGACCAGGCGCTCGTATTCCTCCTTCGTCAAGCCGTGCTCGGCGACAAGCGCCGGACTGATTACCGGATCACCGGGCCGAGGACTCACTTCGGTCATCACGCCGCCACCCGGGCTAGGATCGACTCCAGTAAGCGAACTCCGTCGCTCGATCCCAGCAGCGGACTGCACGCGCGCTCGGGGTGCGGCATCATGCCGAGCACGTTTCCACCTTCGCTGATGATGCCAGCGATGTTTCGCTCGGAGCCGTTGGGATTGGCGTCCGCGCTGATGGTGCCGTCGGCGTCCGCATATCTGAAGATAACACGGCCCTCGGCCTCGAGCTGATCGAGAACCCGGTCCGTCGCGACGAATCGGCCGTCGCCGTGTGCGACGGGGACGCGAAGAACTTCGCCGGGCTCGTACAGGTTGGTGAACATCGTCTCCGCATTGTCGACACGAATGCGGACCTCCGCCGAGACGAACTGCAGATGTGCGTTGCGCATCAAGGCACCGGGCAACAATCCGGCTTCGCAGGCGATCTGGAATCCGTTGCAGATTGCGAGCACGGGTCCACCGGCCTCGGCATGCGCGATCACTTCCTGCATGATCGGACTGAAGCGCGCGATTGCGCCGACGCGCAGATAATCCCCGTAACTGAAACCGCCCGGCAATATGATCACATCCGAGCCCTGCAGGTCGTGATCCTTGTGCCACAGGTAGATCGCATCTTCGCCGAGAACGTCGGTCACGGCGTGAAACGCGTCGTAGTCGCAGTTGGAGCCCGGGAAGGTGACGATTCCGAACTTCATCACTTGAAATCCGCGCAAAGGGTTAGCTGCGTGCGAAGCTTCATGCCGGCACCGCCGATTCGATTTCGAAGTCTTCAGTCACAGGATTAGCGAGAAGCTTGCGACACATATCGGTAACCGTTTCCTCCGCGGTGATCGCATCGTAGGAGTCGGTCTCAACGATGATATATCTCCCCACGTGCACGTCCTTCACCGACTTGAAGCCAAGCGTGTGCAACGCATCCTTCACGGCGTTGCCCTGCGGATCGAGCAGCCCCTTTCGCGGAGTTATGTGAACGGCGATGCGAAACTTTGCCACTAGATCGGTCCTCCGCCGGGTCCACCGGGAGGGGGCGGGCCGCCAGGCGCGCCGCGCGGCGGTTCGCTCGGTCCGGGCGGACGGCGTCTCCGTCTCCGGCGGTGGGGACGCTGTCTGATTGGCTCCTCGCCGGTGTCGACGACGCCCGCCGCAGTAAGGAGCAGCGGCTCGTCGTCGTCGTCGATGACCGGTGAATCTCCGCGCGGACGGCGATCGAGCAGGCCGAAGATCACGGTCTTCGCCAGTCCGTACAAGACGTAGCAGATGAGTGCGGGAAAGTAAAACTCTTTCCTGAGGAAGAGGACGCCGATGAACGTCGCGATGACCACGAGCGTGCCAAGTATCTCGCTGATCTTCCGAAAGCCAACCGTCGGAACCGCCGGATACGACACGTTGCTGATCATCAGGAAAGCCAACAGCATCATCAGTCCGCGCAGCCCCGTCGTCCAGTTGAGATCGCCGAGAATTGTCTGGTTGTAGAGGGACGTCTGGCTGAACCAATAGTAGGTGGCGAGCGTCATTCCGGCGGCGGGACTCGGAAGGCCGTGGAAATATTTCTTGGCTCGTCCAGCCTGCTCGACGTTGAAGCGCGCCAGCCTGATCACCGCGCACGCGGTGAAAAGAAAGGAGAAGATCCAGTCCCAACCATTTCGATTGAGCACGGCGAAATACATGATCATCGCCGGCGCCAGGCCAAAGGTGATCGCGTCGACGAGCGAGTCGAGCTCCGACCCGAAGCGCGACCCCGTTCCGGTTGCGCGCGCGACGCGACCGTCGAGAGCGTCGCACATTCCGCCGAACACGATGTAAAGTCCGGCAGTGTCGAATTCCGTCCGCGACGCTGCCACGATCGCGAAGACGCCGAAGAAGAGACTTGCCAGCGTAAAGCCGTTCGGCAGGATGATCACGCCGCGCCTTGGCCGATCAACCTCTGCGCCTGCGTGATGACGACGAGCGTGATCCGGAGCGACCATTATTTCGGCAGCTCCCCGAGAACCGTCACGCCGGCCGTTGTCGCGTCGCCGAGCTTCGCGCGAATCGCCGAGCCAGGCGGTAGAAAGACGTCGACGCGAGAGCCGAATCGAATGATTCCCATGCGATCACCTTGTTTGACCTTTTCACCGAGCTTGCTGTAGGTAACGATCCGGCGCGCTATCAAGCCGGCGATTTGTCGCACGAGAACGCGATAGCGGCCGGTATCGATTCCGACGGACATCTGCTCGTTCTCGAGGCTCGATTTCTCCGCCGCGGCGTTGAAGAACTTGCCCTTGTTATAATGGATGTGGCTGACCACGCCATCGACCGGATATCGATTCACGTGAACGTTGAAAACATTCATGAAGATGGACAGCCTGGTAGCGCGGCCCTGGACGAAGCTTGGTTCGTCGACCTCGGTGATCATTATGAGCTTTCCGTCAGCCGGCGACACCACCAGTGACGGACCGCGCTGCCCCGTCCGCTCCGGGTCCCGGAAGAAATACGCGACCCATAGTGCAATCAGCAGCAACACGAGCGCGGCCAACCATAACGTCCATGACCGCCGACTGATCGCGAACCCGAACGCGCCGACAGCGACACCGGCGGCAATCGCTATGAACAGCAGTCCTTCGCGCGCGAAGTTCAATGTGATCCGTTTGGGTCGAGTGAGTGTCCCGTCAGCCGACGGTAGATGTCGAGGTAGCGTTCGCTCGTGGCGTCGATCACGTCTTTCGGCAGCCTCGGCGGGGGATAGTTCCCATCCCATCGCCCACCGCGTTTCTCTGCGTCCAGATAATCGCGCAGCGGTTGCTTGTCGAAGCTGGGCTGCCCGTGTCCCGGCTCGTAGCGGTCCGCCGGCCAGAAGCGCGAACTGTCGGGAGTGAGCACTTCATCCACTAATATAACCTTCTCGCCCCCATCGCTCCCAGTGCTCCGCGCGCGACCAAACTCGAATTTCGTATCGGCTATGATGATCCCGCGCGTGGCAGCGATTTTTCGGCCTGCGTCGTAAATCTCTCTCGATAAGCGTTCGAGGTCGCGGGCCGGCGCGTCACCAATGAGAGACTGCATCCGGCCAATCGTGATGTTCTCGTCGTGTCCCTCTTCCGCCTTGGTCGCGGGACTGAATATCGGCGGATCGAGACGATCCGACTCGCGCAATCCTTTCCGTAGCGGTTCGCCGGCCAGCGTTCCGCGTTCGCGATATTCCTTCCACGCCGACCCGGAGAGGTAGCCGCGCACGACACATTCAACGGGGAACACAGTCGCGCGACGGCATAGCATCGCGCGACCGGCGAGCTCCTGCTCGTGATCGCGGAGCCGCGGCACCTCGCCAATGATCTCTCCGATATTTGCGCTCAGCATGTGATGCTCGACCCGCCGCTCGAGGTGTCGTAGCCACCAGGCGGTGATCTGTGTGAGTACCACTCCCTTGTGGGGGATCGTCTCGCCCATCACGACATCGAACGCGCTGACTCGATCGGTGGCGACGAGAAGGACGCGGGCAGCGTCGACTTCGTAGACATCGCGCACCTTTCCTCGTCGGAGGGATGTCAACGGTAGCGCGCTCGCCTGCATCAACATCAGACCCTCAGCTCCTCGGCGTGCTCGGAGCGGACGGTTTCACCGGCGAAGAGTGGAGTGATGACATCGCGCAAGAACTCGTCGACTTGTTCGGGGGCACGTCCGACGAAACGCGTCGCGTCGATGACGCCCTCGAGATCTTTGAGCTTCACTCCGAAGGTCTTGTCTCGGGCCAGACGCTCGAGAAGATCGTTTGTCTCCGCACCGTCCTTCAGCGCCAGAGCCGCGGCGAGGCTGTGCTTTCTGATTGTTTCGTGCGCCACCTGGCGATCGCCCCCGGCGCGAACCGCCCGGACGATCAGCTGCTCGGTGGCCATGAACGGCAGCTCGGCTGCCATCCGCCGCCCGATCACTGCCGGGTGCACCTCGAGGCCGCGGGCGATGTTCGCCATCAGCAATAGAATCGCGTCGGTCGCCAAAAACATTTCCGGGATTACCAGCCGACGATTGGCGCTGTCATCGAGGGTCCGCTCGAAATACTGCACTGAGTGGGTCTCGTTGGCGTTTCCCTCGAGGGAGTTCACGAAGCGCGCGAGCGACGAGATGCGCTCGGCGCGCATTGGATTTCGCTTGTACGCCATTGCGGACGAACCGACCTGCTCGCTTTCGAACGGCTCTTCGATCTCGCCGAAGGACTGGAGCATGCGAATGTCGCTCGCGAATTTTGCGGCGCTGGCGGCGATGCCCGCGACGACGCCGAGTACGAAAGCATCGAGCTTGCGCGTGTACGTCTGGCCAGTGACGTGAAGCGGGGCAGGGAAAGACATCTTTTCCGTGACGAGCTGATCGAGCCTTCGGACCTTCGCGTGGTCTCCCTCGAACAGCTCCAGAAAGCTCGCCTGCGTTCCCGTCGTTCCCTTTACCCCGCGAAATGGCAGCGTCCGGCGACGATAGTCGATGTCCTCAACATCAAGCACCAGATCCTGCATCCATAGAGTAGCGCGCTTTCCGACGGTCGTGAGCTGAGCCGGCTGAAGATGCGTATAGCCGAGCGTCGGCTGATTGCGCCATTTCTCAGCAAACTCGGCGAGCGAGCGGATTGCATCGAGACAGCGCCCCCGCAACAGCTCGAGCCCGCGTCGCATCAGGATCAGATCGGCGTTGTCGGTGACGTAGGCGCTGGTGGCTCCGAGGTGAATGAACGGCTTCGCGGCGGGAGCGACGTCACCGAAAGCGTGGACGTGAGCCATCACGTCGTGCCGGAACCGTTTCTCGTACGCGGCGACCGCATCGAAATCGATCTTGTCGAGGGTTGCGCGCATCTGGCGTATCGCGTCGTCGGGAATGGCGACTCCCAGCTCGCGCTGCGCTTCGGCGAGTGCAAGCCACAGGCGGCGCCAAAGTCCATGGCGCGTCGCGGAAGACCACAGCTCCAGCATCGACTGCGATGCGTATCGTTCCGCCAGCGGCGAGCTATACCGGTTCGTCGTCACTACTGCAGACTGAATTCGGTGGCATAAATCTGCCCACCGCGCTCGAAGTACATCCTGATGCCACCCCGACCGTAACTGGTCAGAATGCGATTGACCGCCTCGGCGTTCGTATTGCGCGCGGATCGGAGGCGTCAGCGTGATGAGCTCGATCTCCCGGAGAACGGTCACCCGTGGCGCGTTCACGTCCGGCAGATCGACGACGCCGACGCTCACCGGAATCTCGCGCGATCCGCGTTTGACGAGGATCGAGTCGTTCTCACCGACGCGCAGCTCGAGAAGCTCGGCGTACCAGTCGTAGGGGTTGTGAAGCGTGCGATTGCGTGACCGAACGATGACGTCGCCAGCGTGTATGCCGGCGCGATCTGCAGGCGAGCCCGGAACCACCGACGCGACGACGACTCCGGCGTTCGAGTTCGTCACGCCCGGCGTGCGCGACAGCTGTGGCTGGAGTCCGATCCACGGATGCCGAATCGCTCCATGGGCCAGGAGATCTTCGGTGACGCGTCGTGCACGATTGATCGGTATCGCGAAGCCTATTCCCACCGATCCGCCGCTCGGGGAAAAAATGGAGCTGTTGACTCCAATTACTTCACCGGCGCCGTTGACCAACGGCCCTCCGGAATTCCCAGGATTGATCGACGCATCGGTCTGGATCATGTCGACGTAGACGCCCGAGCCTTCGCTCTCGGTCGCGAGATTCCTTCCGGTGCCGCTCACCACTCCTACCGTCACGCTCGGCTCTGTGTTTGCGAGGATAAATCCGTACGGATTGCCGATTGCGATCGCCCACTCGCCGATCAGGAGATTGGTCGACGAACCAAGCGGTGCGACGGGCAGATTTCGCGCATCGATCTTCAGAACCGCCAAATCGTTGGCCTCGTCGATCCCGAGCAGACGGGCGGGATAAGTCTTGCCATCCTTGAGCGCTACAGAAATGCGCGTTGCGCCCGCGACAACGTGGGCGTTGGTCACGATCGCGCCGTCGGCGCGGACGATAAATCCGGAACCCAGCCCGGCGGCGGCGCGCTGGCCAGATCGACCGCCAAAGAACTGCTCGAATACGTCAGCTGGAACTCGCTCCATGACTTCCGTCTGGACCGTGACCACGGATGGAGCGACGCGCGCAACGGCTTCCGTTATCGCGGTCCGTCGCGAGGAATTAATCGCGGTGGTCGTCTCCAGTCGGGACTGCGCCGACGACGGCGCGCTCGATGCGCCCTGACAAGCGACTATCAATAGGGTACCGAGCGATCGCGCCAAGCGTAGCGTCACGTCGGCGTCCGCATCTTGGGCCTCTTGGCGAGCTCGCTCAGAAATCTGTCAACGCCCCGATCACTCAGCGGATGGACGACGAGATTTCGCAGCGCTTCGGGCGTGACGCAGATGATGTCCGCTCCGGCGAGCGCGGATTCGGCGAACTCAACCGAAGACCGTGGCGACAGAGCCATTACGTCGCATTCCTCGCCACCGGCGTCGAGCACGCTCTTGATCTCGGCGAGCGTTCGCGTTCCAGGCTGCCCGTAGCGCTCCAGTTCGTCCAGGGTCACACTCACCGCCGCCGCTCCCGCTTTCGCCGCGATGATCGCCTGCGCGGCGCTGAATACGAAGGTCGCGCAAATCATGACGCCCTCGGCGGTAAGACGAGCCATCGGAATGAGCGAATCCTCCACGAGCGGAATCTGCACCACGACGTGATCGGAAACCTTCGCCAGCTCACGGGCTTCGGAATAGATGTCGCCTGAGGTGACGGCCCCTACCGACACGCAGATCGGAAACGCAAACTCGCGCGCGATTTCCTCGAGCCGCTCACGAGCGTCGGCGGTTTCACTAGTGACGGCGGTGTGGGAGAAGACAACACCGTCGGCGAGCCCCGCTGCCGCGGCCGTCCGGATCTCTTCGAGATTCACGCTCTCGAGATAGATGTTCATTCAGTTCTCAAGTAAAGGTCATCGGGATACTCGACGCGCTCGAGAAAAAGCGCGTTCGGCGGCGCGGGCGGCGATGCGAGACTGTTTTCGTCGCGTTCGAGAAGCTCGTTCATCACCGAGACATCGCGGCGCCCTTCGCCGATCTCGAGCATTGTACCGACGAGGAAGCGAACCATGTGATGGAGAAAGCGGTCCGCCTGGATGTCGAACGCGAGCCCGCAACCCTCCGCCCGCAGGCGCCAAGCAGCGCGCGCCACCGTGCAACGATGATCGTCTCTTTCAGGTGCCGTGCCTTTGACGGCAAAAGCGCGGAAGGAATGCTCGCCCACGATGGCGCTGGCCGCAGCGGAGAGTCGATTGAAATCGAGGGGTTTTTTCCACGGCAACTCGTGGGTGCGGCGAAACGGGGAGGATGCGAGATCGTCTGTGCCTACGTAGTAGCTGTAGCTGCGCGAAATCGCGCTGTACCGCGGGTGAAACTCATCACGCATGTCGAAGGCTGCCGCAATCCATACATCGTCCGGAAGAATGGCGTTCATCGATCGTCGGAGCGCCGACGCGCCCCACTTCTCAGGCACGCGCAGTCCCGCTGCCTGGCCGCGCGCGTGAACTCCCGCATCCGTCCGCCCGGCGCCCACGACTGTGACAGGTGCTCCACACAACCTGGAGACCGCCGCTTCGAGAACACCCTGAACCGTCCGCTCACCAGGCTGCCGCTGCCAGCCGGAGAAGTCCGCGCCATCGTAGTGCAGCACGATCTGCACGGAACGCGACAGCATCGCGTGAAATTATCTCCGGATGACTCACTGTCAAGGAACGTAACCCGTTGAAGATGATTGACTTTCGCCTGTCGGCTGCTCAATGTGGAACCACCCCGAGAGCTTCCGTGCTCTCTAGCTGAATTTCCAAAGATGGCGCCAAGAACTCTTGCCGGTCTCTCAACCGTACTGTCGTCCGTCGGAAATGTCGCGGAGGCGCTGAACGCGCTTGCGCAAGACATCGCTGAGCACGATCGCAACGGACACGTCGTGTTGTTCATCTACGACGCGCGGCGAGATCTGCTCGCCGAGCGACTAATACCGGCCCACGAAGGCATGCGGACGGCCCAGATCGAGATCGCGGTCGATCACCTGCCTACCGCGGTCCGTCGCACCATCACGGCCGGGAGACAGTTTGCCGATCTCGGGACGGAGTCGGGCGACTATCAGAAGCTGCTTGGCGTTGGCGCAAGTCCGGAAGCAGGCGTACTCCTCCTCCGTGGATTACTCGTCGATGGCGAGCTTGCTGGCGTGCTCGCGCTCTCGGAGCCCAAGACCCGGTTCGGGCACCGCCTCTCGGAAAAAGTCGCGCCGGCCGTGGATCTTTTCGCGCTGGCCTTCGCGCGACTCGCGGAAAGAAAGGCGCGGGAGGAAGCGGTGCGGACACTCGAGGATCTCACGCGTGCTCTCAACGAAGAGCACTCGCGCTCGGTCGGCGAACTGCAGCGCAAGCTTTCCGAAGCGGAAAGCGCACGTCCAGCTCCACGCCCAGGGCGAGGCGCTCCAGACACAGAGCAACATCATCTACAAGGTCGAGCAGGCGCTACGCGAAGCGATGGCGGGTCAGGACTCGCGGAAAATCATCGAAGAAGTTCTCCAGATCGTCACGTCGAGAGAACAAACCTCGTCGTTTTAGGCTCGAACGATGAGTGCCCCGCCACCCAACGCGCTGCAGGGCGCCATTCACAAGCTCGCCCACCGCGAACCACTGACCGCGAACGACGCGGAAGCGGCATTCAACATCGTGATGCAGGGTCAGGCGTCCGCCGTTCAAATCGCGTCGCTCCTCTCAGCGCTCCGGGCGACCGGAGAAAGCCCGGAAGTCGTGGCCGGTGTAGTCAGGGCTCTCCGCTCCGCAATGCTGGCACTCGATGCCGATGATCCAGAGGCGCTGGTGGACACGTGCGGTACGGGTGGTGGCGCAGTTTCGACGTTCAACATCTCGACGGCAGCGGCCATCGTGGCGGCCGGTGCAGGTGTTCGCATCGCGAAGCACGGCAACCGGTCGTTCACGTCTCGCTGCGGAAGCGCCGATGTGCTTGAGGCGTTGGGCGTGCCGATCGATGTCCCCGTTCCCGTCATGGAGGCCGCGCTCCGCGACGTCGGCATCGCCTTCATGTTCGCGCCGCTCATGCATCCCGCGATGCGGCACGTCGGCCCGGTTCGACGCGAGCTCGGTATTCCGACCGTGATGAACATCGTTGGTCCATTGGCGAATCCGGCGCGCGCGGGCCGACAAGTGGTCGGCGTGGCGGATCTGGAGCGCGCGCCGGTTCTTGCCGGAGCGTTATCCGCCCTCGGCACGATCCACTCCCTGGTTGTGCACGGCGAGCCCGGGCTCGACGAGGTCTCGCCGCTCGGACTGACGCACGTCCTCGAGGTGCGGAATGGGTCGATCGACCGATGGACGATTCATCCCGAGGATCACGGCTTCGGGAAGATCGCGCGAAGCGACCTGACAGGAAGCGAGCCAGAGGAGAACGCGCGAATAATCGTGGAAGTGCTCGACGGCGGGGGAACGAAAGGCGCGCGCGCGGCAATCGTTCTGAATGCGGCCGCTGCGGTCTATGTCGGCGGTCGGGTCAAGTCGTACGGGGAAGGTGTCGCCGCGGCGGCGAACGCCATCAAATCCGGCAAGGCGAAGTCGGTTCTTGAAAGCTTGAAGCGTGCTTACGCAAAACCCGCAGCAAGAAAGGCTTAGGCGCTCGAGCTCTAGAACCTTCTCAGCACGCCCACGACGATTCCCTGAATAGAGATATCGTTTTCGTGAACGTAGATGGGATTCATGGTTTCATTCGCGGGCTGCAGCCGGATACGTCCGTCGCGCTCGCGATAAAACTTCTTGACGGTCGCCGATGTTCCGTCGATGAGCGCAATCACCATCTCGCCATTGTCAGCGGTGTGCTTCTCGTTGACGATAACGAAGTCGCCGTCGCGGATCTGTTCATCGATCATTGAGTTGCCGCGAACGCGTAACACGAAGTGGTTCCCGCTGCGCCGGACGAGATCTTCGGGAACGCCGATGGACTCAGGCATCTGGATCGCCTCGATCGGCATGCCCGCGGCGACGGTGCCGAGTAGCGGGAGCGACATCGCGCGAGGAAAAGCCTCTGACGGCACCAACTCGATCCCACGACTCTCGTTGTAGGCGCGCTTGATGTAGCCCTTGCGCTCGAGATTCGTGAGATGCTCGTGCACCGTCGCGAGGGAGTTATAGTTAAACTGCGTCGCGATCTCCTCGAAGCTCGGCGCATACCCGTGATCTTCAGAGTAGGTCGCGAGATAGGTCAGAATCTCCCGCTGGCGTTTTGTAAGCGACATATCCCTTTTTCGCGGCTGGTTTGAGAATGGACCGGCCCGCCGGTCCACCGAACATTTGCCGAATTCCTACGTTAGCCGAAGATCGACCGAAGCGCAAGCTTTATCTGGCTGGGCGCCACCCTCCGGCGCTCTAGGTGCGTTGACGGACGAGGCACGCACGCGCGCCGCAACTCTCCAATCGCGCGCTGCCGAGCTGAAGGCCGCTGCAAGCGCAGCCGTGCAGGCGCCCTCGCTCCGTGAAGCTCTGAGTAGAGATGATGTGGCCGTTATAGCGGAAGTGAAGCGGGCGTCGCCCTCCAAGGGATCGATAAATCCCGCGCTCGATCTCGAGCGCCAGGTCGTCGCCTACGAAGCAGGGGGCGCGGCCGCGATTTCGATTCTCACGGAGCCAAAGAGCTTTGGTGGGTCCAATGACGACCTCGTGCGCGCTCGAGCGGCTGTAGGAGTCGCGATTCTCAAAAAGGATTTTCACGTCGAGGTAGTCCAGATACTCGAGGCACGCGCCCTCGGCGCTTCGGCAGCTCTCGTCATTGCGCGAGCCGTTGCCCCCAGCCGCGTCCGGGAGCTTCTCGCGGCGGCGTCGGACGTCGGTCTCGAGATACTTCTTGAAGTCCGTGATGAGCGAGAGCTCGAGCTCGCTCTTTCGCTCAATGCGCGAGTGATCGGGATCAACAATCGGAATCTCGAGACGCTCGAGATCGAGCCGGATACGGCCTTCAGGCTTCTGCCGCTCATCCCGCGCGATGTCATAGCCGTCGCGGAGAGCGGGGTGCGGTCGCGAAGCGACGTTGAAAGACTGGCGGACGCGGGCGCTGATGCGGTACTCGTCGGCTCCGAGCTTTCACGCTCGCGCGACCCCGAGAGTTCGGTCCGAGCACTCACCGGAATCACGCGGACCAGTCGTGCTCGCAAAAGTTAAGTTCTGCGGCATGACGCGCCCCCAGGACGCCGCGCTTGGTTCCGAGATTGGTGCGAGCTACATCGGTGTGATCTTCGCCGACGGCCCTCGTCAAATCTCGCCGAGCCAGGCCCGCACGATTTTCGAGGTGGTGAGTAAGGGTGTGAAGCGCGTGGGAGTGTTCGGTACGAACGAGCCCGACGAGATCGCGCGGATTTCGGCAGAGGCGAATCTGGATGTAGTGCAGCTTCACGCTGATCCCTTGCCCTCCGACGTCAAAGCCATCCGCGCCAGATTTCGTGGTGAGATCTGGGCGGCAATCCGAATCGCGGGCACGCACATCCCGCGCGAGGCAGAGATGCTTTTCGACACGGCGGACGCGGTCGTACTCGACGCGCGGAGCGAAAAGCGACTTGGAGGAACAGGCAAAGCGCTGCCATGGAGCGACCTCGCGGTCGATCTCGCGCGCGATCGGGGCAGCTCGGCGGTCGTACTCGCCGGCGGGCTCAAGCCGACAAACGTCGTGAGCGCGATCCGCACGCTGGCCCCCGATGTGGTCGATGTATCGTCCGGCATCGAGAGCTCGGCCGGTATAAAGGATCCGTGGCTGATGCGGGAATTCTACGCCGCGGCCACCGGCTTGGGGCAGCACTAGCTTGGCAACTGACACTCTTCACCGTTTCGGAGCCTTCGGCGGCCGCTACGTTCCGGAGACGCTCATCCCAGCTCTGGACGAATTGGATGCGGCGTTCGGTGAAGCGATGCGCGATCCGGAATTTCAGGCGGATCTCGATCGGCTTCTCAAGGAATACGTGGGGCGACCGTCGCCACTGAGCAGCGCGCCCCGGCTCTCCGACACTGTCGGCTGCGAGGTCTATCTCAAGCGCGAGGACCTGAATCACACCGGCGCGCACAAGATCAACAGTGCGCTCGGCCAGGCTCTTCTCGCGCAACGGATGGGAAAGCGGCGCATCATTGCCGAGACTGGCGCTGGCCAGCATGGAGTGGCGACGGCAACGGTCTGCGCCCGCTTCGGCCTCGACTGCACTGTCTACATGGGCGAAGAGGATATGCGTCGGCAGGAGCTCAATGTCTACCGCATGCGCCTCATGGGAGCGAAAGTGGTTCCGGTGCTTTCGGGGACGCGCACCCTCAAGGACGCGACGAGCGAAGCGATCCGTGACTGGGTTACCAACGTCAACGACAGCTATTACATCATCGGCTCGGTCGTCGGTCCAGCGCCGTACCCTCGAATGGTTCGCGACTTTCAATCCGTCATCGGCCGCGAAGCCAAGGCCCAGATGCTCGAGATGGCCGGTCGATCCCCGACCAGCGTTGTCGCCTGCGTCGGCGGCGGATCGAATGCGATGGGCATTTTCCATCCCTTCGTGCCGGATCTGTCCGTCGAGCTCGTTGGGGTGGAAGCCGCGGGTCGGGGACTCGACTCGGGAGAGCACTCTGCCTCGCTGCAGCGGGGCGTCCCCGGAGTCCTTCATGGTTCGCTCAGCTACCTGCTCCAGGACGAAAGCGGTCAGGTACATCCCGCCCATTCCATTTCCGCGGGACTCGATTATCCCGGGGTCGGCCCTGAGCACTCTTACCTGAAGGAAACCGGCCGCGCGATCTACGTGTCGGTTACCGACGACGAGGCCGTCGGAGGCCTGGGATTACTCAGCAGGTTGGAAGGGATAATTCCAGCCTTGGAAACGTCACACGCGGTGGCCTGGGTCGTCAAAGACAAGGGGCGGTGGAAAACGAGCGACGCGGTGCTGATTTGCATCAGCGGTCGGGGCGATAAGGATCTCGCGCAGATAACGGAAATGGGGCTTCTTCCGACATGACAACATCGGTTCCGGCAAAGACCGGGGAGAGCGAGCTCGACGAGCCGTCTTTCCCGATCGTCTACGTTACCGACCTGCTCAAAGCCTTCGTGAAGGCCGTTCGCGCGCATCAACTCTACCTCCCGAACAACCCGATGCACGCACGATCGCTCGAGGCCGTAAAGGAAGGTTTTGCGGCGATCTGGCGGCACACCGACGAGCTCGAGCTGCACGTGATCGAGACGCGCCTGGAGTGGGAAGGCCGAGTCGTGCTCGACGAGCATGAGCGCACCAGTGACAACGTCGCGTGGCTCCTTTACAAGGATGGGATTCGCGAGCTCAAGATGCTCAAGGGATTCGAGCAGGAAGAGCTCGGCGTTCTCTTCAATCTTCTTCAGCGCGTGCGAAAGGCGACCGATGACGACGATGACCTGCTCACGCTCATGTGGGAGCGGGAATTCGTAACGCTGCAATACCGGTACGTGGACTTGACGCAGGACACGGGTCCGGGTGTCGAATCGATGGAGCGCGCCGAGCAGAAAGAAAAAATTCTTTCGCCGGCCCAGGCAGAAGCGGGACTTGAATCGACGCAATCCTCCATCGCCAAGCTCGACGATTTCGACTCCACACTCTATTTCCTGGACGACCGGGAAGTCGAATATCTCCAGCAGGAGATCAAGCGGGAGTTCTCGACGGATTTGCGGCCGGCGGTAATCGCGTCGCTGCTCGACGTATTCGAGAACCAGAAAGATCCAACGGTTAGAGAGGAGATCTGCGGGCTTCTCGATTATTTCCTGCTGATTCTCCTTTCGACAGCGCAGTACAGAAACGCCGCCTATCTCCTGCGCGAAGCGGGTACGACGGCGAATCGTGCGGCCGAGATTCTCGAGCCGCAGAAGCAGCGTCTCACTCAGCTCAACGAGCTGATGAGCGATCCAAAGCCCCTTGGACAGTTGCTACAGGCGCTCGAAGACTCACCGCTGCGCGCCCCGCAGCACGAGCTCGACGACCTCTTTGGCATACTTCAGCCTCGCGCACTGGAGACGATCCTCAGCTGGATCGGCCGCAGCAACAACCCGCAGCTGAAGATGCTCCTGGAAGGCGCCGCCACACGTCTCGCCGCCAACAGCAGCGCGGAACTGATTCGGCTCATCGGATCCGACGACGAGGCGGTCGTTCTGGAAGCGATCAGGCGAGCCGCGGCGCTCAAATCCCCGGCCGCGGTGCCAGCCCTCGGCAAAATGCTCACGGTCGGAGAGGTGGACATGCGCGTCGCCGCCGTCACCGCACTGACGGTGATCGGGTCAGCCGGCGCGATGCAGATGCTGGAGCGAGCGATCGTCGACGAAGATCGCGAAGTGCGGATCGTTGCTGTCCGCGCGCTTGGCGCGCGCAACGCCCGCGCGGCACTTCCGAGAATCGAGGTCGCGATCAAGGGCAAGGAGCTTCGCGAGAGCAACCTCACAGAAAAAATGGCGTTCTTCGAGGCATACGGTCTTCTCAGCGGCGACGCGGGCGTGCCTCTGCTCGACGGGCTGCTGAACGCCAAAGGATTCATGGGCAAGAAGGACGACTCCGAGATCCGGGCTTGTGCAGCTATGGCGCTGGGCAAAATCAATAGCCCGAAGGCCACCGATTCGTTGAACCGCGCGGCCGGAGAGAAGGACATCATCGTGCGCAACGCGGTGAGCAGAGCCATTCGCGGAGCGGTCGCGTGACCGCCCCCGCTACCAAGACCGTTCGCAGCGAGGGCGACAAGCAGTCTGGAGCAAATGTTCGGCGTAGTGGACGGAACTTCATGATCGCGTTCTATGCCGCGCTTCGGGCGATCAAGCTCTATCCTCTCGAGCACAGCGCCGTGCAGAAGACGTTGGTCGAGCTGTCGCAAGTCGCCGAAGAGTTGCGCGCGGAAGAGGGAGAGTTGGAGTTTCGCATCTCTGGCGAGTTCATCTTCCTCAATTCGACCAGGCTGCGGTTGGATTTGAGCAACTACGCCACCTTCGGACACATCCTCACCCTCTGCAAGCTCGCGGGCATCGGCGCCATCCACGTCGGAACCCAGGGGACCGCCCGCGATTGGACGGTTCTGCTTTCGCTCCTCGGCGCCGAGACCAAGAGCGCGCCGGGTGAGCGATTCAAGGAAATTCAAACGCGTCTCAGGGACGCGAAGATCGAGACGTTTCAGCTCGACTCGCCGGGGGAGACGGCAAACGACAGGGAGTTCAACGAGGAAGCAAAGGCCGCGGCAAACCGTACTTATTCCCAATCGGTCGCCGTTACCAAGGACGTCATCAACTCCGTGCGGATCGGCAAGACGCCGAACATCCGAAAGATCAAACGTGTCGTGCAGGGAATTGTCGATCAGGTTCTCAACGAAGAGACCTCGCTCATCGGCCTGACCGCGATCCGGGACTACGACGAATACACATTCACGCATTCGGTCAACGTCTGCATTTTTTCGATTGCGCTCGGACGCCGGCTCGGGATGAACAAGCTCCAGCTCTATGAGCTTGGGCTTGCGGCGCTGATGCACGACATCGGGAAATCCCGTGTTCCGCTCGACATGCTGCAGAAGACCGGCGAGCTCACCGATGAAGAATGGAAGTGGATGGCGGCGCACCCATGGCTGGGCGTGCTCGTGCTCTTCCAGTTTCGGCGCCAGCAGGAGGAGCTCTCCTATCGCGCGATGACGGTATGCCACGAGCATCACATGAAGATCGATCTCACCGGCTATCCGAAGGCCATTCGTCCGCGCGAAGTGAGTCTTCTCAGCAAGATCGTTTCGATCGCCGACGGTTACGACGCGGCGACGTCGAGACGTGTTTACAAAACCGTCGCCCTGGCTCCCTCTGACGTACTCGAGGAGATGCGTGACAATCCGCGACGCGGATTGGACCAGGTGCTGGTGAAGGCGTTCATCAACCTCCTCGGCATTTATCCCGTCGGAACGCTGGTCGTGCTCGACACGTTCGAGCTGGCCGTCGTGTCCGCCGCCAACCCGAATCCAGAGTCGCTGTCGAGGCCAATAGTCAAGATCATCAGCGACGCGCAGGGAAACACCATCAGTCCGCCGCTACAGGTGGACCTAGCCGTCCCCGAGGCAGGAGGACAATATGCCCGGACAATCATCAAGACGGCGGACCCCGAGCGCTATGGTATCACCCCCGGCGATTACCTCATCTAACTCCATCACGCGGCGCTTTGATGCGCTGCGGGAGAACTCCAGCCGCGCCCTCGTCTGCTATGTGACGGCCGGCCATCCAGACGTCGGCCGATCGGTCGATACGTTGCGCGCGCTCGAACAAGGTGGCGCCGACATTATCGAGCTGGGCGTTCCGTTCTCTGATCCGATTGCTGATGGGCCCATCATCCAGGCCAGCTCGCAGGTTGCGCTCGAAAATGGGATGTCGTACGACGGCGTTCTCGCGCTGATCGAACGTGCGAAGGTTCAAGTCCCGGTCGTTCTGTTCAGTTACCTCAACCCGATTCTCGCAGCGGGACCAGATGCGTTGACGAGAGCCGCGGACGCCGGCGCGAGTGGAATTCTCGTTACCGATATTCCGGTCGGCGCCGATCCCGCACGCGAGGAATGGCTGGGCGAGAGTCCCCTCGCCTTCATCCGCCTCGTGGCGCCGACGACGCCGCGTGAAAGAATGGCGGAGATCGCGCGTCACGGAAGTGGATTCGTTTATCTTATCAGTCGCCTTGGAGTCACTGGCGTTCAGGAAACGACGGCGACGTCTTTGCCAGAAACGATTCAACGTCTGCGCTCGACCACGACGCTTCCGATTTGCGTCGGCTTTGGCATCTCGACTCCGGCACAAGCGCGCTCGGTTGGGAAGCTTGCCGACGGGGTGGTGGTCGGAAGCGCGCTGGTAAGAGCGGCAGGCAATGGTCCGGACGAAGTGCTCAAACTTACGCGCAGTCTGCGAGAGGCTCTTGATGAGTAGCAGTCCCGCGAGCGATAGCGATGTCGTGACGCTCAAAGCGATGCGCTTTCATGCGCGCATTGGAGTATTGCCTCACGAGGCGGAGATCGCTCAATCGATCGAGGTCGACGCATCGCTCTGGGTACGCCGCACTGGCAAGCGTCCCACCGCCAGGGACATCGTGGACTATCGTCGCGTCTACGAACTCGTTGCGGAGGTAGTAACTGGCGGCCACACCAGCTTTCTCGAGGAAGTCGGCGAGCGGATCGCCCAACGGGCGCTCGAGCTTCCCCTCGTCGAGCGAGTCCGGATCGCTGTCCGTAAGCCGAACGTCGCTCTTCCCGGGCCACTCGCGTACGCAGAGGTCGCTCTCGAGCGAGATCGTGCGTGAAGGATGTCGCCTACATAGCGATCGGCTCCAACCTCGGCCAGCGTGAAGTATTTTTGGCGATGGCGCGACGCGCCATCTCGGCACTGCCGAAAACGCGGGTGCTTGCTCAAACCGATGCCGAAGAGACCGCGCCGCTCGGACCGGTCACTCAGGGCCCATTTCTCAATCAGATGATCGCCGTCGAAACGGAGCTCTCGCCGCAAGACATGCTGGCGGAGCTGAAGCGAATTGAAGTCGAGGCGGGACGCGTGCGCACAGCGCGATGGGGTCCGCGCACGCTGGATCTGGATATCGTGCTGTTCGAAAAGCAGAGTATGGCCGAGCCCGGTCTGACGGTGCCGCATCCGGAGCTGCCGAATCGCGACTTCTGGCTGCGAGAGCTCGCAACCCTGCGGGGCATCAACGTTGGCTAAGGCGACCGCGGAACAGCGTCCGATCACTGCGCGCGATTTCGCGGAGCGCAAGCGAAAGGGCGAGAAGCTGGTGGTCATGACCGCTTACGACGCACTCTTCGGACGGCTCGTCGATGAGTCGGGGGTCGACGCGATCCTTGTGGGTGATTCGGTCGGCACCGCTGTGATGGGCTATCCATCGACGCTTCCCGTGACGCTCGACCACATGATCTATCACGCATCGGCGGTGCGTCGTGGGGCAAAACGAGCGCTCCTCATCATCGACATGCCATTTCTCTCCTACCAGGCGAGCATCGAGAGCGCCGTGCTGAATTGCGGTCGCGCGATCCAGGAGACCGGCGTCGGCGCCGTGAAAGTCGAGGGCGGAAGTCCGGAGATGCTCGAAACGGTTCACGCCCTGGTGCGGACCGGAATTCCGGTGATGGCGCACATCGGGTTTACGCCACAGTCAGTCAACACGATCGGAGGAGCACGCGTTCAGGGCCGCGAGACGGAGGGCGCCGAGCGTCTCATCGGCGAGGCGAAAGGACTGGAGGCCGCGGGAGCGTTCGCGATCGTGCTGGAGCTCGTTCCGGCGGCAGTATCGGAGCGAATCACCGCGGCCGTCGCGATACCGACGATTGGAATCGGCGCTGGCGCCAAGTGCGACGGGCAGGTTCTCGTGCTGCCCGATGTGCTCGGCCTGAACGACACGTTCGAACCCAAATTTCTCAAAAAGTACGCGGAGATGGCGCAGGAAGTTCGGTCCGCGATTGGCGCCTGGGCGCGCGACGTTCGAAGCGGCGATTATCCGGATGCTGAGCACAGCTTCTAAAATGAAGTTCGTAGAGACGATATCCGAAATGCGTCTCGTGATTGCGGATGCGCGCGCGAAGGACCAGAGTATCGCCTTCGTTCCGACCATGGGCGCGTTGCACGAGGGACATCTGACGCTCGTGGATGAAGCAAGACGCGTCGCGGATATAGTCGTGATGAGCGTCTTCGTGAATTCGCTCCAGTTCGGACCGAGTGAGGATTTTGCGCGCTATCCGCGGACGCTCGACGACGACTCTCGACTTGCCTCCGAGCGCGGCGTCGATTTCCTCTTCACCCCGCGGGCCGAGGAGATGTATCCGGAGCACGCGCCGGTCATCATGGTTCATCCGGGGAGCATCGGAAAGGAGTGGGAGGGGTCGGTCCGCCCGCATCACTTCGAGGGCGTCCTCACGGTCGTCGCCAAGCTTTTTCACATCGTGATGCCCGACGTCGCCGTCTTCGGCCAGAAAGATCTCCAGCAGGTCGCTGTCGTAAAAGCGATGATTCGCGATCTCAATTTTCCGGTCGGGATCCTCGTTGCTCCGGTCGTGCGGGAGCCGGACGGTTTGGCGATGTCGAGCCGGAACCGCTACCTCTCGCCGCGGGACCGCGAGCTCGGCCTCACCTTATCCAAGGCGCTATTCGCGATGCGTGACGCGTTCGCCAGAGGAGAGCGCAGAGCCAGCGCGCTGGAGGCTATTGGGTGGCGCATGCTCGAACGAGTCCCAGGACTTACCCCTCGCTATCTGGCGGTGGTGAACGCAGACACGTTCCAGCGCGTTAACGCGGTACGGCACGGCGATGCAGCGATCGGTGCCGTTCGCGTCGGCGAAACCAGATTGATCGACAACATCATCTTTTAATGGTGCAGCTGCAGGCGTCGGGGTTGCCCACCTGGGCACAGGTCACCGAGAGGCGAGTCGCCCACATCCAGCGCGTCACCTCGTTGTTGCGCGCCTGGGGCGCGGCGATGCGGCTCGCCCGCGACGAGGCGAATGCGTGGATCGACGCCGGTACGTGGCACGATGCGCTTCGCGACGCGCCGGTCCCGGAGCTGCGCGACATCACTGGGGACCGGACGTCCCCGGACGGATTGCTGCATGGGCCCGCGGTAGCTATCCGCCTGGAGCGCGAAGGAGAACGGCGACAGAACCTGCTCGAGGCGATTCGCTACCACACCGTTGGACATGCGCGGTGGGATCGCACCGGGCGTGCGCTCTACATGGCGGATTATCTCGAGCCCGGCCGAAAATTTCTCGCCGAGGATCGCGGGTTTCTGGCGAGTCAGGTGCCGCACAATTTCGACGGTGTCTTTCGACAGGTCGTGCGCTTTCGCCTGGAATGGTCAGTCCGCGAAGGCAATCACATTTTCCCCGAGACCGTCGAGCTCTGGAACAGTCTGCGGTGAACGGCCCGCGCCGCCGCTACGGCAGAATCGTCGTGGCATTTCTGATTGTGTGCGGGATCGGCTGGATAGCCTGGCAGCTGTGGGGGCTGAGGACGACGGCGAGCGAGAGCTACGCTCCCGATGACGCTCGCGCACCCGAAGGTACGCGGATAAAAGTCGAAGTTCTCAACGCGACGAAGACAAAGGGTCTCGCGCGCAAGGCAACACTGTATCTGCGTGACCGCGGCTTCGACGTCGTTGGCTCGGGCAACGTCACCGAACAACGCACTACGACGGTCGTCTACGATCGCTCCTCGCATCCCGAATGGGCGCGTCTTGTCGCCCGGGCAATGAATGCTCCGGTGGCGAGCCGTCCCGACAGCTCACGCTACCTGGACGTGACCGTCCTCATCGGCGCCAACTGGCGTCCGCCGCCGCTGCCTTTCCACCCGTAACTGGCCGCAAGCGGCAGCAATGTCCATCCCGCGACTCTTACGAATGGCAACCTCGACGCCTTGCGCTCTGAGTCGTCGCGCGAACCAATGGATCTGTTGCGGAGAGCTCGCGGTGAAATCTCCGGCGCCTCCCGGGTGGAGCGGAATGAGGTTCACGAAAGCGCGGCACTCCTTGGCGAGATCGGCGAGCTCAATCGCTTGCTCTGCTCCATCGTTGATTCCGCCGAGCATCACGTATTCGAACGTGACGCGTCGGTCGAAGACCTTGGCCGCGTCGATGACGCTCGCGAGCGGATACTTGGTGTTGATGGGCATCAACGACTGGCGCAGCTCGTCGTTGGGTGCGTGGATCGAGATCGCCAGACGGAACTGTTCGGGCCTTTCTCCGAGCGCAACGATGCCGGGAAGAACGCCAACCGTCGACACAGTGATGTGACGCGCGCCGATTCCGAGACCGGCCGGTGAATTGAGCACAGTGAGTGTCGGATCGACGGCCTTCCAGTTCATGAGCGGCTCACCCATTCCCATGAAGACGATGTTCGTCACCTCCTTCGGAGGAGACAGCAATTGCATCTCCCGTACTTGTCCGGCGATCTCGAACATCTGCAGGTTGCGCGTGAACCCCATCGCTCCGGTCGCGCAAAACGCGCACTGCAACGCACATCCCGCCTGCGACGAGATGCAGAGAGTCAGCCGCGATCCCTCGGGAATCGCAACCGTCTCGATGAACTCACCGTCCTCGAGCCGAAATAAAAACTTCTCTGTCCCGTCGCTCGAGGTCTGACGCATTGCGAGAGCGAGCCGCGGCATGGAGAAGTGCTCGTCGAGCAAAGCTCTGAAAGCGACCGGAAGGTCCGTCATCGCGGCGAAGCTCTCGACGGGGCTCTGCCATAGGTGCCGGGCTACCTGCGTCCCGCGAAACTGCTTTTCGCCGTGCTCGACGGCGAAGACGCGGAGCACCTCCTCGGCGTCCGACGGGACCATGTTGAGCAGATTTTGTCTCATTGGCCGTATGCGGGAAAAGCTATCCAGCCGTGCGGAGCACGCCGCGCGCAGCGTGGCGCACGGAGCTTCCACCAAGTCTATGCAACTACTAAATTTAACCCCTCTCGATGCCTTATTCGACCCATACGGCCCGGCGCTGACCTCCACGCCTCCTACATCCCGCTTCGCGACAGCCAAGCGCTCTCATCTGGGTGGTGAGCTCCGAGCATCCCACGCCGGCGCCAAAGTCAGACTCGGCGGCTGGGTACACCGCACGCGAAACCTCGGCGGCATCGTTTTTCTGGATCTCCGCGACCGGGCCGGACTGGTCCAGGTCTCCTTCGATCCCAAATGGACGCCGACAGATGTCATAGAGCGCGCCGGCAAACTTGGCCTCGAGACGGTAGTCACGGTCGAAGGAGAGGTCGCGGCTCGTCCCGTCGAGATGCGCAACTCGGAAATGGAGACGGGCGAAATCGAAGTCAGGGCGCGCAGTTTTCATATCGTCGGGCCGGCGGAGACTCCGGCTATTCCAGTTGCACGGGGAAAAGGCGAGAAGCTGCCCGCCGAAGAGCTGAGGCTAAAACACCGGAATCTCGACTTGCGGCG
>WNGC01002403.1_pt1 | contig 24665 bp, 25 predicted proteins | sample 5400051 | NCBI WGS metagenome assembly WNGC01 (sample SAMN13153368, study PRJNA577476) | soil metagenome | isolation source: 20 cm soil or saprolite under grassland replicate 2 | place: USA:California | collected 2016-06-15
AAAGCTTGGAGCGCCGCGCGGCATGATCATGAATTCCTGAAAATCGATCGGCGCATCAGAGTGCGCGCCTCCGTTCAAGATGTTCATCATCGGCACGGGCAAGACTCGCGCCTCACGTCCGCCGAGATAGCGGAACAGCGGCAGATTTTCCGCGGTCGCGGCAGCGTGCGCCACTGCCAGCGAGACCCCGAGCAGCGCGTTTGCGCCCAGGTTGCTTTTGTTAGGCGTGCCATCGAGTTCGATCAGCTTCTTGTCGATCTTCGCCTGGTCCAAAGCGTCCCATCCCTTGAGGGCCGGCGCGATCTTATCGCTAACGTTGGCCACTGCTTTTTTAACGCCTTTGCCGCCGAACCGCCCCTTGTTTCCATCGCGCAATTCCCATGCTTCATGTTCGCCGGTGCTTGCCCCACTTGGCACTGCAGCGCGACCGCGCAGTCCGCTTTCGAGGCGCACATCCACTTCAACGGTGGGATTGCCGCGGGAATCCAAAATCTCGCGCGCATGGATTCGGCTAATGGTAGTGCTTGCCATATTCTCTGCGCGGACTAGAACAGCTTTCCGTATACGAGGCAAATCACGTTCTAACAGGCTCTGCCAATTCTTCTGTCACACATGTTTTCTTCGCGACAGCCGAAAGAGACCAAAAAGCAGCTTGGAAAGCCGAGCGAGATTCATATTGGCAATTTCGCTGGGACACGCATAATCTCAGCGATGATTCGTTTGGCCGGATTAGGCGTGATGGTGTTGGCGGGCAGTATCTTGGTTGCCGTCGGCGCAGAGACCGGGCGCATTCCCGCCGACCAACTGACCAAAGCCGCCAGAACCGATTCGATCACTATTCCAACGCCGGGTGAACTTTTCACCGCGCTTGAAAAATCCGGTAAGATAAACTGGGCGGGCCAATATCGTGGACCAATGCCGGTGACCTACAGCAACCGTGCACAGATCGCCCTCAACCTCGGCGGTTTGATTGCTGATGGCTTTATCGCCGTGGAAGCAAAGGATGGTCAGCAGGTCAAGAATATTGGGTCAGACATCATCAAACTCGCCAAGGCGCTCGGCGTCAGCGAAAAGCTGCTTGGTCGCGGCAGTAGCATCAACGACTTTGCCGAGAACAACGAATGGGACACGCTGCAGGAAGAACTGGAAGCGACGCAGAACGAAGTGAAATCCTCGATGCAATCGCACGCCGATCAGGATCTGGTAATTCTGGTAACGCTCGGCGGTTGGATCCGAGGCACGCAAGTGGTCACGTCGGTGATCGTCCAGAACTATAACGAACAGAGCGCAAAAGTTCTGCGACAGCCGGCGCTTGTTCATTTCATGCAGTCAAAAATCAACGAAATGTCCTCTGAATTGCGCGACGAGCCATTGGTCAAAAATGTCAGTAACGAGCTCGGCCAGATTGAAAAGCTGGTTTCGTTTCCCGACGGCAAGACACCAGATGTTGAACAAGTGCGGAAGGTCAACCAGGCGGTCAGCAAGGTAATGGAGCAAATAGAGAACAAAGAAGCGCCAAAATGAAACGGAGTTTACTGATTCCATTATTGATTGTTGTGCTGACTATTGGCACCACCGCGCTCGGAGACACGGATGCCGAAGTGCAGGCGCGCAAAGACGCTCTCGAGGTTGCTGCGGCATTTTCCAACGACGGTTTCAAGATCCGCGACGGGCATTGGTGCGGGACTGTCAAACCGCACGACCACTCCCTGGTCGCAGTGAATCTTTACGCAGGAAACCAGTATTGGTTCTCTGCCAGCGCTACGGCGCCGACAAAAAAAATTGCGGTAAGCGTCTATGATGAGACCGGAAAACAGGTGACGACTGACAATTACGACAACGGCGAAAAAGCTGCGGCTGGCTTTGCGCCGCCGACCAGCGGTCAGTACTTTGTTTCGATCGATCTGATGGAAGGTGAGCAAAGCACCTTTTGCCTCGTTTATTCGTACAAATGAGCGCTGCTAGTGTCATTCTGAGCGGAGCGAAGCGGGGCCGGAGAATCCGGTGATTATCACCTTTGCGGTGTCGCGGCGGGATGTCTCGACTCCGCTCGACATGACGGGTTGGTCATGATTTCGCTCCAAGTTTTCTATGAGGGAAATGTGCAGGGCGTTGGGTTTCGCTGGAGCGTGCGTCATGCGGCAAAGGGCTTTGACGTCACGGGTTGGGTTCGCAATCTGCCGGATGGGCGCGTGGAACTTCAGGTTACTGGAGAGGACGACGAAGTGCGCGCGCTGCTTGACTGCATCGCTCAAGGCGAGCTTCACTCGCTGATTCATAAGCAAACGGAAAACAAATTGGAGAAACCCGTTACCGCCCGCGGCTTTGAGATTCGCTATGACTGACGTGCCGCACCGCAGCCGCACAGAGACGAGCCCCGCAGTTGCGGTTCATGAATTAACCAAAACGTTTTCCGTTCCTTTGCATCCCACTCGAGGAATTGTTGCTGTGAAGGGCCTCAACCTTCGCATCGAACCCGGCGAAGTGTACGGATTGCTCGGGCCCAATGGTTCCGGCAAAAGCACAACCCTCAAAATAATTCTGGGGTTGGTTTCCCCAACGCGCGGCCGCACGGAAATTTTTGGACGGGATAGCCGTCTCGTGGAAAGCCGGGAAGCAGTCGGGTTTTTGCCGGAAAATCCCTACTTCTACAAATATCTGACCGGAGAAGAAACCCTGCGTTTCTTTGGGCGTCTTAGCGGGTTGCGGGGCGCACGGTTAAGGGAACGCGTCAATGAATTGCTCGATCTCGTTGGATTGTCGAAAGCGCGCAAACGGCGGCTGGGCACCTATTCCAAGGGCATGTTACAGCGCATTGGTCTTGCACAGGCGTTGATTCATGACCCCAGACTGGTCGTGCTGGATGAACCGACCGCAGGTGTCGATCCAGCAGGCTCACGGGAGATTCGCGATTTGATTCTCAACTTGAAAAGCCGAGGAATCACGGTGCTCCTTTCCTCGCATTTGCTAGCCCAGGCACAGGAAATTTGTGATCGCGTCGGCATTCTCGCAGGCGGCGTGCTGGTACGCGAAGGGCATCTTCAGGAATTGATCGCAATTGAAAATCAAACCGAACTGGTCATCGCAGACGCATCCGCCCAGCTCGTAGACGAAATCGAATCGGTCATCAACCGCTCAAACGCAAAGCTGATCGAACGTCGAAAATCGACGACTACACTGGAGAGATTATTTCTGGAGGCGACAAGAAATGACGAAGGACCGACGAAGCAGACATGACTAACATCGAAGACGCTTCAACTATTCAACGATTCAACGATTTAACGGCGGCGAAGCCGCACCGCCCTTTTTCTTTCTCGCGAATCCTTGCCATCACGCTTAACACGCTCACCGAACTGACCCGCCTGAAGGTCTTTTATGTGCTGCTTGTTTTCGCGCTGCTCTTAATCGGCAGCTCGATCTTCATGGCGCAGTTCTCTTTTCAGCAGGAATTTCAAATTCTGAAAGACGTTTCGCTCGGCGCGATCTCGATCTTTACGTCGCTGCTGGCAATCGTTGCGACTGCGCGACTGCTTCCCCAGGACATCGAAGACCGAACAGTTTACACGATTCTGGCCAAGCCTGTGCCGCGCTTCGAATATGTCCTCGGGAAAATTACGGGAGTTCTTCTGTTGTTGGCAATCAGCACGCTGGTGATGAGCGCGGCGTTTCTGCTGGTATTGTACTTGCGCGAACAAGCCGTGATTCACGTCACGTTGAGGCAAATGGCAGGCGCACCGCCGGAACAGATCGCCGATGCGCTCCGCGCAATCCGATCTTCAGCCCTCAACGTCGACATCCTTCCCGGAATCGTCATCATTTACTTGAAAGCATGTTTGCTCGCCGCACTGACGCTTTTCGTCTCTACGTTCGCCACCACAAACATTTTCACGATCGTGGTAATGGCTTTCGTTTATTTCATTGGCCATTTGCAGGCGACTGCGCGTGAATATTGGTTGCAGGAACATAGTAGCGGGCTGCTTACCCGCGTGTTTCTCGCATTCGTTGCCCTGTTATTTCCGGACCTGCAGGCCTTCAACCTGGTAGACGATATCGTCGCCGGCACGGCCATTTCACTGGCGCTCTTCATTAAAACAGCACTGCTCGGCATTTTCTACACGACGATCTACACGTTGCTGGCGGCGTTCGTATTCTACGGAAAGGAATTATGATACGGACCCTTGTCGCGCTGGCGATTTTGGTTGCGCTAGGGGGGATTAAATTTCCAATTGAACGCAACCTGACGGCGTTGCATCGCCACGAACATTTTCGCGGCGTCGAATTTAATCTCGATCTTCGCGAACAAATTGGGCAACTCGGTTTCGTTGCTGCATTGAGCGGATTTCGAGCAATCGTCGCCGACGCCTTGTTCATCCAGGCGCGGCATGGCACATGGCGTGGAATGCAAGCGTAGCAGCCATGAACGATCAGACCCAACCAAGGCTGGCGTTACGGGTCAAAGCACAGCGCGAATATTTCGGACTCGGAAAAGATTTCCTTGAACGCGGGATAAAAAATAACCCCGATCGGCCTCAGCTGTACGAAGCGCTAGCCCGGCTTTACAGGGAGAAATACAAAGATCACAGGCGCGCTTCAGAATTCTACGCCAGGGCGGCGGCTTTGCCGGGTGCAGCGACGTACGACCGGCGCTTCTCAGCTTACGAGCTTTCCTACTGGGAAGGGCACGAGCGCGAGGCATATCAACGCTTGCGCAGCCTATATGACGAGGGCGAGCAGGAACGGTTGCCCACTCTGATTTCACGCCTGAAATTTCTGGAAGGCAAGCTCGAGATCCCTCAGGAACAGCGAATTCCCGAAAAGGAAGGGCGGACCCGTTAAATAGTTGAACGATGAGGCCTTTCAAGCGTAAAAACGTCGAAGCGTTAAAATCGTTGAAGCATCGAATCGATTTCGTTGTAACCTTTCAACTTTTTAACGAGTTAACAGGCTTCTATGCGCTTTGCCATTCTCAGCGATGTTCACGCCAATCTCGAGGCATTGGAAGCGGTGTTGGCTGACGCACGCGGGCGAAAATGCACGCGATTCGTGTGTCTGGGCGATGTGGTCGGCTATAACGCTAGCCCGGGCGAATGCGTGAGAGTCATTCGCGAACTGGATTGCCCCGTCGTGAAAGGCAATCATGATGATGCGGCATCACGTCTCGCGCCACCCGGCGATTTTAATGAAATCGCGGAGCGCGCCATTGCGTGGACCCGTGATCGCTTAACGGAAGGGGACAAGGAATGGTTGCGCGGGTTACCGCTGCAAACACGTGTGCACGATTTTACCATCGTACACGCAACGCTCGATACGCCGGGGCAGTGGGGCTACGTTTTTAATAACCTCGATGCAGCCGCGAGTTTCACCTACCAGCACACCACCGTCTGTTTCTTCGGGCACACACATGTGCCGATGGTATTTATTCGGGATGAAAATGTTCGCAGGGAAAGAGTCGAGCACGTTCGCATCGAACCAGCCAAAAAGTATTTCATCAACATGGGTAGTGTCGGCCAGCCGCGCGATGGAAACTGGCGCGCAGCGTACTGCATTTACGACACGGAGAACAATCTCGTCCAACAGTTTCGCGTAAAATATGATCTCGCGGCCGTGCAAAAGAAGATTGCCGAAGCAGGTCTGCCGCGCCTCCTGGCCGAGCGGCTTGCAATTGGGCGTTGACGCCAGACGACGAACCCCAAAGACCCAATTACTCTCCTGGCCACTGATGCCTTTCGATTCAACCTAGCTTTATGCGAAAGCTAGTCGGCGAAGGACGCAACCTGAGCCCCAAATCCATCTTAATCATCAAGTCTGGCCCGCTCGGTAGCATCGTTCATGTGCTTCCCGCAATCGCATTGATTCGCGAAGCACATCCGCACGCTGAGATCACATGGGTCATCAATCCGGAGCTCGCTCCCCTGCTCCGGGGAAATCCTGATATAAATCATGTTCATTTGCTTCCACGTGGCGAGCTCCGAAGTCTTGGTGCGGCGCAGAGTTTACTAGCGTGGTTAAAGAGAACCCGGAAATTGCGACCCGATCTCGCGCTCGATTTCGACGGGCTGCTACGAAGCGTGTTCATTGCAAAAGTCAGCGGTGCAAAAGATATCTGCGGGATGAGCCACGCCCTCGGCGGGGCGGCGATCTGGCTTTACGACCGCATCGCCCGTGTGGATCGCCGCAGTCATCCTGTGGAGCGCTATCTGAACTTGGCCGAATGCACCGGTGCCGTGGCCGGCGAATCGCTTCGATGCTCGGTTCCAAGTGGAGATCCACTGCCGCGCTTCGATGCACATCCGCCATTCGTTCTTCTTCATCCTTTCGCTCACAGTCAGGACAAATCGCTTTCAAACGCAGCGATCGAGGAACTTTGCCGTGCGCTCGCGCCAACTCGCGTGGTGCTCGTTGGGCAAACGCGCGCCAGAATTAATACACCGGAAAATTGCGTTGATCTGACCAGGCAAACTTCACTGCTTCAGGTAGTCTGGCTTATTCGCGTCGCGCGATTTGTCATGAGCGTGGAAAGCGGTCCAATGCATATCGCCGCGGCTGTGACACGCAACTTGTTGTCGATCCATACCTGGACCGATCCGCGCCGCATCGGCCCTTATAATCCCGATGCCTGGGTTTGGAAACACGGCCAGCTCTTCCGCGTCAGCGAACTTGAAACGGCAAAGATTCGAAAACGCGGCCGACGTTTCAGACGCAAAGATGTCGAATCCGTAGTCGAGTTGATTCGTCCGCTTGTGCCCATCGATCCAATGGTCGCTTAGCCTTCACCGAGCCAGAGTAGCCCGACTTAATCTACGGCAGCCCGGATTCGTTGCGTTAGAACAAATTCCGCAAGATTCAAATCTCGCGGATAAGTGATTTTGAAATTTAAGTCTTTGTTTGGAACCAGAATAACCTTGCGACCGAGCCGTTCGACCGCTGAAACCTCGTCAGTAACCGAAACATTCTCTGCGTAGACAGCTCGATACGCGTCCTCAATCAACGTCCGCTCGAAAACTTGTGGTGTTTGCATGGCATACAGCTGATGTCGATCTACTGGGCCAGTAACGAAAAATTCGGAGTCGGCATATTTGAGGGTATCACTGATTGGCTCAGCCAGACTCGCAGCGGCGTGCATCCGACATTGCTCCAGGACGCGCTCGATTTGTTCCGGGGTGATCAACGGGCGAGCAGCATCGTGAACAGCGACGTATTTCGCGCCAGCCGCGAGATGATCCAGGCCGGCGCGAACAGAATCCTGACGATGTTTACCGCCGGGAACGATCGACCGGACTTTTTTGAAATTTTCATCGCGGACGATTGCTTTGATCTCATCAAGTCGATCTTCGCGACCGATAACGATGATTTCACCGACAGAGCCGGCCCGCTCAAATGCGCCGATGGTATGTGCGATGACCGGTCTGCCAACAATCGTTGCGAACAACTTGTCGAAACCCATGCGGCGACTGCCACCGGCTGCGACGATGATGGCAGTCAGCATGGACAAAACCAAAAACGTCCAACGCCCAACGTCCAACGTCCAACGCCCAATTCAGAAGGCAGCCATTCGGCGTAGAGCGCTCGGCGTTGAGCGTTGAGCGTTTGCTTCATTGCAGTTGCTTTTGCACTTCAGCGCTCAGCGCTTTGCCGTCAACGCGACCGGCTACTTTCGCCTGCAGCGCTTTCATCACCGCGCCCATTTGTGCGCGCGAGGTCGCGCCTGTTTCTGCAATTGTTTCACGGACGACCTTCGAAATTTCATCGGCGCTCATTGGCTGTGGCAAATAGCCGTTCAAGATCGAGAGTTCCTGTTTCTCCTTTTCCACTAGTTCCGCGCGGCCGGCTTTCTCGAAGCTCTCAATGGAATCCTGGCGTTGCTTCACCTGTTTGCGAATGACCTGTACTGCTTCGGCGTCACTGATCTCGGCTTCCGCGCCTGACTTAGCAATGGCGGCATATTTCAATGCAGATTTAAGCATCCGCAAGACCCCTAGTTTTGTCGTGTCCTTGGCGCGCATTGCCTCTTTCAGGTCCGCGTCCACACGTTCTAGAAATGTCATTCATCAAGGTTAGGGCGATAACACGCAATTGTCGACGTTGTAGCCACGGCAGAGCTTGCCCGCCGTGGCGGGCGCGCCGTGCTTCTATCCAAGACCAATCGCCTCGACACAGCGAGGCGGCTACAGCAACTCAATACATTTCCGAACGGACTCTACGTCGCTGACTGATATCACCTCGATGTCTTTGCGAGTGCGTCGAAACAATCCTGCCAGCACGCCGCCCGGCCCCAATTCAATGAAAAAATCGCACCCAAGCGCGGCAAGCCGCTCCATGCAATCGAGCCAGCGCACCGTGCCGGTGACCTGGTCCTGAAGCGCGCGACGAATTTCAATTGGGGTTTTCACTTCCTCGCCTGTCACATTGCTGATTACAGGGAAAGACGGTGGTTGCATCGGAACATGTTGGAGCACGGCGCCAAGTTTCTCATATGCGCTTTCCATCAAGCGAGAGTGATACGCGCCGGCAACGTTGAGCATCGTGGCACGACGAATTCCATATTCCTTCGCAACGCCGACCGCCGCCTCCACTTTGGCAAGCTCGCCTGAAATCACTATCTGTCCCGGCGCGTTGATATTTGCGACATCGACGTCTTCGTCCGCGGCCAGTTGTCTCACGACATTTTCTTCCGCGCCAATCAATGCCGCCATTCCCCCGGACGTTTTCTCGCACGACTCGTCCATCAGTTCGCCGCGCCGCTGCACGAGTTTCAAGCCATTTTCAAAATCGAAAGTACCTGCGGCGGCGTGCGCGGTCATCTCGCCCAGCGACAACCCGGCTGCGCCACCAATTGGAAAATTACCGGCAAGCTCACGCAAGACCGACCAACATGCGAGCCCGTGGACGAAAAGTGCAGGCTGACAATTCGAAGTTTTGGTCAAATCCTCAATCGGTCCGCTCCACGCAATTTCGCTCAGTTTTCGCCCGAGAACGTCATCCGCTCTCTGAAACAGATCACCTGCGGTGGGAAATTCTTCGGCAAGGTCGCGTCCCATCCCGACGGTTTGTGCGCCCTGGCCGGCGAAAAGCAGCGCGACTTTCTTCATACGATTTCCACCATCGATGTCTGTTTCGGGCGATTCAAATGCAAATGGTAGGGACGGATCGCTGAGCCGTCGGTTCAGCGGCGCGGCGCGCCCGGCGGTCGCGGCCTACCACCACTGTACCGAAATTGCTTGCGCGTTCTGGCTCACTCGCCAGCGTAAATATTATCGGTTTTACTTTGTGACGTTGTAATCTTGTAACTTTTTCCATGCCTTTCACGACACGTGAGATTGAATCGCCTGATCCCGTGACACGAGTCGTCACGGCGGATGCAGAGCTGCACCACACCGATGGCGACATTGGCGAAAAGATGGTCCTCAACATGGGGCCGTCGCACCCGGCCACGCATGGCGTTTTGCGACTCGTGCTAGAACTCGACGGCGAGATCATTACCAAGGCGACACCAGACATCGGCTTCCTACATCGCGGCGACGAAAAAATCGCGGAGAACATGCAATACAACCAGTTCGTGCCTTACACCGATCGACTGGATTACCTCGCGCCGCTCTCGAACAACGTTGCTTACGCTCTTGCCGTTGAAAAATTGATGGACTGGGAAATCCCGGCGCGCGGCAAAGCCATTCGCACGATTTGTTGCGAAACTTCGCGCATCTCATCGCACTTACTGGGTCTCGGCGCCATGGCTCTCGATCTCGGTGCGATGACCGTCTTCTTGTACATGTTCACCGAGCGCGAAAAACTTTATAATCTTTTCGAGTTGTTAACCGGCGCCCGCTTCACCACCTCCTACACGCGGGTAGGAGGACAGATCCGCGATCTTCCCGAAAGTTTCATTCCAAAACTCAACAAATTCCTCGATGAATTCGCTCCCAGCCTGAACGAATGCGATAAGTTGCTTACGCGCAATCGCATCTTTGTCGATCGAACGAAAGACATTGGGGTTATCTCGAAGGAACGCGCGATCGCTTATGCCCTCTCGGGGCCCAATTTGCGCGGCAGCGGGATCGCGTACGACTTACGCCGCAAACATCCCTATCTCGACTACGAGCAGTACGATTTTGACGTGGTGATCGGCAGTGTTGGTGATTGTTACGATCGCTATTTGGTGCGAATCGAGGAAATGCGCCAGAGCGTTCGGATTCTGCGTCAGGTAATAGATAAATTACCGGACGGCCCCATCAATGTTGCTGACTGGAAAAACATGGTGCCGCCCAAATCGCGGGTCATGACCAAGATGGAAGAGTTGATCCATCATTTTATTGTGGTAACGGAGGGACTTGACGCTCCCCCGGGCGAAGTCTATTTCGCGGCGGAAAATCCAAAGGGCGAGCTGGGCTTTTACATCAACAGCAGAGGTGGAGGAGTGCCTTATCGCCTGAAGATTCGGGCGCCGTCATTTGTGAACCTAAGTATTCTGCCTGAGCTTCTTCCAGGTTGCATGGTGAGCGACGTACCAGCCGTGCTTGGTAGTCTGGACTTCGTCATGGGAGAATGCGACAGATGAATATGCTGCGATCCATATCTCGATTTTTGCTCGTGATTCTTCTCGCGCTCGGAGTTTCGTGCAGTCCGGGCAAACGAATCACGAAAGCCAATGTGGACGAGGTAGAAGAGGGAATGTCGAAGAAACAGGTGGAATCGATCCTGGGGCATCCAACCTCCATCAACAACGAAGATCTCGTTATCATGAAAAGAACGACCTACGTTTACCGGCAGGGCAAAGACTCGGTTACGGTTGTTTTCAAAGACGACAAGGTGCAGTCCAAGGAGAGCACATTGTCCAATTAGACATCGCGCTATCGTGGACTCGACGAACACGCGCGTCCCCGCCGAGTTGGAGCGGAAAATGGATGCGGCAATCGCGCGCTACCCGCATGAGCACCGGCGCAGCGCGGCGATGCCACTGCTTCATTTGTGGCAGGAACATTTCGGTTTCATCAGCGATGACGCCGTAACCTGGATCGCAGCAAAGCTTGGGCTCCAGCCGATTAACATTCTCGAGTTGGTCACCTTTTATCCGATGTTTCGTCAGAAACCCGCCGGCAAAACGCACATCCGCGTCTGCCGCACCCTCAGCTGTGCAATGGCCGGTGGCTATCAGTTAATGGAAAATCTATGCGCGGCGACCGGAATCAATCGCGACGGACATGGAGAGGGAATGCATGATCCAATTTCCCTTAGTCCCGACGGAAATTACAGCGTCGAGTTCGTTGAATGCCTTGCCAGTTGCGGCACCGCGCCCGTTTGCATGGTAAACGAGGAGTTGCACGAAAACGTTAGCCCCGATTCCGTCACGGAGCTTCTCCGAAATCAAACACCAAAAATCGGACATCGAATACCTCCGCACGCCTTGGAGCACCGATTGATTTTTAAGGACCTCGGACGCGACGATTGGACCCCAGACATCGACTGTTATCTGCGCGCCGGCGGTTACGAGCAATTGAAGCAAGCGCTGACAATGTCCCGCGCCGAGATTGTCAACAAAGTCAAAAACTCGGGGTTGCGTGGCCGTGGTGGAGCGGGTTTTTCGTGCGGGTTAAAGTGGAGCTTCATCAAACCGGACGAAAAACGACCGGTGTATCTGATCTGTAATGCCGATGAATCTGAGCCGGGCACGTTTAAGGACCGCTACATCATCCACGAGGATCCACATCAGCTGTTGGAGGGAATTCTGATCTCCTGCTTCGCATTGAATGCCCGCGCAGCCTACATTTATATCAGAGGTGAATTCCCGGAAGGGGCGAAAATCCTTGAACGCGCCATCGAACAATCGCGCGAACATAATTTTCTTGGGAAAAACATTCTTGGCACTGGATTTGACGCCGAGGTGTACATTCATCGCGGGGCAGGCGCTTACATCTGCGGCGAAGAGACCGGCCTGATCGAATCACTGGAAGGCAAACGCGGCTATCCACGAATCAAGCCGCCCTATTTCCCAGCCGTGCTGGGCCTCTACATGTGCCCGACGATCGTTAATAACGTGGAAACGCTTTGTCACGTGAAACACATCATCGCGATGGGCGGCGCGGAGTATGCCCGCCTGGGCCGGCCCAACAATACGGGCACAAGAATCGTGTGTGTAAGCGGCGACGTACAGCGGCCCGGTTATTTTGAAATTGAAGTCGGAGCCGTGACCATGGGTCAGCTTATTTATGAAATGGCCGGCGGATTAAAACCTGGCCACAAACTAAAGGCAGTCATACCAGGTGGAAGTTCCGCGAAGGTCCTGCGGGCCGATGAACGATTCAAACTCAAAGAACATCAGCCAGACGGATCAACGATCGAACGCGAGATGTCGATCGACGAAATCCCGATGGATTTCGATTCGCTCGCCGCAGCCGGTTCCATGGCCGGTTCCGGCGGCGTCATCGTGCTGGATGATTCCCGCGACGTGGTCTGGGTCCTCAACAACATCAACGAATTCTATGCACACGAAAGCTGTGGTCAGTGCACACCGTGCCGCGAGGGCTCGCTTTGGATGAGGAAAATCACCGATCGCATGTTGCGCGGCGGCGGTGTCACGGAAGATCCACACACGCTGAAGACCGTTGGCGACAATATCGCCGGACGCACGATCTGCGCTTTTGGCGAGGCATGTGCTTGGCCAACGCAGAGCTTTGTCCAGAAATTTCCGGAAGAATTCGCCGCTCGCGCTCAAAAACCGATGCCGCCGCCGCTGCCGCCGGAATACACGTCCGAAGAACTAATTGAAAAGGAAACGATTCCTACAGTTCCCATGGCGCATGACCCGGGCTGGGAAAAAGCTGGAGCCGCGGGCACGATTTAAATCAAAACCAAGATAAATGTCCGATCCAGCTCCATCGCCGCAGCTCCTGAACGTCCAGATTGACGATGTGTGGCACCAATTTCCAAAAGGCACACGCGTGATCGAAGCCTGCGAACAGGCTGGGAGTTTTGTGCCCCGTTATTGTTATCACAAGAAGCTAAGTTCACCGGGCAATTGCCGGATGTGCCTGATCGAGATGGGATTTCCAAGACTCGGACCGGATCGCAAACCAGAGCTTGGCGCTGACAACAAACCGATCATCAACTGGATGCCCCGGCCGCAAATCTCCTGCGCGCAAGATATCGCTGAAGGGATGGGCGTCAGGACAAATTCTGCTCTGGTAAAGGAATGCCAGCGCGGCGTGATGGAATTCCTTCTCATCAATCATCCGCTTGATTGCCCGATCTGCGATCAGGCTGGCGAATGTCGCTTGCAAGAATTCAGCGTCGATTTCGGCATGAGCAAATCGCGTTTTCTCGAAAATAAAGTCAAGAAACCGAAAAATGTCGTGCTCGGGCCGCGTGTGACGCTCGATGACGAACGCTGCATTCTCTGCTCGCGCTGCATTCGTTTTTGCCAGGAGATCGCAAACGACGACGTGCTCGGGTTCGTCGATCGCGGCAGTTACACGGTGCTGACTGCGTATCCCGGCAAGCGCCTGGAAAATAATTATTCGCTAAATACGGTCGATATTTGTCCGGTGGGCGCGCTGACTTCCACCGATTTTCGCTTCAAGATGCGCGTCTGGTTCCTGAAGGAGACCAAAAGCATCTGCACCGGTTGCGCCACAGGCTGCAACACTATCATCGGTACACGAGAGGACGTGATCTACCGGCAGACGCCGCGCGAGAACGATCATGTCAACTCGTGCTGGATGTGCGATTACGGACGACTCAACTTCAAATATCTCGAAGCCGAAAACCGTTTGCTCGATCCGCAAATCTTTCTGGAGGGACACCTGGCCTACACCGACTGGTCGACCGCGATTGCCCAGGCAGCGCTGCAGCTAAAACAGTTCTCCGGGCAGGAAATTGCCATCATCGCGTCCGGCCGGATGACGAACGAAGAGCTTTGGCTCACGGCGCAATTGGCAAAATCGTTGGGCGCTCAATGGATCGACATCGTCCCACGGCGCGAGGCTGGTGATAGCATCCTGCTTAGCGAAGATCGCAATCCAAATACAAATGGTGCACGGCTCATTCTCGGATCGAAGTCGGAACCGGGCGCGAATCTTGTTGCGATTTCAGAAGCCGTCAAATCAGGCAAAATCAAGGCGCTGCTGATTTTGAAGGAAAACGCGATGCATTTGGGCGTACCGATTGAGCAACTGGCGCAACTCCCTGTGCTGATCACGATGAATATTTTGTCGAATGAAGCGACCGAAAAAGCAACGGTCGTTCTGCCCGCGTGCGGGTTCGCCGAAAAGCGCGGCTCGATGATCACTGGCAAGGGGCGATTGCAACGATTGAATCGCGCCGTGCGCCCGCCCGGCAACGCGCGCGACGATTGGGAGATTTTGCGGGATTTGCTGCAGGCAATCGGCGGAGGCGACTCTATTCTTTCCATCGAGGATGTTTTTCGCCGAATCAGCGAGACAGTGCCGCAATTTGCCGGATTAAGTTTGAACAGGGTCGGCGACCTCGGGGTGCACATTTTAAAAATGGACGAATTGCCGTCAGTACATCCAAAGGACGAAGAAGCAATCGAGCAGGCCGTCGCGATGCAGGCGAGACGCCGCGGCGTCCGGCAACAGCTGGATGAAGTCCGTAAAGCTGCAGCTGCGGAAACCCATTAGGGTCCAGGATCACGATGAATTCCTTTTTTGTAATCACGTCGCTGCTGAAAATTGTCGCGATTCTTGTCGTGATTTTGACAATGGTTTCCTACGCGGTTTTTGCGGAGCGAAAGGTGAGCGCAGCGATTCAGGATCGCCTCGGACCGAATCGCGTCGGGCCGGCTGGTCTTCTTCAGCCGATTGCCGATATGTTTAAATTGCTGCTGAAAGAAGATTTCACGCCGCGCGCTGCAAACACGTTTTATTACTGGCTTGCACCCTGTCTGGCGGTCATGCCGGCCATCATCACCATCGCCGTTGTCCCTTTTGGCAGCACGCTGTTCGGAGTCCCAATGGTAATCGCCGATGTGAACATCGGAATTCTGTTCGTGTTCGCCGTCGCCTCGCTAGGCGTTTACGGAATCGTCATTGGCGGATGGGCGTCGAATTCCAAGTACCCGTTTCTAGGCGGTATCCGTTCCAGTGCGCAGATGCTCTCTTATGAGCTCTCACTCGGTCTTGCAGCCATACCCATTTTTTTGCTGGTCGGCAATTTGCGTCTGACCACTGTGGTGCGCTACCAGATTGAACACGGATGGTTCATCGTACCGTTTATCGGCGACTGGACAAATCCATGGAAATGGTTGCTCGCCATTCCAATGATTATTTCATTCCTCGTTTTCACGATCGCCATTTTTGCCGAGACAAACCGGCTGCCTTTTGATCTTCCCGAAGCCGAACAGGAACTCGCCGGCGGTTACAACACCGAATACAGCTCCATGAAGTTCGCTTTGTATTTTCTTGGCGAATACGCCGCGATGATCAGTGGATCCGCGGTGATCGTGACGTTGTTTTTCGGCGGCTGGCATTTTCCGGGAATTCCCGACGGCTCTCACGGGTGGATCTTCGGCCTGATAAACATCGCAGTTTTCTTCACAAAGGTGGCCATCATCATTTTCGTTTTCATGTGGGTGCGATGGACCCTCCCCCGATTTCGCTATGACCAATTAATGCGTCTCGGCTGGCTCTTCTTCTTCGAGATTGCGCTCGTTAACATCTTTCTCGTTGCAGGACTCATCGCATATCTGCCGACCAAATGACGAAATCCGAATGACAAAGCCCGAACGAGATCCGAATAACGAAGCAAGAAGGGACTGTCGCCGGCGGAACAGCCTTGGGATTGTATTTGCCTGCCATCGCCGCTGGTCTGGCCATCACGTTTAAGCATTTCAAAAATCTGCTGCTCGGGCGAACGAAAGTTACGATGCAGTACCCCGAGCAAAAATGGGACGGCAACTTGCCGGACTATTACCGCGGTGCGCCGGCGCTCGTCCGTGATGAAGACGGACGTGTGCGTTGCGTCGCGTGCCAGCTTTGTGAGTTCATTTGTCCGCCCCGCGCAATCAAAATTATCCCGGGAGAGATCCCTCCGACCGATCGGTTCGCCAAAGTCGAGAAATTTCCTGAAGCGTTCGATATCGACATGATCCGCTGCATTTTTTGCGGAATGTGCGAAGAGGTTTGCCCCGAGCAGGCGATTTTTCTGCGCAAGGATTACGCCATTACCGGCTACACGCGCGCAGAGATGGTGCATCACAAGGAAAAGCTTCTTGAGATCGGCGGAGTAATGCACGGCGTCGTGTTGAAATGGAACAAGAAGAAGTAAGCAGAACTGGAGTAATGGAGTGTTGGAATAATGGGGAACCGGCCAGGGACAAGAATCCATCTCTCCATTACTCCACTACTCCATTACTCCAATAACCCATGTCGCCTCTCCTGTTTTGGATCTTTGCTTTGCTGACGCTGATCTTCGGAGCAGCCGTCGTCATCAACCGCAATCCCGTGGCGAGCGCGCTGAGCTTGGTCGTGTCATTCCTCGGTCTCGCGGCGCTGTTTATGTCGCTAAACGCCTATTTTATAGGAATCATTCAAGTGCTCGTTTACGCAGGGGCTGTGATGGTGCTTTTCCTTTTTATCATCATGCTTCTCGATCTTCGCGCCGAAGAGGGACGCAGGATCAACTGGCTAACGTCCGCTGCGGGACTCGCAGTCGCGCTGATCTTGTTAGGCCAGATCCTGTCTGTAGTCGGGCATTTTAAAATCGCGCACAGGACGTTTCCGCCGTTGCCGGGTTCCACAATCGACGATGTTCGGAATATCGGCGCGGCACTCTTTGGGAATTACAATCTGCCGTTTCAAATCGTCGGTGTTCTCGTCCTGGTGGCGACTATTGGCGTCGTGCTTTTGAGCAAACGCGAGCCTCGATAACATGATCACACTCGGCGACTATCTAATCGTAAGCGGCATTCTTTTCACCATCGGATTCGCCGGAGTAATGTTGCGCCGCAATCTCATCATCATTCTCATGTCGCTTGAGCTGATGTTGAACGCGGCAAACCTGTCGCTCGTTGCGTTTTCGCGGTTCCGCGTTGGTCCAACCGGACTACCGGATTACAACGCACAAGTGTTCGTCTTCTTCATCATCACAGTTGCCGCCGCCGAAGTTGCCGTGGGCCTGGCCATCCTCGTAGCGCTCTACCGGGTGCGACAGACCACGGACGTCAACGACATCAGCAGTCTGAAATTTTAAGCGATCTAATGAATTCAATTTTACCGTGGATCATTCTCCTTACACCGCTGGCTAGCGCTGTCGTTATCGTACTCTTTACGCTGAGATGGAAGACGGTAAGCGGTTTTATCTCCATCGCGGCCGTGCTTGTGAGTTTCATGTGCAGTTGTTTGATCTTCACGCAGTCCGGTCTCACGGCGGCTGAGTTCACCTGGATCGATATCGGCAGCGCGTTTAAGGTACCGCTCGGCTTTACGCTGGACCAATTAAGCAAGACGATGCTCCTCGTCGTTTCCGGTGTCGGAGCGACGATCCATATCTATTCGCTGGGTTACATGCGAAATGACGAAGGTAAATCGCGTTATTTCGCGGCGCTTTCGCTCTTCATGTTCGCGATGCTCGGCATCGTTCTCGCGAACAATTTCGTCATGCTCTTCATCTTTTGGGAATTGGTCGGTTTCACCTCTTATGTTTTGATCGGGCACTGGTTCCAGCGCGATGCTGCCGCGGATGCAGCCAACAAGGCGTTCATCACCACGCGTATCGGAGATTTCGGATTCATGATTGGGATCCTGATGATTTGGATGGCAACCGGCTCGATTATTTTTTCAGAGGTCACGCCACGAATGCCGGCTATCGCGAGTCACCCGGGATTCGTTACAATCGCCGCGCTTTTGATCTTCTGCGGAGCGGTTGGTAAGTCAGCGCAGTTTCCGTTGCACGTCTGGCTACCGGATGCGATGGAAGGCCCGACGCCAATTTCGGCACTCATCCACGCTGCGACAATGGTGGCAGCGGGTGTTTACATGCTGGTTCGGGTCGCGTTCGTCATTCAGGCGTCACAATCTGCGCTTCTAGTCGTGGCGTGGATCGGCACGATAACCGCTGCCATGGCCGCATTAATCGCAACGCAGCAAAACGACATTAAGCGCATTCTGGCTTATTCAACGCTTTCGCAGCTTGGTTACATGATTATGGCTGTCGGTCTCGCCTCGAACGACGCTGCCATGTTTCATCTGTTTACCCATGCGTTTTTCAAAGCGCTCCTCTTTCTTGGTGCTGGCTCCATCATCGTGATGCTTCATCACGAGCAGAACATCTGGAAAATGGGAGGACTTTCCCGGAAGCTTCCAATCACATTCGTCACATTCGCTATTGGCGCGCTGGCGCTGATAGGCTGTCCTCCTTTCAGCGGATTCTTCAGCAAGGACGCAATCCTCGCGCTCGCTTATGAACGCAACACACCGATTTTTATTGTGGGACTGTTTACCGCATTTCTAACAGCCTTTTACGTAGTGCGGTTGCTGGTCATCGTCTTTTTCGGTGACACGCGCAGTGAAGTTGCACGGCAAAGCAGGGAATCACCGCTCGTGATGACCGGTCCGTTGATCGTGCTCGCCATTCTTGCCGCGTTGGGCGGGTTTGGATTCTTCGCGCGAAACTTTCTCGCGCTTCCGATAGAAAAGGAAACCGGTCTCCTGGTTCCTGTCCTTGCGTTCGGGGCACTGATCGCTGGCAGCGGACTGGCGATTGGCATTTACCGCAACCGAGCGAACGAACCGATCGAGATCGAGGTTTTACGCCACAAGTTTTACTTCGACGAATTTTACGCCTGGCTGATTAACTGGACACAAGAACTGCTCGCGCACATCTCGGCTTTCTTTGATCGATGGATCATTGATACCGGGGTAGTTGATGGCAGTAGCCGCGGAACTTGGGGGGTCGGCGCGCTGCTGCGACTGATTCAGGTCGGGAATCTGCAAGCCTACGCGTTTTTGTTCGGACTGGGGGTTGTGTCCGTGATCTACTTCGCCGTTTTCCGCTAATGGTTTTATTTGTCATTTTCTGCCCAATCGTCGCAGCCATTTTAATCATGGCCGGTGCGCCTTCCCGTAAGACGGCCCTAGCCGCATCGGTTTTGGCATTCGCAACGGCGCTGTTTCTCCTCGCCTCCTTTCAACCGGGCCAACACGATTTTCAGCATGTTACTTCCTTTACGATATCTCCAGAGTGGCACCTGAGTTTCACGACAGGAATCGATGGCTTGAGCCTCGTCATGATATTACTCGCCACGATCGTCACACTGGCCGCCGTTTGGTTTACAGGCACTGTCGAGAGACACGAGAACGCGTTCTACGCCTGCCTGTTGTTCATTTCAGGCAGCGCAATCGGCGCGTTTGCGTCAATCGATTTATTTTTCTTTTACGCTTTTCACGAGCTTGCGCTCATTCCAACATTTTTGTTGATCGGGATCTGGGGTAGCGGAAATCGTGTCGCAGCAGCGTGGAAGATCACCATCTATCTGGCAATTGGCAGCTTCATTTTGTTGCTTGGATTGATTCTGCTTTATCAAAGCTTTCCCGCCTCGTCGCGCAGCTTTGATATTCGCGCGCTGGAGGCGGCCGCCCGCCTCGGCCAAATCACAGCGGACGCGCAACATCATGTTTATCTGCTGCTGCTTATTGGTTTTGGAATTCTTATTTCGCTTTTTCCATTTCACACCTGGGCGCCAGAAGCATACGCCTCGGCTCCTGCGCCAGCGGCAATGCTGCATGCTGGCGTGTTAAAGAAATTTGGCTTGTACGGTCTGTTGCGGCTGGCAATCCCTCTGCTCCCCGAGGGCGCGCATTACTGGGTAAACCTCCTCGTTGTGTTGCTGCTCGGTAACATCATTTACGTCGGCTTCGTCACCATCGCCCAGAAACGACTCGACTGGATGCTGGGCTACTCAAGCGTGATGCACATGGGTTATATTTTCCTGGGGATCGCGAGCGCTACGATCCTCTCCAGTACCGGTGCTGTTATCTTGATATTCGCTCATGGCCTGTCGATTGCGTTGCTCTTCGGGCTCGCGGGAGAACTGCGGCAGCGCACCGGCACGCTGGTTTTTGATGAACTGGGCGGCCTTGCCAAAGTGATGCCCTTTGCCAGCCTCGCTTTTGGTTTTGGCGTATTCGCTGCGATCGGTCTGCCCGGTCTCGCGAACTTTGCCGGCGAAATCATGATCTTTTTTGGTGCGTTCAAGAACGGGTGGGAGCTGGATCACTTTCACCTCTTCCAAATCGCGACGGTGCTTGCGCTTTGGGGAGTGGTCATCTCGACGATTTACATGCTGCGCGCCTATCGCAAGACATTCATGGGCGCGATGAGTGACCGGTGGAAGGAATTGATTGATCTTCGGCCGGTGTTGCGCGTCCCAGTCGCATTGCTGGTTGGCGCGCTCCTTTGCTACGGATTTTTTCCGCAATACTTTGTGCGAATCGTAATGCCCGCGTTCGGCACTTATCTCACTACCGACCGCCATCTCACAGATATGGAGCGCTGTAGCCACGGCGCTGTGTCGCCGTGTTCCGTGGACCCACGTCGTGTGAGCGCCTCGACGCAGCGAGGCGGCTACAACATTCAGCAGATTGCTGTCAGGCGACCATGATCACTGCGCCGGAACTAGAGATCGCAGTGCTGGTACTCGGGATGGTGATCCTGTTGGTAGAAGCGTTTGCCACAAAAATTGATAGACGGATCCTGGCTTTCGCGGCAATTGCCGGTCTCACGTTGGTTCTCGTGGCGAGCTTTTTCATAGCTCCCAATGGATCGCCTGTTCAGGCAACCGGTTTCTGGAGCTTTTACACCGCAGATCGCCTGTCGATCTTCTTCAAGCAATTCTCACTTCTTGCCACAATCTTCGTGTTAATTCTGATGACCGACTACGCGCCGGTACTACGCACTTCTTTTCCTGGCGCGACGTTGCAGGCGGGTCTTGGCGAATTTTTCGCGCTGCCCATTTTCACATGTGTTGGGCTGATGTACCTCGTGTCAGCAATCGATTTCGTCTTCATCTTTGTTTCGCTGGAGCTGGTGACGATTTCCTTTTACGTGCTGGTCAGTTTCACCAGGCGCAATCCACTCACTCTTGAAGCCGGCGCGAAATATCTCGTGCTGAGCGCGCTTTCGACGGCGTTTCTTGTGTATGGGATTGCATGGATTTTTGGCGTGACCGGACAGACAAATCTCCAGCGAATCGCGGACGCACTCGCGAATCCAGCGACCGATCGCAGCGCAGCACTGTTAGGCATGGTGCTTGTCTTGGTGGCCCTCGGTTTCAAGATCGCCGCGGTGCCGTTCCAACTCTGGGTGCCGGATGTTTACCAAGGGGCGCCTACACCGGTGACCGCATATCTTTCCGTCGGGTCCAAGGCTGCCGGATTCGTCGTGCTGCTTCGGGTCTTGCAGCCATTCCTTGCACTGCCTCAAACGCAGCGACTGATTGTAGTGATCGCGCTGCTGACTTTGATCTATGGAAATCTTGCGGCTCTGCCGCAGACAAACCTGAAGCGACTCCTTGCCTATTCGAGCATCGCACACGCCGGATATTTGCTGATCGGTGTGGCATGTTTCGATGCTACAGCCGTGGGCTTTTATCTCGTTGCCTATCTGCTCATGACACTTCTTAGCTTCGCAGTTTTGATAATCGTGGCCCAGCAAACCGGCGAACAAATTGCAGATTTTGATGGTTTGGCGAAGCGATCGCCCTTTCTGGCTTTCGCGATGTTGGTTGGGATGGTCTCTCTAGCCGGCATGCCGTTCACGGCAGGGTTCCTGGGAAAGTTCTTCATCTTCTATGCCGCAATTTTGCAGCACCAGACGGCGCTCGTAGTCGTCGGAGTCATCACTGTGGGTTGCGGCTTTTACTATTATCTCAAGGTCATTCGCGCGATGTATTGGCAATCGTCTGCCAAGATCGACAAGATCCCTGTGAACGGCCTGTCACGTCTGGCGATCACTGCGTTAATCATTGCCACAATCTGGCTTGGCGTTTACCCGCAACCAATTCTGGATGCGTTAAAGGGTTATAATCAACAACGCCTCGAAGCAGCTTCTCCTTAAAACGAGAGTTCAGTCGCTCAGCTCGACGTTCCAATACGCAAGATCAACAAAGTGTTTCCAGAGGTCGTGTTGTGGCGCGGCAAAAGTAACATGGACGAACGGCCGCCATTTCGGTCGCTTTGGTTTGCGGATCAAACTCATGTGGGCTTCGCGCGGGAGCCGGTTGCCCTTTCGCGTATTGCAGGGGATGCAAGAGCAAACCACGTTCTCCCACGTGGTATTACCACCCCGATCACGCGGGACGACATGATCCAAATTGAGTTCACTGCGATCGAAAATCTCGCCGCAGTACTGGCACGTGTTCTTGTCGCGCTCGAACACGTTATGCCGGGTAAATTTAACTTCCTTCTTTGGGAGCCGATCGAAAACCAAAAGCACAATCACCCGCGGGATACGGATCTTGAACGAGATCGTAGTGACGACTTCGTGGTCGGGCGCGTTGGCAGACAAATCGCGCCAGCTTTCGAAATCGTGCGTCATGAAATTGTTCGCCTCGTCCGACGAAACAATGTGGGCGTGTCCCGCATACACGAGCGCGAAGGCGCGACGCGCCGAACAGATGTTGACCGCCTGCCACAGGCGGTTAAGCACCAAAACCTGATTGTTGAGCACGGTATGCAAATTTCTGTCGGACTCCGCCTTTTGCGGACTTCCGCGTAAATTCGCGCGACGGTATCATCGGCGCTTTTCGCTGTCAACGGGAGCGACCGACCACGAATCGACACGCATAACGTGCTGGCCTATGCATTCATGTTCATTCGTGTCTATTTGTGGCTAACTCTTTCCGCAGTTAAATGAACGCGCAATTTCCAGACGAGCAGACCAAGTCCGGCGAATTTCAGCGACAACAAGATGCATTTCGCGACTGGGTCTCTAACGATGGATCTACCCCCTACCCCGCCGCGGCGGGTCGGTATCATCTATATGTTTCGCTGGCCTGCCCGTGGGCCAGTCGCACAGTCATTTTTCGAAAGTTAAAGGGACTGGAAGAAGCAATCGGTATGACCGTTGTCGATCCGATCCGGGACGAGAATGGCTGGGCGTTTCGCGATCCCGAAATTCCGCCGGGCACGCCGTTTGAATCAACCGATCAGATCACCGGCTTCCATTTTTTGAGCGAAGCTTATAAAGCGACCGATCCTAACTACAGCGCGCGCGTCACCGTGCCAGTCCTGTGGGACAAGGAGACGAAAAAGATCGTGAATAATTCGGAGGACGATATCTGCCGCATGTTCAATACGGCGTTTAATGAATTCGCCCGGAACAAGGATCTAGATTTCTTCCCGAGCGAGCTCGAAGCCGAGCATGCGAAGCTTTGCAGCTTTTTGCACAACAACGTGAACAACGGCGTTTACAGAGCTGGTTTCGCGACGCGCCAGCGGCCATACGAAGTCGCCTGCCGAAAACTATTTGAAGCGCTCGATCAATTGGAGAAACGCTTGTCAAAGAGCCGTTTTCTTTTCGAGGACCGGATCGTCGAATCCGACTGGCGATTTTTCTGCACGCTCATCCGGTTCGACGTCGTTTATTACGGACACTTCAAATGCAATCTGCGCCGCATCATCGATTACTCGAACCTCCAGGGCTATTTGATGGATTTATATCAGCAGCCAGGAATTGCCGACACGGTCAATTTCGATCACATCAAGCGTCATTATTACATGACCCACACTGAAATTAATCCGACCCGAATTGTGCCCATCGGCCCGCTCCTCGATCTCACAAAGCCGCATAGGCGCGAGAAAATCCGATCATAGAAATTCGAAGTCCCAAATTTCGTGGCTGATGGAGAAGTGGGCTGTGACTTGACCAATCTTCTGGGCCGTGTAAAACCCGCATCCATGAAGAAAATATCTTTAGTCGTGGCGATGTTATACGCGGTCTTCGCACTGGCGTACGCGGGCCCGGAAAGATATTCGGACAAGGAAATAAAGGAGGTTGTTCCGCCCCCGCCGTCTCCCCGGTGGACTGGTTTCTACGTCGGCGCCTTCGGCGGTTATAAATTTGGAAGCACTCCTATGGATCTTAGCCTAGGCGGAGATTGGAATTTTCGTCCCGAGGATCGCAACGTGGTGGAGGCGCATGCTCCGGATAATCTGGATGCGAGCGGTGCGGAAGCCGGTGGTCTGATCGGCTACAATTATCAATTCACCAACAATTGGGTCGTGGGCTTGGAAGCAGCCGGCGGTTATCTCTGGCTGCGTAATTCAGATGAAAAGCGGGATTTTTCGCACCCCGGCGGCAGGGGATTTCAATATCAAGACATCTTTCAAAACACATTATCTGGTTACGATTGGACCGCGGATCGGTTACTCCTTTGGCAAGTGGCTGCCTTATGTGACCGGTGGACTCGCCATTGGTGATCTCGATCTTTTCCAACGCATCCGTGGTCTCACCTTCTTTTTTGACGAAGGTGGGAAGCAAATAGAAACAAACGTCGGTTGGATGGTCGGTGGCGGCTTGGAGTACGCACTCAACTCTCACTGGAGCGCGAGAGCGCAATACCAATATGTCGATCTTGGCGGAATTGATTTTGATCACCCTCCAGGCTTCGGCGGCATTAGCAATTTCACCGGTAATAGCGAAGCCCAGTTAAGGGAACA
>WNGC01001450.1_pt1 | contig 24658 bp, 23 predicted proteins | sample 5400051 | NCBI WGS metagenome assembly WNGC01 (sample SAMN13153368, study PRJNA577476) | soil metagenome | isolation source: 20 cm soil or saprolite under grassland replicate 2 | place: USA:California | collected 2016-06-15
AGCCACAAGACACGACTCAGCGCCCGCTTGACCGCAGGCGGTGGGTCGTCGCGATTGATCCGAAGCTTCGAAAGGTCGGCGGCGGGAGGAGCGCTCACGCCCCGGCGGGCTCAGGCGGCGGATTGCGCAGGATGCCGCCACTGGTGCGCGCCTGGGCTTTCTCCTTGTCCGCGGCTTCACCGCTCTCCGTGCGCTCGCGCGGAGGGGGCGGCACGTACGGCGGGAGCGGCCGGCCGGCGACCACCATCTCGACTTGCTCGCGCTCCAGCGTCTCACGCTCGAGCAACGCCGTCGCGAGCCGATCCAGGGCGGCGCGCCGCTCGGTGAGGATGCGCGTCGCATCGCTGTAGGCGTGCGTGAGGATGTTCCTCACTTCCTCGTCCACGATTTGCGCCGTGCGGTCGGAGATCTCGCGGCGCTGTACGACCTCGCGGCCCAGGAAAATCTCCTGCTCGCGGTCGCCAACGGCGATCGGACCGATCACCGCGCTCATCCCGAATTGCGTCACCATGCGCCGAGCGATGTTGGTCGCCTGCTGAATGTCCTGCGCCGCGCCGGTCGTCACCTTCTCCGGCCCGAACACCAGCTCCTCGGCCACGCGGCCGCCGTACGCCATGGCGAGGCGCGATTCGATCGAGCGCTTGGTGTACTTGTGCAGCTCCTCTTCCGGCAGGTACGCCGTGAGGCCGAGCGCCCGGCCGCGCGGAATGATCGTGACTTTGTGCAGCGGATCGGCATCCGGCACGGTGAGTCCGACCAGCGCATGCCCCGCTTCGTGATAGGCCACGAGCCGCCGTTCTTCATCCGACAGCACGCGACTCTTGCGCTCGAGGCCCAGCATCACTTTGTCTTTTGCGTCCTCGAAGTCGGCCATGTCCACGTGCGCCTTGTTGCGGCGCGCGGCGAGCAGCGCGGCTTCGTTGACGATGTTCGCCAGCTCGGCCCCGGCGAGACCCGGCGTGCCGCGGGCGATACGCTCGAGATTCACTCCCGGTGCCATCGGGATCTTGCGGACGTGCACGCGCAGGATCTGCTCGCGGCCTTTCAGGTCAGGCATGTCGACCACGATTTGGCGGTCGAAGCGGCCGGGCCGCAGCAGCGCGGGGTCGAGGATGTCGGGCCGGTTCGTCGCCGCGAGGAGGATCACTCCATCATTGCTTTCAAAGCCATCCATTTCGACGAGCAGCTGATTGAGCGTCTGCTCGCGCTCATCGTGACCGCCACCCAGCCCGGCCCCGCGATGCCGGCCGACGGCGTCGATCTCGTCGATGAAGATGATACACGGCGCGTGCGCCTTGCCCTGCTCAAACAGGTCGCGCACGCGTGAGGCCCCGACGCCGACGAACATTTCGACGAAGTCGGAGCCGGACATGGAAAAGAACGGCCGGCCGGCTTCACCGGCGACCGCCTTCGCGAGCAGCGTCTTGCCGGTTCCCGGCGGCCCGACGAGCAGCGCCCCCTTCGGCAAGCGGCCGCCGAGGCGCTGGAACTTCTGCGGGTCCTTGAGGAAATCGATGATCTCCTCGAGCTCCTGCTTGGCCTCGTCGCACCCCGCCACGTCGGCGAATGTGACCTTGGGGGTGTCGCCCGCGAGCAGCTTCGCTTTCGACTTGCCGAAGGCAAAGGCGCGGTTCCCCCCTTGCTGCATCTGGCGCAGCATGAAGATCACGAGGCCGAAGATCAGGATGTACGGCAGGAACGTGAGCAGCACGACGCCGAACGACTGACCGGCCTCGCGCGCGCGTACGTCCACGCCCTTCGTCGAGAGGTTCGCCGCGAACTTGTCGTCGGCCTCGAACGGCAGCAGCACGTTGAAGCGCTCGACCGTCTGGCGCTTCACCACCACCGGCCGCTGGAAGATGCCGCGCACCTTCTGCCGCTCGGAGATCTCCACCGACGCGATGTTGCCGGCGTTCAATTCTTCGGTGAACTGCGTGTACGTGATTTCGGCTTCTTCACGCCGGCGGCTCGAGGCGAGCTGCACCAGCGCGATCGTCCCGACGATGAGGAGCGCCCAGAACGAGAGCGTCCGCAGCATCCGGGCCCAGTTGAATTCCCGCGGTGGCGGGGGCAGTCGATTGGCCATCTACGTCAGACTCGCGATATAAGGAAGGTGCCGGAAGTTTTCCGCGTGATCGAGACCGTACCCGACCAGGAACAACGTCGGGGCGTCGAGACCCAGGAATTTTGCCTCCAGCTCCAAATGGTTAGCCACATGTTTGTGCAACAGCGCACAGATCTCCAAGCTACGCGGGCGCCGCTGCCGCAGCAGCGTGACCAGCTTGTTCAATGTCTTGCCGGTGTCGATGATGTCCTCGACCAGCAGGATGTGCTTCCCCGCGAGCTCGGTTTCCGGGTCGTACACCAGCCGCACATTCCCGCTCGACACCGTCCCCTCGCCGTAGCTCGATGCGACGATGAAATCAACTTGTAACGGTCGCTCGATGCGCCGCACCAGATCGCTCAAGAAGATGAAGCTCCCCTTGAGAAGGCCCAAGACCACCAGGTCGCCGTCGGGATAGGCCGCGGTGATTTCGCGTCCCAGCTCCCGCACGCGCTCGGCGATCGTCTCCTCATCGAAGACGATGCGCTTGAGCTCACGTCCTCCCGTCTGCCTGAGCTGGGCCGTGCTCGGTAACATCCAACCTCACTGCTCGAGTTCCGGGCACCGGCAGCCCGGTGGCACTTCGACAGATGCCCGGCACCCAGAGAATCGTCGCCCCCCGACTGACGACGGGATACCGCGATCGAGCGCTGCGCGGCACCCGCGCTTCAATTAATAGACGTCGCAGCGGCCGATGTCCGACGCCGCCGAGCGGCACCACCGCATCGCCACGGGCGGGCGGGCGGACTTCCCAGGCGGTGCTGTCCAGCCAAGTCGTCCAGGTGGCGCGCTCGATCCGGTCCGGGGCTGCGTCGGGCGACCACGAGATCTCAAATCCACCAAACATCGCCGAGCCGCGCTCGCCGCTGGGCGAGATCCGTTCGAGCGCGCAGCCTACGTCGTCTTCCCGACTGCGGCGCACGTGTACCTGATCGAATGCGACTTCGGCCGACCACCCCGCGCCCAGGGGGTGCGAGCGCCCGGACGGTCGTTGCGCCAAGTCGACAAGTTTCCGCGCTTTCGCCGGGCCCAGAATCAATCCCACGCGCCGGGCGGCTGCGCGCAAAAGCGCAACAGACAATGCGTTATCATAGCCGCACAGACTCGCCCGGGCAACGGCGAAGCCATTCTTGTCCACGGTGAGGCCGAGATCGGGCACCAGGTCGAGCACTTGGTCCCACGCGCGCCGGTCACGCGCCGCGTGCCGTCCCAATGAGAGCAGATCGCGTCGCAGCCGTGGCGTGGAGCCGAGTCGCTGATGCAGCAATGGAAGCAGCGTCGTGCGGAGCCAGGACCGCAGGTGCCGCGGATCCTGGTTGGCGGGATCGTCGTGGACGGGCAGCCCGCGCGCGTTCGCGTAGTCCGCGAGCTCGCGGCGCGAGAACGGCAGGAGCGGCCGCACCAGTCCACCGCGCGATCGGGCACTCATGCCCGCGAGTCCCGCGGGCGCGCTGCCATGCAGCGCGCGCAGCAAGATCGTTTCCACCTGGTCGTCCTGGTGATGCGCGGTGACGAGATACTTCGCGCCGCGCCGATTCTGCACGTCGTGCAGCCAGGCGTATCGCACACGGCGCGCTTCTGTTTCCGTCGCGTTCGGGCCGAGATGCAGTTCGGCGAGTTCGAACGGCAGACCATAACGCGCCGCGAGTGTGGCGACCGACCGTCCGACCGTCCGGCTGTCCGACGAAATGCCGTGGTCTACATGGACCACCGCGAGCGTGATGCCGAGCTCGCCGGCCATGCCGTGCAGGAGATCGAGCAGCGCGACCGAATCCGGGCCACCCGATACAGCGACCAGCGCCTCTCCCGGTGCGCGGAAGAGTCGGGCTTCGCGAACGTGGGCCAGCACGCGCGCCGGCAGCGAGTCATTAGTGGCCATGTATCTTGAAGTATGCTTGAGCCCGACCTTACTTACCAACTCCTTCGCAATCTCACGTCGCCGGTGGTGGCGCTTACCTCTGTCCGAGGCGGCAAGGAGAACGGCATGATCTCAGATGCCGCCGTGCGCGCATCCATCGTGCCGACCGTGCCGCGGCTGTCGGTGTACATCCACAAATTCAACTACAGCCACGACATGATCTACGAGACGGGCCGCTTCGCGATGCACCTGCTGCACACGAAACAGTTCGACCTCGTGCGGCGGCTCGGGTTTTTTAGTGGGCGCGACCAGGACAAGCTCGCGGGGATTCCGCACCACAACGGCAAACTCGGCGTCCCTATCCTCGATGACTGTTTCGCGCACTTTGAGTGCAGCGTCGTGAACGTCATGGACACCGGCAGCTCGACGTTATTTCTCGGCGATGTGATCGCGGTGGGACGCGGCACGGCTGCGGCCGAGCTGCTCACCGCGACGTACTTTCGCACCAACATGCCGGCGGCGTGGAGGAACGAATACGAAGCGAAACTGCAGGAGGCGCAACAGGTCGCGGCGGAGATGTCCCGCACGATTCAACCCGTCGTTTGGAACCGGAGGTGATGTATGCGCGCAATGATCGGATGTCTGTTGGGATGGGTCGCACTCGCGTGTGGCTCGGCAGGCGCCCCCCGGGAAATCCTGGACACCGACAAGACGACGATGCGGGCGTCCTTGGACAGCTTTACCGCCTACGTCGTCACGCATCGTGATTCGATGGCCGCGGCGATGTATGCCGAGAAGGCGACGTTCATGCCGCCGAATCAGAGCATGGTCCAGGGTCGCGCCGCCATTCGAGCGTGGATCAAGACGGTGCCGCCGATGAGCCACTTCACCGCGTCCGCCATCGAGATCAATGGGTGCGGTGATCTCGCGTATGTGCGCGGCACGTATCAGGTGGCCTACCTCAGCGGCGCCACTGAGCACGGAAAGTTCCTGGAAATCCGGCGGGGTGAAAGGGATGGGCGCTGGCTCATCGTCGCAGACATCTTCAATAGTGATACGTCGAATGTGAAACCGTCGAAATAGAGACGTCAAAGTAGCGACGTCGAAAAAGGCGTCGAAAGCAAACGTCTTAACGACGTCACTTCGACGCTTTCTTCGACGTTTCTCTTTCGACGTCTTCATTTGACGTCTTTTTAGTAGCAGGGGTGGGATTCGAACCCACGACCCCGGCATTATGAGTGCCGTGCTCTCACCAGGCTGAGCTACCCTGCCACAACGCTGTGCTAGTTCACGCCGACTCTGCCCTGGACTGACGCGATCAACTTCGCAGAATCGTAGCCGACCCCGTCCTTAAAAACAATCGTGGGACTGCGAATCACAGACGGATTCGTCGTCAGGTCGCCGCGCAGCACGACGAGATCGGCCAGCTTCCCCTGCTCCACCGTCCCGAGCGTCTGCGCGACGCCCAGGATCTTCGCGCCGTTCAACGTCATGATCTGGATCGCCTGCGCCGGCGTGAATCCCGCTTCGATAAACAGCTCGTAATTGCGCTGGTCGCCGTAGCCGGCCAGCGCGCCGCCAATCCCGGTCGGGTCGACGCCGGCGGCCATCAACCCACCCGCGTCGACGAACGCCCGCTCGAACGCCATGGCGTTCTTGAAGGCCTGCGGCGACACCCAGCCGGTGGCGCTCGAATCGATCTGCTGGCGCATCTTCATGTAGGCGTCGCGGACCTCCGGATCCATCGCCTGCAACGTCCGCTCGTCTTTGGTGGGACGATTGGCCACGAACGGCTCGTACACGGCGAGGGTCGACGTCATGGAGACATGATGCTGCACGAGCGAACGAATCGTGGCCTGCCCCGCGTCACCCTTTGGATCCGCGGCACTGATCTGCGTCATCAGATTGACAGGGCAGATATCCGCCTGCTTGCCCGTCGTGAAGTCCGACGCGGTGAGCATGCCGTGCTCGAGATTGTCGATGCCCAACGCAACCGCTTCCTGGAAACTCACCGAGCACAGATGTCCCGTGACCTTGATGCCCTTCCGATGCGCTTCCTGAATGGTGGCCCCGAGCTCGGCGCGGCGAATGTCGGTGTACGCCTTGATCCACGTCGCGCCTTCCGCGGCCCAGTAGTCCACGAAGCGGCGCGCGGCTTCGGGCGAATTCAGGATCGCCATCGCGCCGCCGCCGCGCTCACCTGTGATGTAGGGCGCGGTCAGATGGATGCGCGGGCCCGGCGACAACCCATGGTCGATCGCGTCCTTCAGATTGATCTCGGCATAGGGCGCGCGGCTGCCCGTGGTGCGAATCGTCGTCACGCCGGAGCCGAGGTAGAGGCGGGGGCCAGTGTAGCCCATCTGCACGGCGCGGCCGCCGGCCGCGGTATAGAAGAGATGGTCGTGCATTCCGATGATGCCGGGAATCACGGTCGAGCCGCTCATGTCCAGGACGCGCGCGCCCGCCGGCACCGGCACCGACGCCGCGGGACCCACGGCGGCGATCCTCCCGGCGCGAAGCAGCACTGTCTGGTCGGTCTTCGGCGCGGCGCCCGTGCCATCGACGAGCAGGACATGCGTCAACGCAACCACGGAGGTATCGACGGTGATGTATTCACGCACGCCCGCCGCAAACGAATCCGGGCGCTGCGCGACGAGCGTGAGCAGGAGGGTGAGGGCGTACATGAGGACTCCTCGCTAATTCACGGTGAAGTGCATCATCATCCCGGTCGAGAGATGCTCGGCGATGTGACAGTGGAGCATCCAGTCACCGGGATTCGCGGTATCGAGCAGAATATCCACCACCCCACCGGCCGGCACCAGCACGGTGTCCTTCCACGCGAGATTCTCGTTCGGAATCCCGTTCACCGCCAGGATGAGAAAGCGCTGGCCATGCAGATGGATGGGGTGTTGCATCCCGTGAAATGCGCGGCGCTCGTTGACGAATCGGATCTTCACCGGGGTCCCGCGCGGGAAGTGCCAGGCGATATCCATGTTCTCGCGTCCTGTGGCTGGATCCTTCAGCACCCAGCGCACCTGCCGCCCGGTAGACGCCCAGTTCATCATCGGCATCGTCCCGCCCCATTCGACGGGCGCAAAGTAGATCGAGTCGAGTTGCATGAGTCGCTCGGTCACGAACGGCAAGTCGTGGGTCTCGAGCGTGAGAACGAGCGTCTGGTCGGGTGGACGGCTCAAAAACGCTTGGGCGGCGAAGGGCGGCGGAAGGCGGCGAAGGGCGGCGAACGACTTTGTGAGATCGTGGACGACGGCGTGTGGTGAAACCGAAACCACACCGAGCGTGTCAACTTCCGGAAAGAATCTCCCAAAGAGATGGTCGAGGGCGATCACGTTGTTGACCAGCGCCACGGCCCCCGGCTTGTCGAATCGCACGTGCACGACGTAGCGCTCGGCCGGCGCGATGACGACGCTCTCGACCCACGCTTCGTGCTCGAATGGGCCCGCGTCGGTGGCCACGACCTTCATCCGGGCTCCGGGAAACGAGAGGTTCAGCGTCCGCGCGTTCGAGGCATTGGTCAGATAAAAGCGCACCACCTCGCCGCGCCGCACCGACAGCCGGTACCCCGGCTCGCCGTTCACCAGAAACAGGTTGCCGAAGCGGCCCATCAGCGCGTGCGTGGGGGATTCTTTTCCGAGCGGAATGATGGACGAGTCCGCCACGAGCAGATCGTCGAGCATCAACACTGCTTCTCGATTCGCTGGACTGTATTCCGGCTGCACCACGATGTTGCCGTACAGGCCGAGCTCTTGCTGGATGTCTTCGCGCACATGCGGGTGATACCAGTAGATCCCCGCGTCGGGAAACCTGACGTGGTAGGTGAATTCGCGACCCACCGCGGCTACGCCATCGAACGCGTTGTCGAGACGAATGCCGTGCCAATGGATGCTGGAGGAATCGGGCAGCCGATCACTGAAGCGCACGACCACTTCCGAGCCTCGCGCTGCCTCGATCAGCGGTCCGGGATACTGGCCGTTGTAGCCGTACATGGTGTACGTGTGTCCGTTCAGCGTGCGGCGCACGAGACCGGCTTCGAGGCGGATCGTGTCCCCGTTCACGAGGTGAAGGATTTCGCGCGGCCGTGCGAACGGGATCGTGGTGTCCGTGGGCGGAAGGTACGGAGCAACATCGGGGCGGACTGACATCTCGGACGGCAGCATCGTGAGCCCGGGCGGCACGGGCGGCATGATCACGTCTGCGTGATGGTGTGCTGTGCCCGCACCACCCATCGCGCCGACGGAGAACTCGAGCACATCGGGAGGCATCGGCCGGGTGCTCGGCGACTGGCCACGCAGAATGATGCGGCCGTGTGGCTCGCGCGCCCGGACGCCGTGCTCGGATGAGATGAGGATGATGAACTTGTCGAGATCGATGGCCGGCAGCGTCGTCGTGCCGTTGCTCACGAGGCCCAGCCTGATCACGGTGTCCATCTGCGGCGTGACCGCCCAGGCGACGTACCCAGAATCCGTGCGTCGTGCGTGGTGCGTCGTGCGTGGTAACCCGCTCAGGGTGATGATCGGGATGAATCGCGCATGGCCAGCGGCGCTGACGCCGACGGTGAACGGTCCTGCGGGAGTGGCGAGCTCGACCCGCCCCGAGACGCCCGTTACACCCGGAGCGGGAACGAGCTCGATGCAATAGAGATCGTGACTCGGCCCAAGCGGCGTGGGCGGATCACACGGTCTTCCCTGTGCGCTCGCGAAGGTCGCGAGAGTAAGAAGGAGCAGCAGCTCAGCTATGCCTCTTCCATCCTCGGAATGTCCCGCTCGGTAACACGCGGAGCACGCGACTCGCGCCTTGGCGCGGCGGCGCGCTCGGACCACCGGAGGCCGAGAACGCGAGCGTATACTCGCCCGTCTGATTGGGCGCGGCCGTGCCGATCTTGAGCAGATACCAGCCGTCCGCGGGTACCAGATACGAGATGAACGCGTTGGGATTGCCGCTCGCGCTGTCGTCATTCGCCGCGACAGAATCGAAACGCTGCAGCGAGAAGTTCGCATGGTAGAGCTTCAGCAGCGGATTGACCGCGCTCGAGCGCTCGGCGACGTTGATCGATTCCGCCGCCTGCATGAACATGTAGATGATGTCCGAATAGCTGTTGCTCGTGTCGGCGCAATCGGTGGTCCGAATCGTGTCGGTGATCGCGGCGCCCGGCGTCATCCACGCATCCTGGCACCCGGCGAGCGTCGTGGGGCGCGTTTTCGCTATCAGCTTGTAGGTGCCGGTCGTGTCGGGGTCGTAGGAGGTCGCGCCGATGACGTACGATCCCCCCGATCCGAGAATCACGTCGAATTGCGACGTCTGAATCACCCCGGGCTGGATGTCATCATCCCATCCCACCAGCGGACCGGTCGCCTGATAGAACTCCACATACGGATCGACCTGCGAGGACAACTCGTTGATGCGAATACTCTGCTGGCCCGCGGGCAGAGTCACCTTATAGAAATCATAGAAGTAGAAGAGCGACCCATTGAAGATCCGGCAGTCGGTCTGCGCGAGGGCGCCGGAAACCGTGTCGCCGAACGAATAGACCAGGGCGTAGCCACAGGGATCGAGGGTTTTCAGATGAAACGCGATGGGCGTGACGCCGTTGACGCTGGCTGTGACGGTGAACGCACCGACCGAACTGCCCGCTCGGACGACGGTGACGACGTTGCCGAGACTATCGGACGTCTGGGTGGTGGGGTTCACGGTAGCCGCCGCGACGGGGGCAACCGCCCACGATACCTGGGCGCCGCGGAGCGGGAAGCCGTCCGCGTTGAGCACCGTGAAACCGACCGACAGCGTCCCCCCGGTCAGCACCGAATCGTTGTCACCGAAAATGCCGGTGATCGAGCCGGCCTTGGGCCCCGTGGAGTCGCCACCGCAGGCGAGAGCCCCACCAATGCTGATGGCGGCGACAGGTACCAACCGACGAAGCAGATTCACGGTGCCTCCGTTATTTGGGCACGACGCGGTAGAGTACCTCGCCGTCTCGAATCATCCCGAACTGCTCGCGCGCCACGCGCTCCTGCACCGCCGGGTTCGTCTCGAGATCGTGCGCCAGCTTCGCAAGAGAATCGAGCTCGATTCGCAGCGCCGCGACCTGAGCGCGCTCGTCCGCGAGCTGCCGCCGGATCGTAATCCAATCCGCGGTGCCGTACTCGCCGCCCCAGACCGCGAGCGCGAGCAGGCCCACGCCGCCCGCGAGACCGGCCATGCGGGTGCGTGTCACAAGCCGTACAGATGACGGCCGGGATAGTGCGCCACGTCTCCGAGCTCCTCGGCGATACGCAGTAACTGATTGTACTTCGCCACGCGCTCACTGCGCGAGGCGCTCCCCGTCTTGATCTGGCCGACGCCTGTCGCCACCGCGAGATCCGCGATAAACGTATCCTCCGTCTCACCCGAGCGGTGGGAGATGACGGCGCCGTAGCCGTTCCCGCGCCCCAGCTCGATGCACTGCAGCGTCTCCGTCAGCGACCCGATCTGGTTGACCTTGATCAAGATAGCGTTGGCGACGTTCTCTTCGATCCCGCGCGCCAGCCGTTCGACGTTCGTGCAGAAGAGATCATCCCCGACAAGCTGCACCCGCTCCTGCAAACTTTCTGTGAGCTTTGCCCACCCCGTCCAGTCGTCCTCTGCAAGTCCATCCTCGATGGACACGATCGGATAGCGATCGATCCATGCCTTGTACAGCGCGATCATCTCCTCCGCGCTCTTCTTGCCGCCTTTGCTCTTCTTGAAGGTGTAGGTCCCGTCCTCATAGAGCTCGGACGCCGCGACGTCGAGGGCGATAGCGATGTCCTTCCCCGCTTCGAACCCCGCCGCCTCGATCGCCGCCATGATCGCCTCGAGCGCCGCTTCGTCGTTCGGCAGGTCGGGCGCAAAGCCGCCCTCGTCGCCCACCGCCGTCGAGAGTCCCCGCTTGGCCAGCACCTTCTTCAGCGCATGGAACGTTTCCACGCCCATCCGGAGCGCCTCGGGGAATGTCTCCGCACCGATCGGGACGACCATGAATTCCTGGGAGTCGACCGTGTTCGCGGCATGGGCGCCGCCGTTCAGGATGTTCATCATCGGAATCGGCAGCACGTGCGACACGGGTCCACCGAGGTAGCGATACAATGGGAGGCCCGCGTCCTGGGCCGCCGCTCGTGCCACCGCCAAGGACACCGAGAGAATCGCATTCGCCCCCAGGTGTCCCTTGTTCGGCGTGCCATCGAGATCGAGCATCGCGTAATCGACGGCGATCTGATCTTCGGCGGACATCCCTTCGAGCCGCGGGCCGATGACTTCGTTCACGTTCTTGACAGCTTCGAGCACGCCCTTGCCGCCGAAGCGTTTGCCGTCGCCGTCGCGCAGCTCCACGGCTTCGTGCTCGCCCGTGGACGCGCCGCTCGGCACGGCGGCCGTGCCGCTCGCCCCGCTTGCCAGTGTGACATCCGTCTCGACGGTGGGATTGCCGCGGCTGTCGAGAATCTCCCGCGCGTGCACCGAGATCACTGTGCTCATTGTGGCCCGAACCCTATCGCGCCTTTGACTGAAGAGCAACCATCGCAGCCCGGACTTGGTCCCGCAGTCGCTCGCGGTCTTCGGGCTTGAGGCCAGCCGTCGCGATGGGAGTGCCGACGAGCAAGCGGATCGGGCGCGGCCGCAGGCGCCAGGCGCCCTTCGGCAGAATCTCGAACGTGTGATGCACGTACACGGGGACGATGGGCACCTGCGCCGCGATCGCCAGGGCAAACGGCGCGTTCTTGAACGGCAGCAGCTCACCGGTGCGGCTGCGCGTGCCTTCGGGGAAGACAATAATGGAAGAGGTGCCGCGTCGGATCGTGCGCGCCGCCTCGTCGTACGCCTCGAACGCCTTCTTACGCGCGGCGCGGTCGATGGGGATGTGCCCCACGGCATGCATGGCGCTCCCCAAGAGCGGAATCTTGAAGAGCTCCTGCTTGGCCACGAAGCGCACGGATCCGGGCAGCGTGGCGAACAGGGCCCAGATATCGAACATCGACGAGTGATTCGAAGCGTACATCAAGGGCCGGTCGCGCGGGATCAGCTCGAGGCCCTCGGGCGTGACCGGCGTGCCGGCCGCCTTCAGGATTTGACGCGCCCAATCCGTGCCGGCCCAATCGTAAATCCCGCCCACTCTGGTTTTGACGCGGAACAGTCCTGCGACGGCAGCGCCGCCAGCGTGATAGACGGTGGATACCGCGAGAACGAGGTAGTACCAGAGGGTCCGAACACTCACGCGAAGTGATCGTATCCGGCAGGAAGGGCAACCGGCTGGCTGCGATCGAGCAGTCGCACGCCGCCGCGCCGCCCGCCGGCGCCGCGCAGGCAGGTACCGATGCGGCTCAACTGCAGGCCGGTTTGCCCGCGAAACGCCGACACACTCGCACCGCCGAACGTCGGGGGCATCGTGCACAGGAGCTCGAATTCCTCGCCACTCGCGGCCGCCGCCAACGCCGCGACGCCCTCCCAGCACGGGATCTGCTCCAGATTGATTTCGATGCCCACCTCCGACGCGGCGGCGAGATGCTGCGCGTCGGCGACCAGACCGTCGGAGATGTCGATCATCGCAGTGGCGCCGTGTTCCGCGAGCCACCGTCCCGCCTCGATCCGCGGCTCTGGACACGCGTACCGGTTACGCAGCACCGCCGGCATGCGCTTCCCCTCGCGAAAACTTTGGAGTGCGAGTCCCGCCCCTCCCAAATAGCCGGTCACCCAGACCGCGTCGCCTTCGTGCGCGCCCGAACGGCGCACGGGCCGCTCCACGGTCCCCATCGCGCACACGTCGATGATGTACGTGTCCGAGCGCGTCAGATCGCCGCCCAAGACGCGGGCGTTGAGATTGCGCGCCATCGTGGCGACGCCGGCCATGATGTCCGCCGCGGGATCGGTGTCGGTTTTGGTGTGCGGTGGCACGCCCAAGGAGACCATGAGTCCGAGCGGCGTCGCCCCTTCCGCGGCCAGGTCGGACAGCGCGGCTCCGGCCGCGCGGCAGCCGATCTCGTTGAAATCGAGCCAGTCGGTCCGGAAATGCACGTTCTCGAGCGCAGTGTCGATGCTGATGGCGAGCGTCGTCCCGCCGACCGCGAGCAAGGCGCAGTCGTCGCCGACATCGGAGACGTCCTCAGCCCGCCCCGAGATCTCCGCGATCCGCGCGAGGATCCCGCGGATGCGATCGAATTCGTTTCCGGGCCCGAGATTCATGGTCTAAAATTACAACACGTCGGGGGCTTCAAGCTCCAGGAGCACGGGAGGCTTAAGTCTCTTGACGTTCTTCCAGGCGCGCCACACGTCGGGCAGCGCGGCCAGGACGTCGGCAGGTCGCAAGCTGCGCGCGGTCCACTGTCGCGCGCCATGCTCCGCGGCGCGACCCAGGGCGTGCGCGCCCAGCGCCGCAGCCTCGGCCGGCGCGGTATTGCGCGCGAGAAACGCGCCGATGAATCCGGCGAGGAGATCGCCGCTGCCGCCCGTTGCGAGACCGGGATTGCCGCTGGCGACCACGTGCTCGGGACCGCGCAGGTCCGCGATGACGGTGGGCACACCTTTCAGCAGGATGGTGCATTTGAATTTCGCCGCGGCGCGCGCCGCCGCCGACCAGCGATCGTTCGCCGCCTCGTCGGCGAGGGCGTCGCCCGCGAGCGCGCGGAATTCGCCGAGATGGGGGGTGAGCACTAGGGATCGGGGACTTGGGGTCAGGGATTCGGGGACGACCAGATGCAAAGCATCCGCATCCACCACCGTCGGCACGGGACGACGAGCGAGCACGTTCGCGACAAAAGCTTTGTGCGCTGCGCGCGGCTCCCGACCGAGACCCGGTCCCAGCACCACCGCGTCTGCCCACTCGACCGCTTCTGCGACGCCGGGCTCGATGGCTTCCCCGAGTGCGGTCTCCACCGTCAACAGATCCGGGAGACTCGCCTGCGCCGCCGCGATTGTCTCCCGCGCCGCGACGAGCTTGACAAGTCCCGCGCCCGCCGCCAGCGCGGCGCGCGCGGCGTGCAAAGCCGCACCACTCATCCCGTTCGCGCCGCCAATCACGCACACGCGTCCCCGATCACCCTTGTGCATCTGCGGCGCGAGCCGCGGCAGCCGCTCGGCGGCCCACACGTCCGTGACGAGCAGCGGCCACGACGTGTCGGCCGGCGGAAATCCGATGTCCACGACGACGACTTTCCCGCACCACTCACGCTGCAGCAGGTGCCCACGCCGCGCGCCGCCGAACGTCACGGTGACGCGCGCGCGGATCGGTCCGTGCGCCTCTCCGCTCGTCAGATCGAGCCCCGTGGGTCCGTCGATCGCCACAACGGGAGCGCCGTACTCCGCCAGGCGCTGCGCCAGCGCGAGCACGTCGCCCTTCGCGGGACAGGACGCCCCCGCTCCCCCCACCGGTGAGTGCGTCCGGCATCTCGTCAACCAGTACCTGCGCGACGGCGCGACCCGCGGTCTCCATCAGCACGCGACTGGGCACCCGATACTGGGTCCGTGCCGCCGAATCCCACGCCGCCGCTTCGCTCGCCGAGAGCACCGGAATCGGATTCACGGAATCACCACCCCCGCGTAGCCCACGACCCGCGCGTTGTCGCCCGAGACCCAACCGGAGTGGCGATAGTCTACCACCTCGGCTCGCGTGGCGCCCAGCGCCCGCGCGGCCTCGAGCACGATCGCCGCGGGCGCGCGCCCACACATCGAGATGTGCTCGCGCTTGCAGCGGTCGAGCAGCTGCTCGCCGTTGAGCGCCCGGACCGCCTCCAGCGCGCGCGCGTCCTTTTGCTCGGACACCGCGGCCGGCTCGTAGTGATTGAGATCGCTCGAGGCGAGCAGGAGCACCGGTTCCCCCGTCGTCCCCACGAGCCGGGCCAGGATCTCGCCGAGCCGGCGCGCCGGCTCCCACGCGTCCCAGGCAATCACCAGGGGAACGATGCGGACGTCGGGGCGCAGCAGCTGGAGAAACGGCAGCTCGACCTCGATCGCATGCTCAGCCTCGTGCGCGGCGTGATCGATCTCCACCAGAGAGCCGGAGATGTCGCGGAGGGCTGCGGCGGCGTCGGCGGCAATCGCCACGTCACCCAGCGGCGTGTGGAATGCGCCCGCTTCCCACAGGGAGATCCCGCTCTGCGCGGCGCAGACGCCGGTATGGTTGGGTGCGAGGATGATGACCAGGCCGGGGATCATGACGCGGGCGAAGACGCTTGCGGCGGTCGGACCGGAGTAGATGTAACCCGCATGCGGCGCAATCACGGCGCGCACGTTCCCCCGCTCCGCCGGCGGAGAGGGGGACAGGGGGTGAGGGCGGCGCGCGTCGGCGAGAAGCGTAGCCACGGTCGCTCGCAGCTCGGTGGGATCGTTCGGGTAGAACCGACCGCTGACCGCGGGTTGTCGGATCACTCCCCTGAAGTAGATACTCCCGGCCAGCGATAGCCAGCCCCGGCCTTGAAGACGTCGGCGAAATCGTAAACGCGCGCGAAGTCCTCGATCCGATCGCTCGGCTGGCGTGCCAGCAACCCGACGTCGATCAACATGAAGACGATCTGGCCAAAGTCCTCGGTGCCGTGGACGCCCCAGTGCGCCAGCACCGCCGCGGCGAGCATCCCGAACTGCTCCAGGGCGAGATCGCGGCAGGACCACGCCAGCTCGACGCCGCTCAGGTGACGACGGGCCGGGAGACGCGTCTGCGCGAATTCCAGGGCCGCCAGCACAAAGACATAAGCGCGCTCGTTGTACTTGCCGTCGCGCTTGCGGATCTCGGCGAGCGCCGCTTCGAGCGTGGCGACGTCACTCATCTGCGCGCTTCGCCCGGAGGCGGCGGAGGTACCGGAGGCCCGGGAGGTGCTGAGGCGGGCGGTGGGGGCGTCACAATACGAATTCCCCCGGAGCGCCTCCGCTCGTCGGCCGGAGGTGCGTCGAGTAGGGCGAGTTCGAGCACATCGTCGATCGTTTCCACCAGCTTGATGTCAAGCAACTTCCGCACCTCTTCCGGCAAGTCGATCAGATCGTTCTTGTTGCGCTCGGGCACGAGCACCGACGTGACGCCGGAGCGTGCCGCGGCCGTCAGCTTCTCCTTCAATCCGCCGATCGGCAACACCCGCCCGCGCAGCGTCAGCTCTCCCGTCATGGCGACGTCGTGCCGCGCCGGCCGCCGGCACAGGAGTGAGGCGAGCGCCGCCGCGATCGTGATGCCGGCGGAGGGACCATCCTTTGGGACGCCGCCGGCGGGCACGTGCAGGTGGACGTCGGACTGCGTGAACACGTCGAGCGGAATCCCCAGCGCGGCAGCGCGCGCCCTGAGCAGGCTCCAGGCCGCCTGGGCCGATTCCTTCATCACGTCGCCGAGCTGGCCGGTCAAGGTGATCTGCCCCTTGCCGGGCATCCGGATCGCTTCGATGAACATGATGTCGCCGCCCACCGGCGTCCATGCCAGCCCGGTCGCCACGCCAATCTCGGGCGCCCGGCCCGCCACTTCGCTTTGGACCTTCGGCTGGCCGGCGTACTTCTCCAGGTTCTTCGACGAGACCTTCACCGTCTTCGCACCGCCCTCCACAACCTCCAACGCGGCTTTCCTCAGTACGCCCTGGATTTCGCGCTCGAGCTGGCGGACGCCCGCTTCGCGCGTGTACTCGCCGATCAGCCGCTCCAGCGAGCCGTCCGCGATGTGTGCCCGCCCACCGTTCTCGCCTTTCCCTAATCCCGTCTCCTTGAGCTGGCGCGGGAGCAGGTAGCGCTTGGCGATCTGCAGCTTCTCCGCCGGCGTGTAGCCGACCAGCGTCAGCTGTTCCATGCGGTCGAGCAGTGGGTCGGGAATCGGCATCGTGCTGTTGGCGGTCGCGATGAACATGACGGCCGACAGATCAAACGGCACCTCGAGGTAGTGATCGACGAACGTCGAGTTCTGCGCGGGATCGAGGACTTCGAGCAATGCCGCGGTCGGGTCGCCGCGCACGTCGGCGCCCATTTTGTCGACTTCGTCGAGCATCAAGACGGGACTGCGTGTCTCACTGCGTTGTAAGGCGTGAATGATGCGTCCCGGGATGGCGCCGACGTAGGTGCGGCGGTGGCCGCGGATCTCCGCTTCGTCGCGCACCCCGCCGAGCGACACGCGCGTGAACTTGCGGCCCAGCGCTTCGGCGATGCTCTGGCCGAGCGACGTCTTGCCGACGCCCGGCGGCCCAATGAAGCACAGGATCGACCCCTTCGCGTCGGGATTCAGCGTCCGCACCGCGAGGTACTCGAGGATCCGTTCCTTGATCGTCTTGAGATCGTAGTGGTCGCGATCGAGGATTTCTCGCGCGGTCTTGAGATCGAGGCGGTCCTGCGTCACGCGGCTCCACGGGAGGGTCGCGAACACATCGAGGTAGGTGCGGGCGACCTGGTACTCGGCGGACTGCGGCGACATTTGCCTGAGCCGCTTCAGCTCGCGGTCGGCCACCTTCTTCCCCTCCGCCGAGAGCTGCGCCTCCTCGAGCCGGTGCGCGAGCTCCTCGAGCTCGTCGTCCCCCTCCCCTTCCCCCAGCTCCTGGCGGATCACCTGGAGCTGCTCGCGCAGCACGTACTCGCGCTGATTCTGGTCGAGGCGGGTCTTCACCTTTTCCTGGATCTGCGTGCCGACCTCGAGCACCTGCAGCTCCTGCATGAGAAACTCGCCGAGCCGCTCGAGCCGCCGCGTCACGTCGTCGATCGCGAGCAGCTCCGCCTTCGCCGGCAACGCGAGATCGAGGTTGGCGGCGATGAAGTCCGACAGCTTGCCCGCCTCGGTGATGCCGACGAGCACTTCGTGCAGCTCGGCGCCGAGGTAGGGCGCGATGTCGATCACGCGCGAGAACTGCGCGATAACGGTGCGCTTCAGCGCCTCGGTGCGCGCGTCTTCGAGCAGGTTCTCGTTCAGCGACTCGCAGCCGGCCATCAGCCACTTCTCGCCCTGCGCGATGTCGTTCAACCGGGCGCGCTCGAGCCCCTGCACCATGACGCGCACCGAGCCGTCGCCCAGCTTGAGCATCCGCACGATCGTGCCGAGCGTGCCGACGTCGTAGAGCTGGTGCGGCAACGTGTTCATCACGGCGCCCTCGGGCGGCTCCACCCCGCCCATCGACCGCACGACACCGAGCAGCAAGCGCTTCTCGCCCTGGATGATCTCGTCGATCAGTTGAACGGCTTTGGGATCGGTGAGAGCCAGCGGCAGGACGACGTGGGGATAGACAACGAGCTGGCCCAGGGGAAGGACCGGCAGGCGTTCCATTAGGTCACCCGCACCGACTGCGCCCCGGAGGACCGGGGCGGCTGTTTCGCGAGCCGGATCTCGAGGAAGCCGTGCTCGTACGTGGCGCGGATCGACGCGGGATCGACCACCACCGGCAACCGGAAGCGCCGCTCGAACGGGCCGATCTGCACCTCCATCGAGTGGTAGTGGCGCTTGCCTCCAGCTTGCTGCCGGGTGGAGCGCTCCCCGGAAATCCTGAGGATGCCGTCGTTCATTTCCACGCTGAAGTCGTCGGCCTGCATGCCGGCGATATCCATATGGACGATCAGCTCGTCGTCGGTCTCGTAGACGTCGGTCCGCGGCTTCCATTTGGGCGAGGCGACGAAGCCGACGGGACGGCCGTGGGCGACTTCATTGAAATAGACGTCCAGCTCGTCGGCGAGATGCACCGTGAGCGAACCCGACCCGCGCGACGGACGATTCGGCGGAGAGGACGGGGGGGGGAGGCCGCTGTCACCCATGCAGGTTTAAGATAACGTCCTAAGGCGTCGCGCGTGGGGGCTAGGTCACCAGTTTTCGCTACCGAGCGGACTTTGGCGGCGCCCCATACTGGCTGCTACGCCGGCGCCGCCTTCTGCGCCCAATCCTGTTTCCGCTGCTCCACGCCCCGCGCGAATTCCTGGCGCTGCTTGTTGAACGTCGCCGCGAGCGGCTCGCTGTAGCCGTAGATCGCCCACGGCGCGCGCTGCTGCACGAAGGTCAGCATCTCGTTCACCTTCTTTTCGCTGCCGGGAATCGTCGCGTTGCCGCCGTAACAGTGGACGATCGCCTCGTACGTCTTGCCGGTGGGGATGAAGTTCACGCTGTGTTTCGTGATCTTCTTGTAGGCCCACAGCACGTCCTGCAGCCGCAGGACGTTGAACGAGAAGAAGCTCGAGCGCACGAGGAACTTGTTGCCGAACCGCCATCCGTGCTTGCCGCGCAGCAGCGAATTATTGAACTCGTGTTCGGCCTCGACCGCCGACCCGATGGGATCGCCCCACTTCGCGATGCGTTGGGCGAGCGGATGGTGTTCGGGATCGCGCCACGCGCCCCACGCCGGCAACGCCTGCCAGATGAAGAGGAGCAGAAACACGATCGCCACGCCGATGCCCACAAACCCCGGCCGGCGGAAGGAGCCACTATCGAGATAGAAGGGATAGAAGCTGCTGCGCAACGATCGCATGTCCTTGCTGTCGAACAGCTCGTTCTCGAGATCCTCAGGCCAGGGGACGAGCTTCCCCTCGGCCTGGCGCGATTCAGGGCCGGCCGTGCGAACGACGAGATAGTGATTGCCGATGACGAGCGCGTGATAGGCCGCCGCTTCCTCGCGACTCGTCTCGACGCCGGCTTGCGTGCGTACGGTGTACTGGCGCACCCCGGTGTCGAGGACTCGGTCGGCGGCGACGCGCGCGTAATAGCGCGGCGTGGCGGTGACATCGCGAATCGAATCGAGGTCCGCCCGCTCGAGCTTATAGGGGCCGCCCAGAAAGTTCACGATGTAGCGATGATCGCTCGTGGCGAGCAGCACCCCGCCGACTAGGCCGAGCGTCCAGACGACGACGCGGCGGAACGAAACCGCGCGAATGCGTTGGGAAATCCAGCTGTCCATCGGAAGCCCCCCACCTGTGGGGAAGTCGGGGGCACACTATAGCGAACGGATTTTCGAGAAGCTAGCATTGCATTATGCGTTACATCTCATACGGCTCCGTGATCGCCCTCACGCTGGCGGGGGCGGGGGCGGGGGCATGTGCCAAACCCGCGGACAAGCCCGCCGCAACCGCGGGCGGTGTCCCTGACTTCCACAACCCGTCCGACCCGGGATTCGCCCAACAGGCGCCCGACAGCTTCCGCGCCCGGTTTTCCACGACCAAGGGCGACTTCGTCATCGCCGTGCATCGCGCGTGGGCGCCGCATGGCGCCGATCGCTTCTACAATCTGGTGCGCTCGGGCTATTACGACGGCGTCCGATTCTTCCGGGTGATTCCCGGCTTCATGGCCCAGTTCGGCCTGCACGCCGACACCGCGGTGACCGCCGCGTGGCGGGAGCGACGCATTCCCGACGACCCGGTGCAGGGCTCCAACCAGCGCGGCATGGTGACATTCGCGACCGCGGGGCCCGGGACGCGGACCACGCAGATTTTCATCAATTACGGCGCGAACGATCGCCTCGACGCGAGCGGCTTCGCGCCGTTCGGCGAGGTGGTGGTCGGCATGGACGTGGTGGATAAGCTGTACGGCGACTACGGCGAAGGCGCGCCACAGGGGCGCGGGCCCGATCAGATGCGCATCCACATCGAGGGCGAGAAGTATCTCGCCCGGCAATTCCCGAAGCTCGACAAGATCACCAAGGCTACGGTCGAGTAAGCTGCCGTAACCTCCCCTGCGCCTCGCCGTTCGTGGAATCGCGCTTCACGGCCTCGCGGAACGCGGCGATCGCGGCGGCCGTGTCGCCTTTCATGAGATCGATGTTGCCGCGGAACGTCGAGAGGTTCGAGGAGTTGGGGAACTGCACCTCGTTGAGCCGCAGGATCACGAAGGCGTCATCGAACTTCCCCGCGCGCGCCAGCCGGAAGGCGGCGATGTTGAGCGTCGGCTCCCCGAAATCGTAGGACGCGCGTCCATAGTAGCGCTCGCGTAGCGCGCGGTACGCGCGGGTCGCGGAGTCCGCCCCCGACATCTGGGCGGTCTCCATGATCAGCTGCTCGAGCGGCATCGGGCGCGAGACGCCGCGGTGGCACGTATTGCACGTGACCTCGACGTGGCTGGTCATCTTCTCGTGCTCGGGCAGCGTGTCGAGCCGACGGTTGATCTCCTCGACCATGCGCATCATCTGCCGCGCCGTCAGCTTCGTGCGCTTCTCGTCCTTCGCGAAATCGAACTGGCCGAGCGGCTGGCCTTCCTGCCCCACGTGACAGAATGGACAGCGCACGCCAAGCGCGCCCGTGAAGTTGCGCATCATGCCGACGACCTGCATGACGGGCGTGCTTTTCGGAATGACTTTGACGTTGATGAGCGAGTCGGGCGGGAAGTGGCCGGGCGCCTGGGCGAAAACGACGGCCGGGGCGGTAAAGGCGGCAATGAGAAAGGCAACGGGGCGTGGGTTCATGGCGTCAGAAATACGCCACGATCCCGCGCCCCGCTATAGGATTCCCAAAAACTCCTACCAATCCCTGACGACCTACATCCCCTTACTCTGAAGCCACGAGAGCGACGCGTTCGCCACTTCCTTCCACCCACTGTCCACCGTGAGCGAGTGCCCGCGGTCAGCAAACACCTTGTACTCGGTCACACTCGGCGCCTTGCGATAGAGCTTGTACGCCGCGCGCGACACCACTTCTGGAACGGTGTGATCCTTCCCGCCACCGGTGATCAATAACGGGCCGCGCGTCGCCTTCGTGTCCACCTTTGCGGGCGTATTCGGCAGGAGATTGGCGAAGGCCGCCTCGAACAGCGGCTTCCCGGGGGCCGGGATGTGGTACTTCGCGTGGAGCGTGTTCGATTCCTGCTCGGAGACGGCATTGCCGAAGCCGAAATAGAACTGCTTGGGCGTCTGCGACACGGCCTTCTTGTAGTTGAAGGGATTGCCCAGGACGGGAAACGCGCTCTTGAGCTGCGCGAACGGGAGCGGCAGCACGCCGCGGATCTGCGCGGGATCGAGCGCGACCGCGGCGGCCGCGAGCCCCATCCCCAGCAGCTTCTGCGCGACGAGACCCCCAAACGAATGGCCGATCACGATCGGCTTTGCGGGCAGCTTGCGAATGATGGCGGCATAGTGCTCCACAACGTCATCGATGCCGACATTGGCAATGCGTTCCGGATGAGCATTTGATTCGGCGACCGTGGGCGAATCGCCCGGCCAGCCAGGGGCGATCGGATCGTAGCCCGCGGCGCGAAACAGATCGATCCAGGGCTTCCAGGAATCCGCGTGCAGCCAGAGACCATGAATGAAGACGACGGGGGTGCGGAGGGCGGGCACAGCCATGGACATTCCTCGAGAGTGTTCTCCGCTCAACAATGGCGGCTAACGAGGAGTTCCGCGAGGCTCGGCCTGATTGACGATTGGTTGATCTATGTGTTGTACGGTCGTGAGGTGTTGGACAGGCTAAAGCCTGTGCTCGGCTAACACTGTCCTGAAGGACAGTCCAGAATGTCAGCTCATCAGCTGTTCATTCATCTTGCTTGGACGACGCTCGATCGGAAGCCCATGATCGATGCGGCAACCAGATCGTTCCTCGAGGAATTCTTCAAGAAGACCGCCGCGCGGCAGGATGTTGAGATAGTAGAGGTGGCAATGCTCAAGACGCACGTGCATATGGTCATTCGCACGCCGCCGCGTATCGATTTGCCTCGATTGGTGCAGTTCTTCAAAGGAGGGAGTAGCTACGCAGCTAGTCGCCTACCTGATAACGTCTTGGGCTTGCGATGGGCGCCCGAATACTCATCGACGACCGTAGGACCACGACAGCTCGAAACAGTAAGGAATTACCTGCGAGACCAACCGAATCATCACCCCCACGAAGCCATCTAATGCTACGCTGTCCTTTAGGACAGTGTCAGCCGAGCACACCCTTTAGGGTGTGAAAAAACAAGACGAAGGCGTGCGTTTGCCTAGTCCATCTCGTGCCCCGCTGCATGGTGCTGTTGTCGCTGGAACGCGAGAAACTCATGTATCGCCCTGACCGCGACCGAGTCGTTACTCCTGATGCGCACTTCCCCTCCCCGCGGCCGATCGATCGCCTCGTAACTGATCGCCGCGCGTCGCTCGCGCATCCCGACCGTGCCGGGCACGGCTTGCGCGTGCACTTGGAATGGCTTGGTGAAGTCGCCGGCGCGAAACGCGGTGGCGATGTCGCGCATGTGCGCGCGAATCGTCGCGATCGCGGCGGTGTCGACGGCATCATCACGATCCAACACCACCCGACCGCCGTCGGGCAGATCCTCGAACACGTGCGCGGACGTGTACTGGTCGACGCCCATGACGTGCGCGCCCCGCGACTGCATCGCGGCGAAATCGTCGTTCGACCGCTTGCACCCCACGAGCACGAGCGCTACGACGAGGCCACTGATTCCGATCGATAGCCGAGTCTGATCCATACCACGCAAAGGGACGCGTTGAGGATGAGGCCAAGCGCCGGTCGCACGAAGGCGAGCCCGGTCGCGAGAACGTAGACCAGAACTCCTACGTAATAGGTGCGCCGCACGGTATCGACCGTCGCAGCCGTCACCTCCCGCCTGAGCAGCCCGCCGCGCACCATCGTCGTGAACAGCAGGTTCCACAGGAGGGCATTCGCGACGAACGTCGCGCAATAGAACGCGACCGCCACCTTCGCATCGGGGGTGGTGAGATTGGCGGCCAGCACGGCCGTGGGGAACGGCACGAACGTCACCGTGAGCAGGAGCAAACCGTTGGCGAACAGAAACGGGTAGTTCACGCTGCGTACCATGCGGAGCAGCTCGTGATGATTCACCCACATGATGAGAATCACGATGAAGCTCATCAGGAACGCGATGTAGGAGGGCCACAGGGCGAGCAGCCCGGCCCATAACCTCCCCGCCTCGCCATGCGGCACCCGGATCTCGAGGATCAGGAGTGTGATCGCGATCGCGAACACGCCGTCGCTGAACGCTTCGACCCGCCCGGCGCTCTCGGTCATGCTCACAAAGATGCTTTTTCCGGCTAGATTCTGCACAAACGCACAAACACAAGAGGCTGGCTAATGTCCCGCGCATCGTGTCTCGTCTCGTTCGCTCTGATTGGGGCTGTGCTCGCGGCGTGTGGCAGTGATTCAAACGGGCCGGCACCCGGGTTCGAGTGCCTGGGCCAGGCGCTTCCCACGACCGCGCCGCCTCTAGTCAATGTGAGCGGGATGGTCACCGCCAATGTGCTTTCACCGAGTCCGGTACCTCATGCGTTCGTGTATGGATTCCGCACCGGGGACACGACACACCTGGCAGGCGATACGACCAATACGCCCGGCCAGTACAGCCTCCCGATCCCGACCGGTGGAACCCCGGTGAATGGTTACCTCGCGATCTCGGACAGCGGTCACCACATCGACACCTACGCGTATCCGGCCGTTCCTCTTGCCGCCGACGTGACCGAGAACGTACTGATGGTCTCGAGCTCGGAATTCTCATTCTTCGCGGCGGCGGCCGGCATCACCCCCGTCGCAGGCGACGGATTCATCGGCGTGGTCGTGAGGAACTGCCAAGGCGCGCCGGTCGCGGGGGCGACCGTGACGAGCATGCCGGCTGGTGCCGTGCGCTACAATGCGGGTGGGGGGCCGAGCTCGACGGCGACCGCCACGGCGGCGGACGGCGTCGCCTATATCGCGAACGTCGCCCCGGGCAACGTGACGGTTCAGGCGACGACGAGTGGGCACGCGCTGCGACAGCACACGGTCAATGCGCGCGCCAATGCGATCACGTTGACGGAAATACAACCCTAAATCACGCGGTA
>WNGC01000831.1_pt1 | contig 24631 bp, 16 predicted proteins | sample 5400051 | NCBI WGS metagenome assembly WNGC01 (sample SAMN13153368, study PRJNA577476) | soil metagenome | isolation source: 20 cm soil or saprolite under grassland replicate 2 | place: USA:California | collected 2016-06-15
TTGCTTTCAAGCGTGCATATGGATTTTGGCGTGCGCGCTGTAGCTCCGGCACCGCCTCACGAAAACGCCCGGCGTGGAAAAGGTTTTCGCCGACTTCGAATCGAAGCTGGAGATCGGTGGGATTGCGCGCGACGCGCTCCTGCGCATCCACAATGAGAATTTCGGCACGCCTGACCTTCGCGGCTTTCAGTAGCTCGGACGTTTTCGCATACAATTCGTTTGTCGCGTCGTGCGTCGAAAGGAACTCTTCATGCGCGGCAATCTCGTGCTCGAGGGATTTGATCTTTAGGTCGGACGCTTTCCGAACCAATCCAAGGTCTGCACCCTTGGTCAGCTCGGCTGCATACTGATACCAGCGGATCGCTGCATCGAAATCGTGCTTTTGTTCATTCAACGCACCCAGCCGTCGCGCGAGATCGACGTTTGCCGGTTCCGCCCGGTGTAGCGTGTACGTCTCCGCGATTTGCTGATCGAGTGATTCGCCGGTCAATCGCATCCGGCTCTGTTGCTCAAGCGAAATCGCTTCCTCTTTGTCCTTGATCAGGTCCCGGTAACTGTCAGCCTGGGTCCATCCGCCGCGTTTAATGGTCGAATGCGCCGACGCGTCTTTGCCCAGACGGAGCGCTTCGGCTTCGAGGGGATTTATCGCCGTGATTTGATTATAGATTTCCTCCTCCTGGTCGCTGTCTCCGAGTTGATGATACAAACGCCCAAGCGCGTGCAGCACCTTGACGTCGCGGGGATTTTCTTCGAGCAGCGTCCGGAGTGCGAAAACAGCGATCTCCGACCAGCCGGCCGCTAGCGCGGCTTCTTTCAAAACCAGATTTGCCTGCCGATTGTAAGGCTTCTTTTCCAGAACCTTTTCCAAGATTTCCACCGCGCGTTTCGGATCCTTTTTGATTTGTCGCTGCGCCTTCGTGACGGCCACGGGCGTGATTGAGATGTTAAAGAAGCTTTTCTTTGCTGATTTGCTTCTCGTTACCTCTGCACGCCGCAGCAATTGGCGTCCTGTCAGAAATTCGGGTTCCTGCTTTAGAATTTCCTGCAAGAGTGAAATTGCGTAACCGAAGTTGCGCAACTCAATCGCGGCGACTGCTTTCAGCCATAAAGCGTGTAGCGACGCGCTCAGCTCTTTCTCGGTCTTGACCGCCATCGCGGGTAGCTTATCACAAAAACGCAACTCATGCGTGAGCACGCAATGGCACCTCGCGCTGAGATGAACTAAAGTTAATTAACCGATGATGCGCATTTTCGATGGCAACTCGCATTCCAGTACTGCGCCTTTCGAACTGAACGGCGGTGGCCGATTCGTTTTGTCGCGCAAAGATTTTGTACCTGCGTACGTGCGCGCATTCGAGGAAGGCATTCTTCAACAGCGCGCGGCAGAGGCGATCGAAGCGCTGCGTTCATGCCGCGTTTGCCCGCGCGATTGTGAGATTGACCGGTTTAACAATAAGATCGGCGTTTGCAAGAGTGGCAGGCTGGCGCGTGTAGCCAGCGCGTTTCCGCATTTTGGCGAAGAAGACTGTCTGCGCGGCTGGAACGGGTCGGGCACGATCTTTTTCGGCTGGTGCAATCTGCGCTGTGTCTTTTGTCAAAATTTCGAGACGAGTCAGTTCGGCGAAGGCGCCGAGGTAGGTGCCAGCGCGCTCGCACAAATCATGCTCGATTTGCAGGATACCGGCTGCCACAACGTCAACTTTGTCACGCCCGAGCACGTGGTGCCGCAAATCTTGGAAGCGCTGGTGATCGCTGTCGAACGCGGCTTGCGTCTGCCGCTCGTGTACAACACCTCCGCTTACGACAGCCTCGAAAGCATTCAATGGATGGACGGAATCGTGGATATCTACATGCCCGATTTCAAACTGTGGGACGCCGAGCACTGCCGAAAATACCTGGTAGCCAGTGATTATGCCGAAGCCGCGCGCGAGGTCATCGCCGCCATGCACGCACAAGTCGGCGAATTAATTGTGGACGAGAACGGCCTGGCATTGCGCGGTGTTCTCGTGCGCCATCTGGTCATGCCTGGTCTCTCGGGTGACGCGCGCCAAATCATGCGCTGGATCGCCGGTAACTTGTCGTGCGACACTTACGTCAACGTGATGGACCAATATTATCCCGCGCACAAAGCCGAAACCGAATCGCGCTTCACCGAAATCAATCGCGGCATCACGGCCGACGAATTCTGCGGCGCACTCCAACTAGCGCGCGACGCTGGCCTTTGGCGTTTCGATACCCGTTGGCGTCACGTAATTCCACACGGCGCTCCCGTCTGGCTACCCCGGATTCGTGCGCACAGAGCGGCGTGCGTCAACGCTAGTTGATCGTTTGCCATGCCGAGCAAATCGAGGGTCTGTGATCTTTACAACAAATCCATTTGCGGCTTTTGCGATTGCGGTATGGACTTTGCTGCTTTTTTTCCTCGCGGTTTTGGTTCTGTGGTTGCGCGGCTTGAGTCTTCCAAGTGCGCGAGAATGTCCTTAGCCCGGTCCAGAATTTCTTTTGGTAAACCGGCCAGACGCGCGACGTGGATACCGTAACTTTTGTCTGCGCCGCCCGGAATGATTTTGCGGAGGAAAATGATTTGTTCGTTCCATTCGCGCACCGCGACGTTGAAATTGCAGACGCCGGGACGGCCCTCGGCGAGTTTGGTCAGCTCGTGATAATGCGTCGCGAATAACGTGCGCGCTTTGATTTTGTCGTGCAGAAATTCGGCGACGCTCCAGGCGATGGAAAGCCCGTCGAATGTCGAGGTGCCGCGTCCGATCTCGTCGAGGATCACCAGGCTGCGTTCGGTGGCGTTATTGACGATGTTTGAGGTCTCGTTCATCTCGACCATGAACGTTGACTGTCCCCGTGCGAGATCGTCGTTTGCGCCAACGCGCGTGAAGACGCGATCGACCAGACCAATCTCTGCGCTCTCTGCCGGGACAAAACTGCCGATTTGGGCCATCAACACAATCAACCCGACCTGACGGATGTAAGTTGATTTTCCCGCCATGTTCGGGCCCGTGATAATCGCGAGCCGCAGATTCTCTCCATCGAGCGATGTATCGTTCGGCACGAACTTCTCTTCTACGAGAGTCTGATCGAGGACGGGATGTCGTCCGTCTTTGATTACCAGCCGCAGCGTTTCGTTCAATGTCGGCCGGCAGTAACGGAAGAGGCGCGCGGTTTCCGCGAGCGCACAGATCACGTCGAGGACCGCGATTGCCTCGGCGGTTTGCTGGATTGGGCCGAGCTCACGCAAAGTTTCGTCGCGCAATTTTTGAAAGAGCTGGTACTCGATCTGCCGGGCGCGTTCGTCTGCGCCTAGGATTTTCGCCTCCATTTCCTTCAACTCGGGTGTGACGAAGCGTTCGCCGCCGACGGTTGTTTGCTTGCGCGTGTAACGCCCAGGCACATTCGCGAGGTTCGATTTTGTCACCTCGATGAAATAGCCGAACACAGAGTTGTAACGCACCTTCAGCGACTTGATTCCGGTGGCCGCGATCTCGCGCTCCTGCAATTGGCCGATCCAATTTTTTCCTTCGCGAGATGCTTGCCGCAGCGCGTCCAGATCGGGATCAAAACCCTCGCGGAAAATTCCGCCCTCTTTCAACGCCAGCGGCGGATCATCGACGAGCGCTTTTGCCAGCTTCTCCGCCAAGTCTGGCGTTTCGTAAATATTCTTTTGCAACTGCTGCGTCAATGATTCGGCTTCGTCCTGTTCGTTTACGCGGCTCGCGCCAAATGCCAGCCGATCAAGCAGCTTTTGCAGATCGGCTTTCAACGCCGGAATCTCTTGAAGCGAAGTTTTCAGCGCGACCAGGTCGCGCGCGTTTCCTGAGGCCTGGCTCAAGCGCCCGGTGGCGCGTTCGATGTCGCGAATCGATTTCAACTTGCCGCCAATCGCCATCAGCATGTCGGGTTCCTGCAGTAAATCGGCGATCATCTGCTGGCGACGTTGCAGCTCGGTCAGATTGCGCAGCGGTTGCAAAATCCAGTCGCGCAATTTGCGTCCGCCCATAGGTGTCAACGTGCGATCGAGGACGGCGAGCAGACTGGTATCACGCGCGTTGCGGGATTCCACCAGCTCGAGATTTGCCTGCGTGGCGGCGTCGAGCAGCACGTAATCGGCGGGCGCGTCACTTCGCAATGACGTGAGATGATCGATCTTCCGCCGAAGTTGATGCTTCAGGTAATGAACGATCGCACCGGCTGCAGCTACTGCCTGCGGCATCTGCGTACAGCCGAATCCATCCAGCGATTTGACTTTGAAATGTTCGCACAACGTGAAGACTGCTTGTTCCGGCAGAAACGCGTAGCTGTCATACTCAAGTGCGTGATCGAATTCACCGATCTGCTCTTTCTGTTCCGAGCTGATCAATAATTCGGCTGGCGAAACGCGCGCGAGTTGGTCGAGCAACGATTGTCGATTCTCCAACTGAGTGATCCGGAACTCGCCTGTGCTGAGGTCCGCGTAAGCGAAGCCAAAAATGCCCGAATCTGCGTACACGGCACCGACATAATTTGCACGCTTCGCCTCGAGCAGATCGAGATCGCTTACCGTTCCGGCGCTGACGATTTGTGTGATATCGCGTGAAACGATCTTCCCAGGTTGCGGTTCGCTGGTCTGATCGCAGATCGCCACGCGCCGCCCGGCCTTGATCAGTTTCGCAATGTAGCTTTGCGCTGCGTGGTACGGCACGCCGCACATCGGCACGCCATTGCGCTTCGTGAGCGCGACGTTGAGCAGACCGGACGCCTCCTTCGCGTCTTCAAAAAATAGCTCGTAAAAATCGCCGAGGCGGAATAGCAGGAGCGTATCGGTAGGAATGCTACCCCGCAGCCGCCGGTATTGCTGCATCATTGGCGTGAGCGCGTCTCGCATCATTTCAGAATTAAATCAGCCCAGGCGAATTGCGAGTTTGGAATGGCGCATTCGCAAAAATTCCTTGTCTGTTCGAGAATGTTAGCCTCGAATCACGGCGTGACTTTCACAGATTTCATGATCCGTTCTTTCGGCCCTCGGTTGTTCATATTTGCCGTTTTTGTTTTTCCCTCAGCGCTCCCGGCGATAACGTCAGTTGAAAAACATCCACCTGTGCGTCCTGCTGATGCCGATTCGGCGGTCGCAATTTGGGACATCGATCTCAAACTGGCGAAAGAGCTTCCGCGGAATTTGCGCACGACTGACGATCCGCTTGAGGTGAACAAAGGTGGAACGCCGTCGACAACCGGCCTGCGCGATCTGCGTGCCTCGGGCAGCGGCGAGTTTACCCCTGATAGTCTAAAGCTTGTGTTGGCGCGAACTCACGGCCCCGTCACTATCTTCGACTTGCGACAGGAAACGCACATATTCGTGAACGAGCTCCCTGTTAGCTGGTATGCTACACACGATTGGGTAAACGTGGGTCGCACCCGGAGCGCTGTTGAACAGGACGAGGCTGCACGAGTGGAATCGCTGAGACAGGGCAGTGAAATTGATGTTCGGCCCGGGCACCCGGTCAAACACGGCAACAGCAATTCTGTGACGCCGCAACGTGTGACGGTTGAGAGCGCAAGCACTGAGCGCGACGTGGCTAATCGAGCGGGTGCGCAGTATGTGCGCGTCACTGTGACCGACCATGCACGTCCGATCGATGAAGAAGTGGACCACTTTGTTCTTGCTGTCCGCGAGCTTCCGGAGAATGCCTGGGCACATTTCCATTGCGAAGCGGGTCTCGGTCGCACGACAACGTTCATGGTGCTTTATGACATGCTTCGAAACGCGAATCGAGTATCGCTCGACGACATTGTCCGGCGTCAAAAAATTCTGAGTAAGGGCTACGATGTGCTTCAACCGGATGAGCCCGGAAACTGGAAGGCGCCTTACGCGGCAGACCGCGCCGCGTTTGTACGTGCTTTTTACGATTACGCTCGCGCAAATCCAAACGGTACGCCGAAGCTTTGGACTGAATGGCTAAAGGTTAGTGAGCAGTGAGTGCCCTGCAGAAAGACTTCAAAAGTGGCGCCGAGCAAATTCGCGTCCTGACCGCGTCTTCGGATAGCGCTCAAAATCGCGAGCTTTAGGTTCCGATCGGAAAGCTACTACCGTTTCAATTTTCCAAGGTCTGTGGTTCGCTGCGTGCGGGCATTTTCCACGATTGTGCTCGACGAGTCGCGCATTGAGATTCTGAGTACGGCCCATGTAATGGCGCTGGGGGTTCATCTCGCTCACGCTCTTGCTGCGCTGCGAGCGAAGGCTGGAGGCGAGGGGAGTTGAACCCCTGTCCTCGTCGCCATCCGCGCAAACATCTACATGTGTATCCGGCGATAAATTCTGAGGAGCCAAGCCATGCACCGGCACACTGCCGGCTCCCGAGCGTCCACGAATTTCCTTCACCATCCGGCGCGGTCGCTCCGCCGTTTGATTAGCCTGCTGTCCACGTTTGGCGCCGTAGCAGGCGTCCAACTCCAAACGTCACGGTCAATTAAGCCGCGAGAGCGAGATCTTCTTGAATAAGTAGCTCGTTTTGCGGTTTCATGCAACAGCCTGAGTGTTCCGCGAGCGACCCGAATGGCAATCGAAATCACATCTGAATCTTTGGCCGGAGCCCAGCCGACGGAAGTGTCGGCTCACAAGGAGAATCGCCGCCCACCGGCGTCATCGGATAAGGCTGCGTGGCTTTTTCAATGGTGGCGACCATCGCTGCGATGGACTCGTCGCAATTTCAGCAGTCGTGCGTCCGAATTATCGGGTGGGGATGCAATTGTCGTTTCGGTCCCGAAAAGTGGACGCACCTGGCTCCGCGCGTTCGTTTGCGCTTACTTCTGCAAGCGCTTCGGCCTTGAATTCACTCTCCGGCCGGAACGTTATCGCGACCCGCGTGTTCCCCGCCTGATATTTTCTCACGATCTGTTCGAACACCGGACCAAAGGTGGTCTCTGGGATAGACTGAGAGGCAAATATCTCGTGCCGCGAACGGAGCTTAGCCGGGCAAAGATCATTTTGCTGGTGCGGGACCCGCGCGATTGTTTCGTTTCTCTGTATTTGCAGATAACGAGGCGCGATCCCAATGCTCCAGTTGACCTTAAGCAAAAAGGTGTCAGCGACCTGCTGCGCGATGAAAGATTCGGGGTGCGTGCAATCGTCAATGCGATGAACGATTGGCTCAATGAATTCTCGCGCCGCGACAATTTCACCCTGATCCGATACGAAGCCGTTCGCGCTTCGCCGGCAGAACATTTCCGAGACTTGCTCGCCCTGCTCGGCGAATCGACGCCTGATATCACGATCTTTGAGGAGGCGCTTAAGTTTGCCGGTTTCGAAAACATGCAAAAACTCGAGGCGGCGGGTGCTTTTGATTCAAAGATCCTGCGTCCGGGCGACGTGCGCGATCCTGAGTCGTTCAAGGTGCGCCGCGGAAAGGTCGGCGGATACCGTGAATATCTTTCCTGCGAAGATCAGAAATACGCCGCGGACGCGTTGGCGGAACTTGATGTTCGGTTTGGCTACTGACCTGCGCGCCGGCTGTGCAGGCTGATTGAAACGCAAGCGTTGCCTGCCGCAGAAGCGTGCTCCCAGGCGAATGCTTATGTTCTGCCGGTGCCCCAACGCCGATGCAAGAAGCGTTCCCAGGGCGAGAATAAGATTTTGTCCGCCAGCAAACCAATGACCACGATCACCAGCATAATGCCGATGACCTGGTCCATCGCGTTTAATTCGCGACCATAATGAAGCAAATGGCCGAGGCCAAACCCGGTTAGAATCGTGACGTAAATTTCCGCGGCCATCAACGACCGCCATGCAAATGCCCAGCCCTGTTTCATTCCGCTGATCAAATGAGGCAGTGATGCCGGTAAAATGACGTGCACCCACCGATGAAATGGCCTCGAGCCCATCGTTCGCGCTGCGCGCGCAAAGATCGGTGGAATCGTGCGCACCCCGGTGTCGGTGGCGATCACGACTGACCAGACCGTCCCCATGATGACGACGAAGAGCATCGCGCCTTCGGTTTGTCCGAACCACAGCAACGCTAACGGCACCCAGCAAACGCTCGGCAATGTTTGCAGGCCGAGAGCGAGCACGCCGACTGTGTCTTCGGCGAACTTCAAAGATGCAGTCAGAAGCCCCAGCGGAAGCCCGATGGCAAGACCAATAAAATATCCGACGAGCAGGCGCCGCAAGGTCACGCTCGACGCGCTGAAGAGCGTGCCATCGCGTGCGGCGCTAACAAGATAATCCGAAACGCTGCGTGGCGAAGGCAGCAAGATCGGCGACCAGATTTTTGCACGCACCAACGCCACCCAGATCGCGACCAAGGCGACGAAAAATAAAAGTGCGAGCAAGGTTCTTCTCATTCGACGCTCACTACCGCCTCCGGAGCCAGGTAACCTTTCAGCGCTCCGGTCAATTGCGACGCGTGCTGGGCGATTTCGATGCTGTTGAAATCGCGCGGACGCGGCAGGTCTACTTCAAAGATCTCGCGAATGCGTCCCGGCGTGGGCGACATGATCACTACCCGATCGGCGAGGCATGCCGCCTCACGCACGTTGTGAGTGACGAAGATGATCGTCTTGCGGCGTTTTTGCCAAATCTGCTGGATGTCGCCGTAAAGTTGTTCGCGTGTCATTGCATCGAGTGCAGCGAACGGCTCATCCATGAGCAGCACCCGCGGGTTTGGTGCGAGCGCTCGGGCGAGCGCCACGCGCTGTTTCATTCCGCCAGAGAGCTCGTGCACATTGGCTTCCATGAACTTTTCCAGCCCCACCAGGTGAAGAAAGAATTTTGCGACTTCGCGCCGTTCCCGGTTCCGTAGGCCGGGTTTCAATCTCAAACCGAACATCACGTTGCCGAACGCATTCAGCCACGGAAACAGCGCTGACTCCTGAAACATGACCAGCCGGTGCCGCCCAGGCGCGAGTACCGGTTGATTGTCCGCCAGCACCCGGCCTCGGTCCGGTTTTTCCAAACCAGCAATGATGTCGAGCAACGTTGACTTTCCGCACCCGCTTGGCCCGACGATAACAATGAATTCGCCTTCGGCGACTTCGAGCGAGACATCATCCAGAGCCTGCACAGTCTGCCGCTTTTGCCGGAAAGACTTGGAGACATGATCCACGACCAGCTTCGCCGGAGGCGGACCCTGCAGCTCTTCTTGCAGTGACATCAGGGGTTTTCGAACAGCTTTGAAAGATCAGGCGCTGTCTTGATGAAACCTGCCTTGACCGAGTTCTGCATGAATTTTTCCACCGCAGAGCGCGGCGGTTCCGCTGTAAGCACAATGCGCTTCCATGCCGCGGCGATTAGTTGTGGGCTTATGTCGCTCTTGGTTTCTTCGAGTAACTCGGCTTTGATCAGGCGCTGCGCTTCGTCCGGGTTCTTTATAATCCAATCGGTCAATTCCGCGTGTGCCTGCGCGAACCTTTTCACCAAATCGCGTTGTTGATTGAGAAAGCGCACGCTTGAAACCAGGACAGTCGTCGCGGCGTCCTTTTCTTCGACGAGCACTTTTCCAGACGCTTCTTGTTCCAGGCGCGAAAGCCACGGCTCGACCGTCCAAACGCCGTCGACTTTTTTGCCCTTGAAAAGTCCTAATTGGTCCGGGTTTTGTGTCGGCAGCACCTGAGCATCGCCGCCAAGTTGGGTAATTTTCAAGCCACCTTCAGTCAGCCAGGCTCGGCATGAAATGTCCTGCGTGTTGCCTAATTGCGGCGTCGCAATTTTTTTTCCGCGGAAATCAGCAGGTGCTTTCAAATTTTGGTCGGCTTGCACTACGAGTCCTGCCCCGCCGTTGGCGGCACCTGCGATCAGGCGAATTTCTTCACCATTAGATTTTGTGTAAGCATTCAGTGCCGGGCCAGGACCGACGTAAGTCAAGTCGATCGACTTCGCGAAAATCGCTTCCATTGCGCTCGGCCCGGCGTTGTAAATGAACCATTCGATCTTCGTCCCCGGTCCAAGCCGTTGTTCAAACCAACCTTTGCCTTGGCGGGAAAGCGCGTGTGCGATCACGCCTTGCGCGTGCGTGATGTTCGGGAAATGGCCGATGCGAATCTTCGTTTCGGCAAAAGAGAAAGCCGCTGCTGCAAAGAACAGCGAGATCGATAGGAAGAGTTTGGAGATTTTCATTCTGTGATTGTCGATCTTGTCGATGGGTCGGCGGAATAATCAAGCGCCGAAACAAATACAATTAAGTTTATCGCAGCGGCCGGGCGACGAGGATCCCGCTGTCTGAGCGGTAGCGATACAGATATTTCGAAAGCTCGTCGTCCACGATGACGCGGCCGTAATTGCTGGGAGACGAAGCGTGCATGAAATGCAGCACGCCGTCACTCGTGCGCAATGCCAGGCCGACATGCGCGGTCGAATAAAGTCCGTTTCGCTCCCGCGAAATGACGCCGATGATATCGCCGCTTCGGAGTTTCGGCTCAATGGCTGCGACCTGGCTTTTTGGAACATGATAGAGCGGCCGCGATGAAACATTCGCTTCCATTCGTCCAAGCGGACCGAGCAACGACCGGTTCGCGGCCAGATAACGGTAATGCCGCCAGCCAGTGCTCATCTCACGCGCCGAATGTGGGACGGTGCGTCCGCCGAGGTCGCGAGTCAGATCCTCTACCAGACCGCGGCGATTGTTGTCGTACAGCCAGTCTTCCAGGTAATGCAGGCGCGAGAGATATTCGCCTGTGCATTGACCGCCGCGATATCGGTCCAACTCGATGTAATAAAGGAGGCGCTCCGGCGTCCAGTTCGATTCGGGCTCGTTGAGCATTCGGGCGAAGCCAAGTGCAATCTCGAAAAAGGTCCAGCAATCCATCCCCTGAAAATTCACAGATGGCGACTCGATTCGGTTATCAATTTCCAGAGTAAAATGTTTGTACCGCGTTCCAACCAATGCTTGCCCAACTGCAGCGGTTCGTTCCCCAATCGGCAAACCTTTCCAATTGCCCGCTTTGGCTTTTGCAACCAGACGATTGAATTGCTCCTGACCCTGAAAAACCGTGTTAAATGGCAATCGCGATTCGGATCCAAATGCTATTGAACAGATCAAATAGAGCGGAACAAGAGCTCTCCACATTCGCATGATACGAGTAACTCAACGCCAGATGGAGAAGGTTACAAGATTAAAAAAGGTTACAAAATAAAACGTTAAAAGGGTCGCAACGCGGATAACTTTTGAACTTTTTTAACGCTTTTAACCGTTTTAACTGTCTCATATCCTTTTAAGACTGTGCCAATTCGATTTCCGAAAAAGAGCCGGCGAAACATTGTTCGGCAGACGTCACGAGACGGCGCACCTGTAAAACGTTCCACCCGCGTCCGGCTGCGTCCGCGAGCGGACTGGCACAAACGCAATTTTCTCACGAGCGTGTTGATCCCGTCGCTTTTCGTGAAGCGCTCTGGAGGTCCCGCGGCTCCGCAATTCCCAAAGATTCGAGAGGGCGAGATCTGCATTACCTGGATCGGCCACGCGTCGTTTCTCATCCAAACCCACGAGGTCAACATCCTCGTTGACCCGATTTGGTCGAAATGGCTCAAGGTGATCAAGCGGTTGAAACAACCAGGTTTCGAAATTCACCATTTGCCTTCGATTGATTTTGTCCTCGTTACACATGCCCACTTCGATCACCTCGACCGGCGCACACTGCGGCGCGTTGCGGCGGATCAACCGATTGTTGTGCCGATGGGCGTAGGAAATCTCGTGCATGATCTGGGCTTTCATATTGTGCACGAGCTCGATTATTGGCAGACGGTCGAACTCGGGCCGCTCAAGATTTCTCTCACCCCCTGTCACCACTGGGGCGCCCGTTTCCTGGCGGATTTGCATCGTGATTTCGGCGGGTTCGTGATCGCCTCAAACGGTCGCACGATTTTTCATTGCGGCGACAGCGCTTACTTTCCCGGGTTCAAGGAAATCGGCGACCGCCACAAGATCGATGTCGCGCTGCTCCCCATTGGCGCTTACGAAGCGCCCACAGGCCGCGAAGTTCACATGAATCCCGAGGAAGCGGTTAAGGCATTTCTCGAGCTACGTGCCGACACTTTGATCCCGATGCATTACGGGACATTTCGCCTCGGCTTCGAACCGCTTCACGAGCCGCCGCAACGTTTGCTCGCCGCCGCTCGCGAGCATGGTGTCGAGAAAAAGGTATTAGTCATGACCGAAGGCAAGCCGGTCGTCCTTTAGATGAAACTCTTCTAGCCACAGATGAACACAGATGAAACACAGATTTGCAGAATTCTTTTCCTGCATCTGTGAAAATCCGTGTTAATCAGTGGCCAGATTATCTTGGCGCGTTCTCAGCCGGGCTTATCGTCGTCGCTTTCTGCCTTCTTCTTCTCTGGCACAATCCACTGGCTTTTTGGAATGACGATTACGAGTTGTCAGTCTTGCCGGTATTCGCCGACATGGCGCGCAGTTGGTCGGAGGGCCATTGGCCGATCCTCAGCCCGTACTCGTGGGTGTGCGGTAATCTCGCCGGCGAATTTCAGTACGGCACGTTTTCGATTTTCATCAATGCAGCCGTAGTTCTCATCTGGAAATTTCCACTAATCTTTCCTCAACAGGCCGCCGCTCTTTCCATCACGCATCTTTTTGTCTTGGCGATCGGTGCATTCTTGCTTGCTCGCAACCGACGCCTTTCAATTCCATTGTCGATTTTTGTCGCGCTGATCGCGGCGCTAAACGGCTGGATTATCTGCTGGGGCGCGACCGATTGGTTCGGCGCGCTGGGCGCGTTCACGTGGCTCCCATGGGCATGGTGGGGAGCCGAACGCGCGCTGGATCCGCGACGAACCAAATGGCGATTCCTCTGGCCGGCGCCTTTCGTTTATCTGCTTGTTACTGGCGGTTTTCCTTACACGGTTTTGATGTTGTTGCTCCTCATCGCATGGCTCCTGATCAAGACCTTGGTTCAAACCCGAAGTGTCTTCTCCGTGCTGCCGATGCTTTTAGGTGTGGCGCTCGGCCTTGGATTGTCTGCGCCGGCCTGGCTTGCGCTCCTCGATCACGTTCAGGGCTCAGCGCGTGAATTGCAGTCGGCTGCGGCACACTGGCAATGGCTTGTTCCGCCCGCAGCATTGCCCGGTTTGATTTTGCCATGCTGGACTGTTAATTGGACGGATTTTTCCAGCCGTTATCTACCGCACACAGCAACCGAACTGGCGTGTGGACTGGTCGCTCCCGCAGCGCTGATTGCTGGATTCATCCGCCGTGGGCGTATGCTCGTCAGGGAAACGAAGTGGGAGCTGGTTTTGCTCTTGCTAGTGCTGGTGCTCTGCATGATTCCAACCGCGGGTCTTTTCAGGTGGAGTTTTCGCTGGCTGCCTTTTTTTCATTTGGTTCTCGCAATATGTGCGGCGGAGGCGCTGCATGGTGAGCTTGGATCAACGATCCCGGCTACAGCGATGCTCGCTCTAACTGCACTCACAGCGGTCCTGATGTTAGTCCTGCGCGCGACCGGCTCTTACGCTTTCCCACTGACGTGGATCTTTCTCGGGCTCACGGCGATTTGGTTACTTTCAGAGCTTTGGTTGAGTGACTCTCCATTTCAAAAGTGGCCGCCCGTTGTGATTACGTTTTTGGCGTTCCTCGCCACGTATTTCTACATTCCAACAAACTGCGGTGTGCCGAGATACAATTTTTCTCAAGAGCTACTAAAGACATCGCCGCTTAATCCGCGCCGGCTTTATCTCAGCATCTATCCCTGGGCCGAGCTGACCTACTGTGAGGCAAACAAACCGCAACCAGTCGGCCAAACTCTGCGCCCGGGAAGCACCCCAATGTGGGCCGGCTTGCGCTTCATCAATGGCTACAGTCCGATCCGCGCGGCAGGCGTGGCGCGCGAATTCGCAACCAGCATTCACGGTGAAATTAATCCTGACGTGGGAAGCTATTTGCTGAGTCGTCAAGCTGGAACAGAGGGCGAACTGGAGTTGATGGGAGTGGATGGAATTGTCGTTGCGCGGGAAGTGGATATCGCGCCGCAGCCGAGTTCCGAATGGGAACTGGTGCTTTCAACTGACGAAGGAAACGTGTTTCATCGGCGCGACGCGCCGTCCGCGCGAGTGCGCTCGGTGACCTCAATCAAGCCACGGCACAACGAGCAATTTGTTCCTGCAACGATCTCGCGGATTAATGACTCGCGAAATTTTGTTGAAGCGGATGTTGATGTCCCGAGCGGTAATGGGTCTGGGTTGCTGATTTTTTCGCGCCCGTATTTCCGCGGGTACGAAGCGCGCCTTGCGAATCAAAACCTCGCTGTCACCTCGTATCGTGGATTATTTCCAGTGGTGGAAGTTCCAGCGGGTGCGCATGGGCGCCTGACGCTTGCGTATCGGCCATATTGGCTCGTCTGGGGAGGCGCCGTAGCCGTGGTTTGTACGTTTGTGGTGATTTCAGGCTTTGTTGCTGCGATGAAACGGCGCGCACAACCATGCGCGGTTGCTCCTGGTTAGCCTGCATGTCGAAGCGCGCAGTCAGAGTTCGTTCGGATTTTCCAGCAATTCGATCACGCGTTTGAGCAGACGACCGGCGCCGCCGCCGTCAATACTGCGATGATCAAAGCTCAACGTGATTTGGGCTTCGGTCCTGGGAACGAATTCCTTTTTCTCTTCATTCCAAGATGGAACTTTTTTTCCCACTCCAAGACCGAGCAGCAGCGTCTGGTCCGGCAAGGGAATCGGCGTGCCCCATTGCATTCCGAAGGTCCCAAAGTTGGAAACGGTCGCGATGCCGCCCGCTTGCATATCCGGAGAAATCCGCCGTTGTCGCGCGAGTTCGACGAGTTCCTTGTATTTTGTCGCGAGATCCGCAAGCGAAGTTTTATCTGCGCCCCGAATCACCGGCACCATGATTCCATCTTCTGCTTCAACGGCGATTCCGACGTCAATAGATTTTGATTGCACAACACGATTGCCGATCAGTTTTGCCGCTGCGCCGGGATTTTTCGAAAGCGCCACCGCCAGCGCGCGCAAAGCGTAAAGGCCGGGTCCGGGTTTTGGGTCGCGGGATTGCCGATCTTGCAAAACAGGATCGAGACTTACCGACGAGCCTATTGTCGAAAGCGGGCGCGTCCAACTGCGCCGCATCGCGTCCGCGACGCCCGCGCGAATGGCGGAAGCTTCATGCGCGGTTTGAGTCTCAATTTTGTGCAGGAAATTTTCGAGATCTTTGATGGTCACGCGATTGCCGGCGCCGGTGCCCATGATCCCTGCCAAGTCAGCCGCGGTTAATTGCAGCTCCGCCATGCGTGCGCGCACGCGTGGCGACATGAAAGTCGCGCCTTTCGTGATTGCGGGAACGGGCAGGTCGCCGACGCGTGCGCCTTCGCCATCGCGCGCGGCGATTCTTCTTTCGCGCGCAGGAGCAACGTCTTGATCCGCGCGCGTGGGAATTTCCTCAGCGATTTCTCGCTGCGGAGGAGGTGGTGCTTGCTTTGCGAATCGCACGGCGTCGGCCTCGCTTGCTTCTACGTAGCCAAGCACTGCGCCAACGGGATAAGTCTCTTTCAATTGCACAGCGATTTTGTCGATCTTGCCTTTGCATGGCGTGGTCACACCCATGACCGCTTTGTTTGTCTCGACGTCGATGATTTCCTGATCATCGACCACTTCGTCGCCGGGTTTCACCTTGATATCGACAATGGTGGCTTCGGCGATCGATTCGCCCAGCTGCGGCATTATGATCGGGACTTGCGGCATAGGTTCTATTCTCGAAGAAGTGCGCGCGCCTTAGTTGCAATGTTCTTTGCGTTCGGGCGATGCGCGCTCCAGAGATTTGGATGATACGGAATCGGAGTGTCTTTCGCGTTTAGTCGTTGCGGCGCTGCATCGAGCAGATGAAAGCCCTGGCTCGTAACCCGCGCGATGACTTCCGCCGTCGCGCCGCCCCACGGAAATGACTCGCCGACAGAGAGCAAACGTCCGGTGCGCGCGACAGATGCCAGCACGGTATCAGTGTCCAGCGGTTTAACGGTCCGCAGGTCGACAACTTCAATTTCAAAACCTTCACGCGCGAGTTCCTCGGCTGCCGCAAGAGATTCCTGCATCATTGCGCTGTAGCTGACGATGGTCAGATCGCGCCCCTCCCGCGCAATTCGTGCGCGACCAGTTAGCAAGCCTTTCTCCGGCAATTTGTCGGCCTTGAGGTGATAATAGAGATATTTGTGTTCGCAGTAGATGACAGGATCATCGATCGCCACGGCTTCTATCAACATGGTATAGGCGTCTTCGACCGTCGCGGGCGTCATCACGATCAGTCCGGGATAATGCGCGTAAATCGATTCCATCGATTGACTGTGAAACGGTCCGCTGCCTTTTGTTCCTCCGGAAGGTAGACGGACAGTTATCGGAATCGGCACATTCGTTCGCCAATAGTGGGTGCCGGCTTGATTTAGAATCTGGTTGAGCGCGATGCTCGAAAAATCGGCAAACTGCATCTCGACAATCGGACGCATGCCCTGCATAGCGGCACCAATCGCCGTGCCAACGATCGCGTCTTCGCTGATAGGCGTGTTTAACACGCGACCGGGAAATTCCTTCGCCAGACCTTTTGTCGCCTTGAATGCGCCGCCGAACGTGCCGCCGACATCCTGCCCGTAAATGAAAACGCGTCCATCATCACGGAGTAGTTTCGCCTGTGCTTCCCGGATTGCTTCGAGATACGTGATGCTCATGGCGTGGCGGTCGTTACAGCGTTAAGCAGGTGTCGTCATTCCGGCGATTCCGGTTGATCGGCCAAACCGCGATTCGATAACGCGCACCAATCTTCCTTGTCGCCTTCGGGTGCGGGCTCTTGTTGCGCGGCGGCAATCGCCTCTTCCACCTGTGCAATTGCGTCTTTGCGCCATTTGTCCAGCGTCTCAGCGTCCACAAGATTAAAGTCGACAATTGTCTGCTCGGCGACTTTCAGACAATCACGAGCAAACGGCTGACGCTTCACTTCCTCTGGCACGTAGCTCGCATCGTCGTGCTCGCCGTGACCGGATAAACGCAACACAGAAGCGACGACCAACTGCGGTGGACGACCGGCGCGCGCGCGTTTCACCGCGCTACCAATCACATCCAGGCACGCGGCGAGATCCGTTCCGTCCAGACTGTAACCTTCGAACCCGTAACCGATCGCCCGATCAACCAAATTATGACAGGCGAATTCGCGGTCGTTGGGCGTTGAGTAAGCATAATGATTATTTGTGGCGACGACGACGAGCGGCACTTGTTCTATCGCGGCTAAGTTCATTCCCTCGTGAAACGAGCCGGTCTGCATCCCGCCTTCGCCGATGCATGCCAGGCCGACGAAGTTCTTCTCGCCTTTAGATCGTTTTGCCATCAATGTGCCGACGGTTACCGAGATCATCGCGCCGAGATGACTGATCATCGCCAGTTCGTTGTTGCGAGGATGACCTCGATGAATGTTGCCGTCGCGTCCACGCATGGGACCGAGACGTGATCCAAGGTACGTGCGCGTGACGTCAAGCAGCGGTTCGCCGAACGCGGACCGACCTGCCTGGTCGCGAATCAATGGCGCGAAGATGTCGCCTTTTTCCAAAAGCAAACCGCTCGCCACACTGACTGCCTCTTGGCCTTTACCGATATAGACGCCGCCGGTAATCAGGCCGCCGCGATAGAGACTAACGAGCTTTTCCTCAAGCGTGCGCGTGAGAAGCATCCAGCGAAACGCCTCAAGGAACCGATCGTGCGGCGGCGCAGCCTTGTCCGCAGCAGTTTTGTGCGACGATGCGGACGGAGCCTTTTTCGTTTTTGATTTTGCGGTCCGCTGCGCCGTCTGAAGCATCCCGCAATGTTACCTAAGATCACCGATGCCGCGCAAAAAAATTTTGTGGCACGTCCATTTCGGCCGTGGGGCAGGCGGGCGTCTCGCCTGGCGAATAAACAAGGAGGGTGGTTTCCAATCCGCCCTCGATAAGCGGCGGACTAGAGACCGCCGCTCCTTGATGCGTTCGCTATCGCATCGCCAGAGCGAGGCGCTGTTGTCTTGGCTTCTGTTCGCCTCCGTTGGAGGCTACTTCAGGCGAAGCTTGCACAGGCGGAGTCAGCTTCATTCCCACCAGTCTGCTCACGCCGCGCTCTTCCATTGTTACTCCGTAAAGAACGTCGGCTTTGGCAATGGTGCGTTTGTTGTGCGTGATGATGATGAACTGGCTCTGCTTTACAAAACGCTCCAGCATGCGGACAAAACGGTTGATGTTGCCTTCGTCCATTGCCGCATCGACTTCATCGAGAACACAGAACGGACTCGGCCGCACCATGTAAATGGCAAACAACAGCGCTACCGCGACCATGGACCGTTCGCCTCCGCTCAGCAGGGAGATGCTTTGCAACTGTTTGCCGGGCGGCTTGGCGGTGATTTCGATTCCGCAGTTGAGCGGATCATTCTCGTCCAGCAACGACAGGTCTGCGCGCCCGCCCCCGAAGAGTTCAGCGAACATTTCGCGGAAATTGGTTCGGACTTGGGCAAAGGTTTCACCAAACAACTTTCTGGTGGTCGAGTTGATCTGCGCAATCACATCGAGCAGCTCGCGGCGCGAATTTGTCAGGTCAGTATTTTGCGTTTCGAGAAATTTGTATCGCTCTTCCAGCTCATCGTATTCATGAACAGCGTCGAGGTTCACCGGGCCCATGTTGTCGAGTTGGGTGCGAAGATCGGAAACCAGTTTCTCAAGATCTGCTTCTGCAAGGTGGATCGCGTTCTCCGAACGGGATGGCGAATCCACGCCCTCGTCGCTATTTGGGGCAGTGCCAGTGGAGCGGTCGATCCACCTTTTTGCTTGAGTCCGCAAAACTTTCTCAAACGCAGGCTTATCGACGACAAAGCCGCGAAGATCGACATGGTAGCTACGTGAAATATGCTCCGCCACGCCGTCGATTTTCATTTGCAGTTGCGACTCGCGCACCTGCCGCTGAGCGCGGCGATCCTGCAATTCACCCAATGAATCACGCAGATCGCGCAATTCGGTTTCGCGAACGGAAATTGCGGCGAACCGTGTTGCGCGTTGCTCCGCGATCTTGGCAGCGTTGACTTGTGCCTCTTCGCGCTGAGTACTGTGATTTTTAATTAGGACCTCTGATTTACGCGACTCGTCAGCCTGTGCGGCTAGCTTCTGTTCGTACAATGCGATATCCCCTTTTCGCACAGCAATGAGCTCGAACAGCTCAGTATCACGAGCCCTCATCGGTTCGCGTCGTGCAACCAGATTTTCATGGCGCTGCCGCCCGGTCGCGACAGCCAGCCGCAGTTGATTGATCCTTTCGCTCAGCTCTTCTTCCCGCAGCGTTGTCTCTCTCTGCGCGGTCTCAAATGCGTCCAGGTCTGTCTGTTCTCTTACAAGTTGACCACGCTGTGTTTGAAGTTCGCTATCCAATTTGGCGATACGTTCATCGGCCGCGCCCACCTGCCGCTCTAGCGCATTTTTCTCGGACCGTAAATTGTCGATCTTGCGTTCGGCCTCGCTAAACTCTTGCTGGAGTTGCAAAGCGACTTCGACCGCTGTTTTCGCTTCGTCGCGTTTGGCGCAAAGTGAGTCGCGCTGCTTCGCTAGCGCAGCTTCTTCTTTCGCGAGTTCTGCGATTTGTGCTTTGCGCTCCAGCAAAGAGGCCGCGCGTACTTCACTGCTCCCGCCAAAGAGAATTCCTTCCGTTGAAACAAATTCGCCGGCCAGCGTGGCCATCGCTAGTGCAGGCTCGTGCTTTTTACACTCCAGCGCCTGCTGTAAGTCGGAAAAAATAGCGACGTTCTCGAGCAGCTGCCTGACGAGTGGTTCGAGCGATCGCGGCGCGACCAGTTTATCTGTAGCCCAGGCGAGCGCGTTTTCTGGCAGAATTTCTTGCACCGATTTTTGAGCAGGCTGCGTTAACTGCGGAATGAGCAGCGCGGCTTGACCGAGCTTCTTTTTCTTGAGTTGCCCGATTATTTCGAAGGCAACGTCCGCATTTTTTAGAACGACGGCGTGCAGATTTCGCCCCAGCGCGGCTTCGATCGCCGGAATGAATTTTTGATCGACATCAAGATGCGCAACAAGCGAGCCGGCAATCGCGTCGCGAAATTTTTCGCCATCGTCCACGCCCTTGAGAACAGCTTGCGAGCCCTGCGCGAGGCCTTCGCCTTCTTCATTGAGCTGACGCAAAACGTCCAATCGCGATCGCTTCTCGGCGAGCGTCCGCTCAAGGACGGCAAGATTCTGTTCCGCTTCGGAGAGCAATTGTTCTTTTTTCTGCAGGCTAGCCTGGACATCGACCGCTTCGCGTCGGTTTGTTTTCAGCGAGGCAGCAATTTGCCTGAGCAGTTTATCGCGCCCACTGCTCAACGTTTGAATTTCTTTCGCAAGTTGTTCGATTTGTACGCACGTCGATTCGCGACGCGCTTTCGTGCCGGAAAGTTCTCCCTCGAGTGTCGAGATTTTGCCTTCGGATTTGGAAAGTACGAATTGCAACTCCTGCCGCCGCGCGCCGCGCTCAGTCCGGCTTTTTTGCATTTCGCTGGCCTGTTTGCCGCGCCTGGTCAGCTCGCCCTCTTTTTCTTTCAAATGTCGTTCGATTTCTACGATCGAGTTGTTTGTTTGCTCGATCTCAGCAGCGTGGTGGTTGCGTTTTTTTTCAGCGTCTGCGACGTCGCTTCGCGCGCGCTGGATTAGCTCTGCGACCTCTTCAGCTCGCTGCTGATTGAATTCAATGCGGCTGCGATGCGCGGCGATTTCGCTTTCCAGTCGCTGCACCTCCGCGCGCGATTCAGCGATCCCTGTGTCGATCTTGTCTAGCGCGCCGCGCTCTTTCGCGAGCGCACTTTCGTTGTTGTCAATCTGCGCACGCGTCGCGCGCTCCGATTCGGTCAGACGCTCAATTTCTTTGTGACAATCAGAAAAATCAGCTTCGAGAGCGTCAAGCTGCTTGCGCGAAAAGTGCGTTTCTAGCACGCGCAGGTCCGCATGCAGGGTCTGATATCGACGCGCCTTGCCTGCCTGTCGCTGCAGCGAACCTATTTGACGCTTTACCTCTTTGATAACGTCGCCGATCCGCAGAAGATTTGCTTCGGTGGCTTCCAGCTTTCTCAGGGCTTCACGTTTTTGTGTTTTGTATTTGGTAATTCCCGCTGCTTCCTCGAAAACTGCGCGCCGATCCTCCGGACGCGAACTCAAGATCATGTCGATCTTGCCTTGTTCCATCATCGAGTAAGCGGCCCGTGCGATCCCGGTGTCGGCAAATAGATTTTGAATATCGCGAAGCCGGCAGGGCGTCTTGTTTATCAGGTACTCGGAGTTGCCGTCGCGATAGACCCGACGCGTCACGCGCACGTCGTGCCATTCGATTCCCAGCTCTTCGGAGCAATCAGTGAATGTGAGCGACACCTCAGCGAAACCGACAGGTTTGCGAGTATCGGCACCGTTGAAGATTACGTCCGCCATCTCGTCGCCGCGAAGTGACTTGGCCGATTGCTCACCGAGCGCCCATCGCACGGCGTCAAGCACGTTTGATTTTCCGCAACCGTTCGGGCCGACGATAGAGGTGATGCCCTCGTGAAAATTGAAGGTGGTTTTATCGGCGAACGATTTAAAGCCGATTAGCTCAAGCGATTGTAAATGCATTGTGGGCCACACCCCGGGCCTCGCCAGGGTCAATACAGCAAGGTTTCTCGGGTTACAAGCGGAAAATCACACAAGTTGAAGGGCTTCTGGGTCGATCCAACCACAGGATATTGTGGGTTCCGCGCAACATCGCTCCAAATGATGTCTCCTTTTCTAGTCCCCTCCCCGACTAAGGAGAGGCTTCCCTTCGCACACGCCATGCCGCAGTTCCCCGTCATTCCTAAACAATGTACTCCCCGTTAGCTGAGAAGCTTAACCCTCAATCTTGCTTTGGACAATTGAATCACTCACGATGCGCCGATGGCAGACAAATCGCCGACGTGGATACAGCAGGAAGAGCGCATCGATCATCAGTTGGTTCGTGGCATTGGTATTCCCGCTCTCACAGCGAATATTGTTAGCTCGACAATCGGGGCAGGAATTTTCGTGATCCCCGCGGCAGTTGCGAAGGGACTCGGATCGGCTGCGCCACTCGCATTTGTTTGTTGTGCGGTAGCGATGGTGTTGTTCGTCACTTGTTTCGCCATCGCCGGCAGCCGCGTTTCATTAACCGGCGGCCTTTATGCGTATGTGGAGGTCGCATTTGGTCGTTACGTCGGGTTCCTCGCCGGTATGCTTTATTTTCTCACCGCACTTGGCGCAGTTGCCGGCGTGGTGAATGTGTTGGCGAACTCAGTCGCGCTGGTCGTTCCGTTCCTCGGCAGTCCCGTGATGCGGATTTTCGTCATGTTCGCCGTGTACGGCTTGCTCGTGTTCATCAACATCCGCGGCGTGCGCGAGGGCGCGGGTGCGGTCACGGTGATCACTGTCGCAAAGCTCTTGCCTCTGTTGCTGTTCATTTGTGTGGGAATATTTTTCATTCACGCACCGAATCTCGCCTGGGGAGGTTGGCCGACCAGCAAATCGTTAGGCGATGCCGTTATCCTCTTGATCTTCGCTTTCGTTGGAATCGAGGTGGCGCTGATTCCAAGCGGCGAAGTCAAAAATCCGGCGCGTACAGTTCCGCGCTCCGCGTATCTCGCGCTGGTCACTACGACGATCATCTATCTAATGATCCAACTCGTGGCGCAGGGCACGCTTGGAGCGGATTTGGGGAATCACCCCGACGCGCCGCTAGCCGAATCGGCAGCGAAATTCCTTGGCGACTTAGGGCGGATGGTTCTCCTCGCTGGCGCCAGCATTTCCGCGTTTGGATTTGTGACGAGCGACATTCTGAGTTCGCCGCGGATGATTTTTGCTTTTGGACGCGACGGCGCGTTGCCGCAGTTTTTCACCCACGTGCATCCGCGCTATCGATCGCCAGACGTCGCGATTATTACTTATGCGTTACTGGCATTTGCGCTCTCAATCAGCGGCACGTTCGAGCAGCTGGCGGTGCTTTCCAACGTCGCAGTGCTGCTGATGTATCTGCTTTGCTGCGCCGCCTGCTGGATTTTGGTGCAACGGGACGTGCGGTCGGATGGCGAACCGTTCAATTTCCCCGGAATGAAAATTGTGCCCGCGCTGGCGATCATTGCGATCATTTGGATTCTAGCGCATGCGACGACTCGTGAATTTATCGTGACGGCAATTGTGCTCGCGCTCGCTTCGGCGTTGTATTTCGTACGAAAATCCGTGGCGCGCAGCGGAACATAGGCATCATGCCTGTGTGCCCAGCAGGTTTGAAACCTGCCGAACCCGCCAGCAGACAACATGTCTGCTGGGCGCACAGGCCATAGGCTATGTTCCGGTGCTACGTTTGAACACTGGCTCGCGATTTATCCGAGTTGGTTTAAGCTCCGCCCCATGCGCGACAATTATCTTGAGGAGTATTATTCGTTCCTGCGTTTTCCAAGCGTTTCGACCGACGACCAGCACAAAGAAAAACTCGTCAAGTGCGCAGACTGGCTGGTGAAGAAGCTGGACGGCATTGGCCTGCAAACACAGCTCGTACCCACAAAACGCCATCCAATTGTCTGGGCGCGCAACAAACACCAGCCCGGGCGGCGCACAGTTTTGATTTACGGCCATTACGATGTGCAGCCACCAGATCCACTGGAGCTATGGGAGTCGCCCCCGTTCGAGCCCGTCTTGAAAAACGGCTACGTTTTCGCGCGCGGCGCAACTGATAACAAGGGCCAGATTCTTTCACATATCATCGGCATCCAGGAGACAATTGAACAAAACGGCGATCTACCGGTGAACCTGCAGCTCGTCATCGAGGGTGAAGAAGAAATCGGCAGTGCGCACCTCGGCGGTTTTCTGGAGGAGAATCGCGACGCACTGAAGTGCGATGTAGCAGTTATCTCCGACACAGGAATGATCGCGCGCGGCGTGCCGACCATGAGTTACGGGCTGCGCGGGGTCACCGCTCTCGAAATCAAGGTCACCGGTCCGAAAATGGATTTGCATTCCGGCGTGTTCGGCGGGGCGGTTGCAAATCCGATTACCGCGCTCGCGCAATTGCTTGCCACGCTTCACGATCGCGAAGGTCGCGTAGCGATTTCAGGATTTTACGATCGCGTGAAGCCGCTTGAGAACTGGGAGCGCGAAGCTTGGCAGAAACTTCCCGTTGATGGCGACAAACTGATTCGCGACGAAACGGGTGTTCCGGAGCTGTTCGGGGAAGCCGGCTATAATTCGGTGGAACGCATCTGGGCGCGGCCGACCGCCGAAATCAACGGAATCGGCGGAGGTTACCAGGGACAGGGAACAAAGACCGTTATCGCCAGTCATGCGTTTGCGAAACTGACGTTCCGTCTCGTTCCAGACCAGCGAGGCGAAGAGATTTTGGAACTGGCGAAAACGCATTTGCAAAAAAATCTGCCCAAAGGCGTGACGATGGAAATTAATACCGGGCACAGCGGCCCGTGGTATCTCACCGATCCGCAGTCGGCGTTCGGTGAGGCGGCACAACGCGCGTTGCGCAAGGCGTTTAACCGCGACGTCGCGCTTATACGCGAAGGCGGCAGCATCCCTATCGTTTCGCAATTCCGCGAGATTCTCGGCATTGAAACATTGTTGATGGGACTCGCGTTACCCGATTGCCGCGCTCACTCGCCGAACGAAAATTTTCCTCTCGAAA
>WNGC01000699.1_pt1 | contig 24607 bp, 14 predicted proteins | sample 5400051 | NCBI WGS metagenome assembly WNGC01 (sample SAMN13153368, study PRJNA577476) | soil metagenome | isolation source: 20 cm soil or saprolite under grassland replicate 2 | place: USA:California | collected 2016-06-15
TCGCCTCGCCCTGCACCAGGCCGAACAGATTGGGCCGCCCCGGCGCCGACGTGAAATCGTCCATCTCGTCGTTCAAGAGGAATCCGGCGCCGGTCACCGTCACCGCGCTGCCGAAATCGTTGTTCAGCGTGTAGGTGCACGCGACCGCGGAGCCGTCCGCATCCACGATCGAAAAGTGAGTCGTCTCCGTCCCCTCGGAGCGCCCTCCCGATATCGGTACGGTGGGCGTCGCCCGGTGCGGATCGATCCCCATGCGTAACGACCCGGCATACTGCTTCGACAGCAGCCGGTCGAGCGGCATCTGGACGAAGTCGGGATCACCCAGCAAAGCGTTGCGGTCGGTGTACGCGCGGCGCATCGCTTCGGTCTGGAGGTGCATCAGCTCCGCACTGCCGAACGGCGGAACCGGAGCGTACCCCTCCATCACGTTGAGGATCTCCGCCAGGGTCACGCCCCCGCCGGACGGCGGCGGCATCGTATAGATCGCGTAGCCGCGATACCTGATCTCGACGGGGTCGCGCCACTTGGCGGCATAGTGCGCCAGGTCCTGACGCGTGATCAACCCGCCGCCGCGCGCCATCTCGCGCACGATGAGGTGAGCGATACTGCCGTCGTAGAACGCCGCGGCGCCGCTGTCGGCGATCAGCTGGAGCGTGCGGGCGAGCTCGGGCTGCACGAAGCGGGTTCCGGGCGGCGGTGCGGCTCCGTCCACCAGGAACTGCGCTCGGGAAGCGGGGAAGCGGCCGAGCCGCTCGGCTTCGCGTTCGATCACATGGCTGCGCGGGCCGTCGAGCAGGTAGCCATCGCGGGCCAACGCGATGGCGGGCAAGAGCAGATCCTTCCAGGGGAGCCGGCCGAACCTGCGGTGCGCCTCGTACATCCCTGCCACCGTTCCGGGAACTCCCACCGAGCGATGGCCCGTGAGCGACGAGCCGATCGCGTTGCCCGCCGTGTCGACGTACATGTCCCGCGTCGCCCGCGTGGGAGCGGTCTCGCGGAAGTCGAGCGCGCCGACCGTGCCGTCGCGCATGCGGGTGACCAGGAACCCGCCGCCGCCGATGTTGCCCGCGACGGGGTGCACGACGGCGAGGGCGAACGCGACGGCCACCGCGGCGTCGACCGCGTTGCCGCCGCTGCGCAGAACGTCCACGCCGACGTCACTCGCCAGCGGATGCGACGTCACCACCATGGCGTGCTCACCCGTAACGGACCGGACGCGCTGGGTGAGGGGCCAGTCGGGCGCAGTGCGCGCGCCACCGACCGCGACCACTGCCGCGGGTGCCGCGGTCCTCGCGGACGTGTCGACAGCAGGGGGCGCGATGGCCGGCGGAATGGAGTCGAGGACGCCGGGGGCCACAGGGGTCGTCTCTGGCGCCTTGATGCCGCCGCGGCACGCCAGCACCAGCAGGCCGAGAATGAGGGATCTGCGCATCTCGAATTGTGCACGTTGACCCGAGTTCGGGTCAACGTCTAACTTGGGGCCATCCGAATCCCTCCATGACCTCCCCCGCCCCTGATTACCGCGACCCGCGGCTCACTGAGCAGCGCAATCCGCGCACCCAGCGGATCGATGTCGCTTCGAGCCTCGAGATCGTCGATTTGATCAACGCCGAGGACGGCACCGTTGCCGCGGCGGTCCACGCCGTACGCCAGGACGTGGCCCGGGCCATCGACCTGGTGGTCGATGCGTTCCGGCGCGGCGGGCGACTCGTCTACGTCGGCGCGGGGACGTCGGGGCGGCTGGGCGTGCTGGATGCGAGCGAGTGCCCGCCCACCTTCGGCACGCTGCCCGAGATGGTCGTGGGGGTGATCGCGGGCGGCTACCCGGCGCTCGTAAAGAGCAGCGAGGGCGCCGAGGACGACGTGAACGCCGGGATGGAGGCGATGGATCAGGCGCGTGTCGCGGCGCACGACTTCGTGCTCGGCATCGCGGCGAGCGGGACCACGCCGTTCGTGCGCGCGGCGTTGTCGCGCGCCCAGACGATCGGCGCCACCACGGGCCTGGTCTCGTGCTCCGACCCGCCCCAGGTGCTGCGCGCCACCTGCGACGTGGTCATCCTCCCCAAGGTCGGCCCGGAGGCCCTCACCGGCTCCACCCGGATGAAGGCCGGCACCGCCACGAAGCTCGTCCTCAACACCATCTCCACCGGCGCGATGATCCGGCTGGGCCGCGCCTACGGCAATCTGATGGTCGACTTGAAGGCGGTCTCGGACAAGCTGCGCGACCGGGGCGAGCGCATCGTGATGGAATGCTGCGGCGTGGATCGGGTGGCGGCGCGGGCGGCGATCGAGGCGGCGGGCGGCAGCGTCAAGCTCGCGATCGTGATGGTGCGCAAGGGGACGGGACGGGCCGAAGCCGAGCAGGCGCTGGCGGCGGCCGGTGGCTTCGTACGTCGCGCCGTGGGCGACCCGCCCCCGGTCGCGTGACCGCGCTGCTCGCGGTCGGCGTGATGTCGGGCACGTCGCTGGACGGCGTCTCGACGGCGCTGGTGCGGCTGACGGACGACCCGCTCGAGGCGCGGCTCGTGGCGTTCCGTCAGGACGCATACGCGGCGGCCGAGCGGGGCCAGCTCATCGACGCGATCGCCCGCGGCGGCTCGCGCGATCTGGCCCTGTTGCACGTGGCGCTGGGCGAGCGCTTCGCGGGCGCCGTGCTGCAGCTGCTCGCCGAGGCGAAGGTCGCCCCCCGCGAGGTGGCCTTCGTGGCGTCCCATGGACAGACGGTGTGGCACGAGCCGGGTCGCGCTACGCTGCAGCTGGGCGACCCCGCGGTGATCGCCGAGCGGGTGGGGATCCGCGTCGTGAGCGACTTCCGCGCGCGAGACGTGGCCGCAGGTGGGCAGGGGGCCCCGCTCGTGCCCCTCGCCGACGTGCTGCTGTTCGGACACCCCGAGCGCGGGCGCCTGCTCTTGAACATCGGTGGCATCGCCAACGTGACGTACGCGCCGCGCCTGGGCGTGACCGAAGGCGCCCTCGCGTTCGACACGGGTCCGGGCGTCGCGGTGGTGGATGCGGTGACGCGGCGGATCGATCCGTCCGCGCGGTTCGACGTGGACGGCGAGCGCGCGCGCCGCGGCAAACCGGCCCGCAAGGTGCTCGCGACGTTGCTCGCGGACCCCTACTTTGCCGCCCCGCCGCCCAAGAGCACAGGGCGGGAGCACTTCAGTCCGGACTACGCGGCGCGCCTGGTGGACGACGTGAAGCGCGGCGGTGGCTCGGACAACGATGCGGTCGCGACGGCCGCCGCGCTGACCGTGGAGACGATCACCCGCGGGATCGAGCGCTGGATCCGCGCGGGCCCGGACGCCGAGCTGGTGATGTCGGGCGGCGGCGCCCGCAATCCCTGGCTGGTCGAGCAGCTCGCCGCCCGCATAGCGCCCCGACCGCTCGTGCCGTTCGAGCGGCTCTTCTTCGACGGTGAGGCGAAGGAAGCCCTGGTGTTCGCGTTTCTCGGGTTTCTCACCATCCTCGGGAAGGCGGGCAACTTGCCCGCGGCGACCGGGGCGCGCGGCCCACGGGTGCTGGGCCGGATCACGCCGGCGTGACGCCGGCCCCCTCGCTCGCGCGGCTGGTGTTTCCGGCGCTCCGCTGGCGGCGGGGAAGTTTCGCGCACGAGCGGGCGAAGATCGACGCCGCGCTCGCGGCCGGCGTGGGCGGGTTCATCATCTTCGGAGGCACGCGCGAAGCGATCACCGCGCTCACCCGGGAGCTGCGGCAGCAGGCGGGACGCCCGTTGCTGATCGGGGCGGATCTCGAGCGCGGGCCCGCGCAGCAGGCGCAGGGACTCACCGAGCTGCCGCCGCCGGCCGCGCTCGGCTGGCTCGACGATCTCGACGCCACGGCCGCGTGCGGCTTGATCACCGCCGCCGAGGCGCGCGCCGTCGGCATCACCTGGGCCTTCGCTCCCGTGTGCGACGTGGACCTCGAGCCCAAGAACCCGATCGTGGGGACCCGCTCGTTCGGAGCCGACCCGGTGCGCGTGGGCGAGCAGGCGGCCGTGTGGATCCGGGCCCTGCAGGAGCACGGTGTGTTGGGCTGTGCCAAGCACTACCCGGGGCACGGCCGCACCACCGAGGATTCGCACGCGACCCTGCCGCGCGTGCGCGCCTCTCGCGCCGAGCTGCAGCAGGTGGACGGGACGCCGTTCGAGTACGCGATCCGGGCGGGTGTGGGAAGCGTGATGAGCGCCTTCGTCGCCTATCCGGAATGGGATCCGTCGGAACGCGCGGCGAGCTTCTCGAGCGAGATTCTGGGCTATCTGCGCGCCACCCTCAACTTCGGCGGGCTGGTCGTGACCGACGCCCTGATCATGGCCGGCGCGAGCGCGGCGCAGCCGGTGCCCGCGGCGACGGTGGGCGCCGTCGCGGCCGGGTGCGACGCGCTGCTCTATCCGGAAGAGTTCTCGCGCGTCGCGGCCGCGCTCGATCGGGCCGTGGGCGGCGAGCTACCCGTGGCGCGCGCGGACGACGCGCTCGCGCGCTACGACGCGGCCGTGAATCAATGGGGCGATCTGCCGGACCAGGGGGAGCCAGACCTCGCCGCGCACGCCGCCTTCGCCGACGGCATCGCCGACCGCGCGGCGCACCTGGTGCGGGGCGAGGCCCCACGCATCCGCACGCCACCGGCGGTGTCGATCGTAGACGACGACGTCGGCGGACCGTATTCGGTCGGGCCGCGCGACGTGTTCCACGCCACGCTGCGCGAAGCGGGAGTCCATCTCGGGAAAGGGGAAACGGGAAGCGGGAAACGGGTCGTTCTCGTGTATTCCGAGCCACGGTCCTGGAAGGGGCGAGCCGATCTCGGCCCGCGCGCGCGCGCGGCGCTGCGGCGCCTGGTGCCCGGCGCGCAGCTCGTGGTGCTGTTCGGCCATCCCCGGCTCGCCGCCCAGATCCCGGGGACGGCGCCGATCCTGTTGTGCTGGCATGGGCAGATACTCATGCAACGTGCGACGTCTCTCCGCGACGCTTTGTCGCGACGTCTCTCCGTGACGCAGTTAACGCAGTCGTCGCAGGTAGTCCACGACAATCCGTGCAGGGACTGCATAGATGACCTTCCCCGCCGAATTTGGTTCTCCGCCGTACAACACGGCGGCGACGCGCCCTTCGCGATCGAACAGCGGGCTGCCCGAGGAGCCGGGCGCGCCGTATCCATCCACCTGCACCACGCCGGACAGCACTTTACTGACGGTTCCTACGATAAGGGTGGGATCGGCCACGACGTCGCCCTGGCCGATCCGCTCCATGGGGAGGTCTTCGCCGAGGGGGTAGCCGATGATGGCCACGGGATCGCCCCGCGCGAGGGCTGCCGCGCGCGCGAATCCCAGCACGCGCGGCGTGCCGCCCCGAATGTCCACGCGCACGACCCCGACGTCCGCGGAATCGGCGACGCCCACGAGGCGGCCCGGGAACCACTGGCGGCTCCCGGAGAACTTCACCGCGATCCGCTGCGGCCGGCGGTTTCCGTCTTTCCCGACGAGTACGTGCCTGTTGGTGACGAGCGTGCCCTGGGAATCCACCGCGAACGCGGTGCCGGAGAAAATCTCCCGCGCGGAGAACGCGACGGCGAGCAGGGCCACGGCGTCTTGGTTCCGTTGCGCGATGGCGCGGTAGTCGACGGCCGCGGCCCCGGCCAGCTCGCGTCGCCGGGCCTCGGCGGAGTCGAGGCGCGCCCGCAGCCGGGAGACCGTCTCCGGGTCCTGGGTCGGGCTCGCCGCCGCGAGCTCGCCACGCAGACGCGCCACCTCCGCCTGCGACTGCCGCAGGGCCTCCTGCAGGCTCGCGAGCTCCGTCGCCTCGCGGGCACTGTTCCGCTGGACCCATGCGAACGCTGCCAGCGCGGCCACGAGGAGGACGATCAGGACCTTGGTGGTGCGGCGCAGGTGGAGCGTCTGGCGGGCGACTTCCGCGGCGATCCGCACCGCCGTGCTGGTCCTTCGGCCGGCGGGATACGCTGCGCGAGGCGAGGGCATGCGCTCCGCCGCCTGGCGCACCGCGTCGGACACCGCGTCAGCTCCCGCCTCACCCGCGAGCACGTGGAATTCCACCGCCGGCCCGTTCTGTCCGAACCCGATCACATCGCCGTCCGTGAGCGCGACCTCCCCCGCGACGCGGGTACCGTTGACGAACGTCCCGTTGCTGCTGCCCAGGTCGCGAAGCAGGAAGGCGTCGCCGTGGCGGACGATGCTGGCGTGGCGGGCTGAGACGTCGAGGTCGCGCTCCGGATCGAAGCGCACGTCGGAGAGGGGATGACGGCCCAGCTCGATGTAGGATTTGCGGAAGATCTCGACCTGCCCGACGCGTGCGCCCGACAGAAACGTGAACCGTGCGCTCACGGGCTCCGCTTGACCAGGTAAAGCGCGGCGGCCGCGGCGAGCGCGACGAGCGTGAGCGCGACCAGACGCCAGCGCGCCCGTGCCGTGGGCTCCGGCGCACGGCTGCCCTTGTATACGGGGACCGGCTCCGTGCTGGTCTCGGTGTCGATGAGGGGATACACCTGGTGCCCGACCTCCGCGCTCGCCTCCACCGGGCGCAGGCCTTCGCCGTCGAAGCGCGCCAGGATGACGGTGATGTTGTCGGGTCCGCCGCGCTGGTTGGCCAGCGCGATCAGCCGGTCGCACGCCGCCTGCAGGTCGCGCTCGCGCGTGGCGATCTCGGCGATCTCTTCCTTCTTTACGGAGCCGGAGAGCCCGTCGGAGCACAAGACGAGGATGTCGCCCCGGCGGACTTCCTGATGGGTGAGATCCACCTTCACCCGCGCGTCGGGCCCGAGCGCCTGGAGGATGATGTTGCGGCGCTCGCTCTTCGCCGCTTCCTCTTCCGTCAGCTCACCCGCCTCGACCAGACGCTGCATCAGGGACTGGTCCTTGGTGAGCTGGACGGCCTGGCCCTGACGGATGAGGTAGGCGCGGCTGTCACCCACCTGCGAGAGGAAGAAGCGGTCGCCGAGGATGCCGACGGCGGTCGTCGTCGTCCCCATGCCGCGGAGCTCGGGGTGCGCCCCGGCGTACGAGTGGATCTGGCGGTTCGCCGTTTCCACCGCCTCGCGCAGCCGGTACGCGAACCGTTGTGGCGTCAGCTCGCGCTCGCTCCCCCACGCGCTCAGCAGCTGCTCGTAGATCGTCTTGGTCGCCATCTCGCTCGCCACCTCGCCCGCCGCCGCGCCGCCCATGCCGTCGGCGACCACGAACAGCGAGCCGCGCTCCCCGACCTCGTGCGCGCGCACCGCGGGCTTGAGCGACGCGTCGCGCCGCGTCAGGTCCGCGACCAGAAAATGATCTTCGTTGTGATCGCGCGTGCGGCCCAGGTCGGTCTTCGCGAAGACCTCGACCTTGATCGCTTTGGGAGAGGGGCGTCCGAACATGGTCAGGGCCGGCAGTGGGCTACGATCTTCGGGTACGACGTATCGGCGGGATCGAGGTCGGCGGCGCGACGCACCCACTCGCACCCCCTGGTCCGGTCGTTGGCAGGCGGCTGGAAGTACGCGTTCCCGACGACGAACGCCGCGTAGGCCTTGTCCCGTTGTGCGATGTCCGGCGCGTTGAACATGTCCAGCGCGGAATCACGCACCATGCGCGCGGTCCTGGGCTCGAGCTGATAAAAGAACAGGTTGTCGAGCAGCTCGCGGGCGCGCCTCACGTCGACATGCGGCTTCGCCGCGACGGGTGGCTTCGCCACGGGGCGTGGCGGGGAGCTCGTGGACACGGGTGCGGGTGCGAGCGCAGCCGTCGTGTCTCGTGCCGGAACGACCGCGACGTGGGGGGTCGTGTCGGCCCGAACGGCGGTGCCGACCGCCCTCCCGCCGCCGCGCAACGCCAGCGCCGTCCCCACCCCTCCGAGGATCACGACGGTGCCGGCCAGGATCGGCACCAGCCGGCGGTTGCGCCGCGGCGTCGGCCTCCGGGCGGAGGGCATAGCTGCGGACCGGCGCAACAGCTCGGTCTTGGGGTCGAGCTCCGAGTCGCGGCGGGTCGGCGGGACCGGACTCAAACGGGCTCCCCGCTGCAGACCCAGCACGCCCGCCACGTCGTTCGCGAACTTGGTGGTGGACTGATAGCGGTCGGCGGGGTTGCGCGCGAGGGCGGTATCGAGCGTCGCCTGGAGGCCCGGCGGGAAGCGCAGCTCGGGGCGCACCTCGGCGAGCGTGGCGGGCTCGTCGGTGAGGCGCTGCACCATGGTGTCCTGCGCCGTGGTTCCCGCGAACGGCAGCTCGCCGGTGAGCATCTTGAAGAACACGAGAGCGAGCGCGTACAGGTCGCTGCGGCCGTCGACCGGGTCCCCCGCCAGCTGCTCGGGACTCATGAACTCCGGGGTCCCGACCACCAGGCCCGTCTTCGTGACTTTCTGCGTGTCGCGGCCACCCACCGCCTTGGCGATGCCGAAATCGACCACCTTGACGATGTCCATGCCGTCGCGACCCCGCGACAGCATCACGTTGTCGGGCTTCAGGTCGCGGTGCACGATGCCGAGGTCGTGCGCCGCCTGGAGGGCGTCCGCCACCTGGAGGAAGATCGCCCCCGCCCGCGCGACCGGCAGCTCGCCCTCGCGTGCCAGCAGCTCGGTGAGCGGCTCGCCCTCGATGAACTCCATCGCGAGGTAGATCACGCCCTCGGGCGTCTCGCCGAAATCGTAGACCGCGCAGACATTGGGATGACTGATGCGGCTGGCGTTGGCGGCCTCCCGATTGAAGCGCGCCACGGCGTCGGGGTCGTGCACCATCGACGGGCTCATCACCTTGATGGCGCTCTTGCGCCCCATCTTCACGTGCTCGGCCAGGTACACCTGCCCCATGCCCCCCTCGCCGAGCTTGCGGACGACGTGATAGCGGTCGGCCAGCACCTGTCCGACGAGGTCGGTCCCGGGCGCGGACGACCGCAGCGTCTGGCCGTCGTTGGGACAGAAGCGCACCTCGTCGCCGTATTCGGTCGAGCAGACGGGACAGATCTTCACGTGGGGAGCTCGACCCGGAGAAGCTTGTCGCCCACCAGGACGCGCGAGTTGTGGCGCAGCGGCATGTCGCCGCGCGCCGCCAGGGCGACGCCGTTGCGACTGTCGGCGTCCACCACCACGAAGTCCGCGTCCTCGGAGCGGACCATGGCGTGCCGCGCGCTCATCGACGGGTCGTACGGGAAGATCCAGTCCCCCTGCTCGCGACCGATCATCACGTCGCGGCCGGGGGAGAGCTGGATCACGTCGCGCACACTGCCGTCGGAGCGCAGCTGCGTCAGGCTCGCGATGTCGGCGCTCGGGATCAGGCTGCCCATCCGCCGGGTGGCGTCGGCGTCGGGGGGATGCGGGCCCGGATAGCCCAGCCGCCGGAACCGGATCACCTGCGACCCGATGAGCAGCAGGTCGCCGTCCAGCAGCCGGTGGGGGGCCTCGAGAAACACCCAGGTGCCGTTGCGGCTGCCCAGGTCGCGGACCACGAGCGTGTCCTGCTCCCAGGAGATCTTGGCGTGCAGCGGGGACAGGAACACATCGTCGGGAAACCGGATGTCGCCGTCCTGGCGGCCGATGGTCGTGTCGCGTGCGGTGCGCTCGAAGCGCTGCGCGGGAGCCCCCGCGTCGTCGAGCAGCACGAGGGTGATGCTACCTCCGGAACGCGGCGCCCCGGGAGAGACGCGGCGCCCCGGCATCGGGTCGCCCACGGGGGCGCCGCAGGTGGCGCAGAAGCGGGTCGCGGTTCCGACCGGGGAGCCGCAGCGCCCGCAGGTCGGACCGGACCCGGGCGCGCTGAGACGACGGCCGCAGTGCGGGCAGAACGGCCGCGCGGCGCCGGCGCGGGCGCCGCAGAACGGGCAGGTGAGCGACTCGCCCGCGGCCACCCCCACCGCCGCCGCAAGGGGGCGCGTCCCCGGAATCAAGGTTGCCCCCTCCCCCTTCAATCCCGTGGACTGGCCCATCGGTTTGCCGCAATCCATGCAAACTCGAGCGCCGGGCTCATTGTCGCGGCCGCAGTAGGTGCAAGCGGTCACAGGGCGAGGTACCCCACAGGGCGCTCAAGTTACGGAATGCCAATCTATTCGGCAAATTGGCGGGTCGAAAGGGCCGATGCTACCTTGTCGCGCCTGTGCGATCGGTCGGCGTAGTGCTCGCGAGCGTCGTGGCCGGATGCGCCGTCGCGCGCGCCGGCCTCGCGCCCGTCCCGGCCGCGCCGACCGCGGCGCGACCCGAGTCGCTGCGCGTCACCGTCGTCTACCCCGCGCCCACCGATGTGCTGCAATCGCACGACTCCGCGTTCCTCTTCGGAGCGGTGCGTGGCGGGCGTGGCCCGGTCGCGCTGGGCGTCAACGGGCAAGCGGTGCCCGTGCAGCCCGATGGCGGCTGGATCGCCTGGGTCCCCCTGCCCGACGACTCGGTGGCGCCGTTCCTGCTCGCCGCGACCGCGGGGCCCGATTCGAGTCGCACGATCTTTACCGCCCGCATCGCGCCGCGCTTCCATCCACCGCCCGGCCGCGCCGCGTGGATCGACACGACCAGCTACGCGCCGGTGGGCAGCCTGGCGTTGCCGGCGGGCGAGGGAATCCTGCTGAGCGTGCAGGCGGCGCCGGGCGCGTCGGTGCACCTCGTGTTGCCCTGGGGATCGAGCGTGCCGCTGGTGCCCGACACGCTGCCTGCGGAACCCGCGTGGGGTGTACGGGCGTTCGTCGCCGACACGGCTGCGTACCGTCTGCCCCCCGGCGTGGGGCGTTACACGGGGTGGCTGCCGGCAGGCGCGCTGTGCGCCGACGGCCGCACGGCCTGCGCCGCGCTCGTCGTGGCGGCTGGGGGCGACACCGCCACCGCGCGTTGGCCGCTGACGATCACGACGGTCGACATGACGTTCCCGCAGGTCGTGGTCCTGAACGACGACACGGCTCATACCGGGACGACCGACAGCGTGACCCCCGGGCGGGCCGTGCCCCGTGGCACCTACAACTGGTTCTTCCCGACCGGGACGGTGGCGGTCGAGTCCGGCCGCTGGAACGATCAGGTGCGACTGCAGCTGTCGCGCGCCGCCGTCGCATGGGTGAGCGCGACCGACGTCGTGGGGCTCGCGCCGGGGACGCCACCGCCTCGCGGAGCGGTGGGCTCCGTGCGCCTCGCGTCCGGACCGAAGTCGGTGACCCTGCGGGTGCCGCTGCCGACGCGCGTCCCGTTCCAGGTCACCGAGCGGGATCGGAGCGTGACCTTGCGCCTGTACGGCGCCGCGTCCGACATCAATTGGATGCAGTACGGCGGCACCGACCCGTTGGTCACACGGATGCGCTACGCGCAGCCGGCCGCCGACGAAGTGACGATCACGCTCGAGTTGTCGCGGCGCGTGTGGGGCTATCGCACCCGGTGGGACGGTCGCGATCTGCTGCTCGAGATCCGCCGACCCCCTCGGATCGACCCCGCCCGGCCGCTCGCGGGACGGACCATCGTGCTCGACCCGGGACACCCACCCCTCGGCGCGAAGGGGCCGACGGGACTGTGGGAGCCGGTGGCGACGCTCGCGGTCGCCCTCAAGACCAGGGCGCTGCTCGAGCACGCGGGTGCCACGGTGCTGCTGACGCGCACGGACTCGACGCCGTTGGAGCTGTATCCGCGTACGCGCTTCGCGGAGCAGCACGACGCCGACGTGCTGGTGTCGATCCACGCCAACGCGCTCCCCGACGGCGTGAACCCCTTCACCAACAGCGGCACCAGCGTGTACTACTTCCAGCCGCGCAGCGCCTTGCTGGCGCGTGAGCTCGACCGCGCGCTCGTGGCGGAGCTCGGCGTCCGCGACCTCGGCATGGGCCGGGGCGACTACGCGCTGGTGCGGTCGAGCTGGATGCCGGCGGCGCTCACCGAGGGGCTGTTCATCATGCTGCCGGACCAGGAGGCGATGCTGGCGAGCGAGGAGGGGCAGGGTCGGTATGCGCGGGCGATCGTCCGCGGCATCGAGCGTTTCTTGCACCAACGGGCGAAAGAGCCGTGAGAACTCGGAACGCGGAAGTCGGAACGCGGAACAGCAGGGCAAGGTCATCCTCGCGTCTCGACCTTCCCTTGATGTTCCGCGTTCCGCGTTTCGCGTTCCGCGTTGTCCTGCTTCTCCTGCTGGCCGGGCGCGCGGCGGCCCAGGTCGATCCGTCCGGTAGCTGGCGAACGCTCCACACCGCCCACTTCCGCATCCACTTCCGGCCCGCGTATCGCGATGTGGCCCTGTTGGAGGCCCGCGAGGCGGAGCGGTCGTACGGGCTGCTCGCGGGGGAGCTGCACCCGCCGCGCGGCCTCGTGGATCTGACGCTGGGCGACGACATCGATGCGGCGAACGGCTTCACCACGGTGCTTCCCACGAGCCGCATCACGATCTTCGCCGCGCCGCCCGTGGGCGACCACGGCCTGCTGTTCTTCGACAGCTGGTTGCGGCTCGTCACCACGCACGAGCTCGCGCACGTGTTTCACCTCGACCGCACGCGGGGGATCTGGAGCGGGCTGCAGCACGTGTTCGGCCGGGCCCCCGGTCTGTTCCCCAACGAGTATCAGCCGAGCTGGGCGATCGAGGGGCTCGCGACCTACTACGAGTCGCGGTTCACGAACGGCGGCCGGGTGCGAAGCAGCTTCCACACCCAGGTGCTCGCCGCGGATCGCGCGGCCGCCGCCTCGCGCTCGCCGTGGGACGCTCTGCTGTTCACGCGCTGGGCCGACGGGATTGTCCCGTACGCGTACGGCAGCCGCTTCCTTCATTCTCTGGCGGGCGTCGCGGGAGACTCGGTGGTACCGCGCTTCGTCGAGGCGACGGCGGGCCAGCTGATCCCGTTCCGCGTGGGGCGGCAGGTGGCCCGCGTCGCCCCCGGGCATACGCTCGCGGCCGAGTGGATCCGCGGCACGCGGCCGGCGCCCGGCCCCGAACGCAAGCAGCGTCCCGCGGCCGTACTCGACAGCCTGCTCCGCACCGAGCCCGTCCCGCGCGTCTCGCCCGACGGGCGCCGTATCGCCTACGTGCGGGATGACGGCAAGGGCGCGAGCGAGCTGCGGGTGCGGGAGGCGACCACGTTGCGCGTCGTCGCGCGCCATCGCGTGACCGGGGGGGGGGCCGACTACGACTGGGTGGGAGACACGCTGGTGGTGACGCAGCTCGACTACGTCACCCGCTGGCGCATCCGCAGCGATCTGTACCACTGGGTGCCCGGCGGGTCGTGGCGTCGTACGACGCGGGGTGCCCGGCTGGTGGCGCCCGCGGGCGGGGGCGGGCGATTCGCGGCCGTCGCGCTCGGTCCCGCGGCCGGCACGCCGACCATTCCCGTGCCGCCGGGCCCCCCCGGCGCCGTGTGGGACGACATCGCCCTCTCGCCCGACGGCCGGTGGGTCGCCGGCAGTCGCAGCGCCGGCGCTGGTTGGGCGCTGGTGCGCTGGCCGGCCGACTCGCCCGCCGCGGGCGCGGTGCTCCTGGAGACCCGCGGCAGCATCGCGGACCCCGTTTGGACGTCGCGCGGCGAGCTGTGGTTCGTGGCCGAGCCGACCGGATTCCCCCAGGTGTATCGCTGGAGCGACGCGGGGCGGGCGGAGCCGCTCACCGCGGAGCCGCTCGGGGCCCGCGCGCCGGCGCCCCTGCCGGACGGCAGCCTCGTCTACGTTACCCTCGGGGCTCACGGCTGGGAGCTGCGACACGCGGCGCCGCTCGCGGCCGGCGCGGCCGCGCCGGTCGCCTTTCCCGCGCCGCTGCCGTTCGATGCCGCGCCCGCGGTGACGGTGCGCGAAACGGGCTACACGTCGTGGCCGTCGCTGCGTCCGCATTTCTGGATTCCCGTGTACGCCGACGCGGGACCGACGGGGCGGTTCTATGGCGCCTTCACGGCGGGAACGGATGCGCTGGGTCGCTTCGTGTATGGCGCCGACGTGTACGTCGCAGGGCGACCGTTCCGGGCCGCGGGCGATTTCGCGCTGGTCTCCACCGCGCTGGGCAACCCGACTCTCGACCTCTCGACCTGGGCCTCATGGGCCGACCTGCTCCCGCCCGCGGGCGCGTCGGGCGTCACGCTCTCCGAGCTGGACGAGTACGCGGCGGTCGGCGCGTCCTTCGTGGGGCGTCGCTGGCGCACTCTGGCGAGCCTGCGGCTGGCGGCGGAGCTCGAGCGCACCAGCTACGCCGCGATTCCCGACACGGCGCTCGCCTCGCTGTGCCCGGCGTGCGCCACGCGCAATCTCGTCGGCGGCTCGGCCACGCTCACGCTGTCGCACCTCGTGCTCGGGGCGCTGTCGGTGTCGCCGGAGCAGGGCGTCTCGTGGTCCCTGACGTACCGGCGGCGCGATGAGTCGAGCTCCGCGCGCTGGTCGAACGAGCTGCGCTCCCGGCTCGCCTGGTACCTGCCAGCGCCGGGTCCGGGCGGCTTCGCTCACTCGGTGCTCGCGTTCCGGGTGGCGGCCGGGGGCTCGGATGGGCCGCTCGGGACGCTGTTCCGCGTGGGCGGCGTCGCGCCGCAGGGTGTGAGCGTCTACTTCGCGCCGTCGCTCTCCGCCACGCGCGCCTTTCCGATCCGCGGGTATCGCTCGGGCGAGCTCGCCGGGGAGCGCGCGGCCGTGGGCAGCGTCGAGTATCGCGTCCCGCTGGCATTGGTGGGCCGGGCGCTGGGGCATCTCCCGGTCGGCATCGACAAGCTGTGGGTCAACGCGTTCGCCGACGCCGGCGACGCGTGGACGCCGGGCACCGCGCCCCGGCTCACGCGCCTGCGCTCCGCCGGTGTCGAGCTGGCGGGCGACGTCGCGCTGAGCTACGACTTCCGGCTCGCGGCGCGGCTCGGCGTCGCGCAGCCGCTCGCCACCGCGCCGTCGGGCGCGGCTCGCAGACCGCAGTTCTACGCCGCGCTGGGCTCGGACTTTTGAATGGCCATCGCCTGTGTCGAGTTGACACCCGCTCCGACGAATCCCTAAGTTTCCCCGACTCCTCGGAGCATTGATGTACTGTCCCCGCTGCGGCACCCAAAACGACGACGCCAGCAAGTTCTGCCGGTCCTGCGGCCTGGACCTGGCGGCTACGCCCATCGCCGGCGGGCGCGAGCCGGCGCCCGAGATGACCGAGCTCGAGATGGTCCGCGACCAGCTGAAGGACGAGTACGAAATCCTCGAGGAGCTCGGGCGGGGCGGCATGGCGATCGTGTTCAAGGCGCGGGAGAAGCAGCTCGAGCGCGACGTCGCCATCAAGGTGCTGCCCTTCTCGCTCGCGTTCGACAAGGAGTTCGTCGAGCGCTTCCAGCGCGAGGCCCGCACGTCCGCCAAGCTCGAGCACCCGGGAATCATCCCGATCTATCGCGTCGGCAAGTCCGGCCGCGTGATCTACTTCGTGATGAAATTCCTGCGCGGCAAGCCGCTCTCGAGCGTGCTCGCCGCGCGCGGCACGCTCCCCCCCTCCGAAATCCGCATGACGCTGCTGCAGGTCGCCCGCGCCCTCGCCTACGCGCACAAGGGCGGCATCGTGCACCGCGATATCAAACCCGACAACATCATGTTCGACGAGCACGGCCAGGCCGTGGTGACCGACTTCGGGATCGCCAAGGCTGCGTCGGGGGGCAAGCTGACCGGCACGGGGATGTCGATCGGCACGCCCCACTACATGAGCCCGGAACAGGCCCGCGCCCAATCCCTCGACGGGCGCTCCGATCTGTATTCGCTCGGCGTCGTCGCCTTCCAGTGCCTCGTGGGCCACGTCCCGTTCGACGGCGAAGACTCCTTCTCGATCGGCTACAAGCACATCATGGAGGAGATCCCGACACCACCGCTCGAGACCTACGATCAGCGCACGCTGTTCGAGATCACCAAACGGATGATGTCGAAGTCCCCCGACGACCGGTTTCAGACGGCCGATGATCTGGTACAGGCGCTCGAGGCGGGCGGCGGGTTTGCGGCGGTGGGCCTCGCCAGCGCGGCCACGAAAGCCATCCCCTCACTCGCCGGCGCGCGCCTCGCGGGCGCGCCCACCACCCCGCTGCCGCGCGTGCCGGGTAAGCCCGCGGAGCACCACAAGCGGTCCGTGGGGGCGGGGATCGCCCTGTGGGTGATGGTCCTGGCCATCGGCCTGGGCGGCCCGGGACTGTACGCCTACAAGAAGGGGCTGTTGTTCTTCGCGCGCGCCGCGCCGCACGATTCGACGGCCGTACTGCAGCAAGACACCCTCGCGCAGCGCCTGCTCGGCGACACAGGAGCGCCTCCTGCCCGGGTCGACACGACGACGCGGGTCGCCGCCAAGGTCCCCCAAACAGTCGCCCCCGGCACGCCCGGACATCTCACGCTCCAGGGCCTACCGCGAGGTGCTCAGGTGACCCTCAACGGGCAACTGCTGCGCGGCACGCAGGTCGATGTGCCGCCGGGGACCTACCAGCTCGCAGTTCGGGCGGCTGGGTTCGAGCTGTTCACGCGTCAGGTGGTCATCACGCCCGGTGCCCCGTCCACGGTGCGCGTAGAGCTCCAAGCGGTGGGTGGCGACGACGCCAACGCCGGCCCTTGCGATCAGCCGGGTCCGGCGTACAACCAGGACAACCTCTGTTTCGACACACGCCCCCTCCCCCTGTCCGCCACGCGCATCCCGGTGCCGGCCGACGCGACGGTGTTTCCGCGCCAGACCATCCTGCTCATTCACGTCTCCAAGGAGGGCTCGACGCTCGAGGCCCGGGTGTGGGATCCCTCCAACCTGGACACGTTCAACAACGAAGCGCTGGACATGGCGAAGACGCTGCGCTGGAACCCCGCCCAGAAGAACGGCGAGCCGGTCGATGCATGGGTGAAGTGGCCGTTTCAGCCGGTGAGGCAGTAATCCACATCCATCCGACGGCGTTCATCGCCCCGGGCGCGGTCGTGCTGGGGGACGTGACGCTCGCCGCGCGCGCCAGCGTGTGGTACGGCGCGGTGCTGCGCGGCGACATGGACACGATCGTGATCGGCGAAGCCACCAACCTGCAGGATGGCACGATCGTGCACGTGGACGAGGGAGCCCCGGTGCGCGTCGGCGCCCGGGTGGGCGTCGGACACCGTGCGATTCTGCACGGCTGCACGGTGGAGGACGACTGCCTGATCGGCATGGGGAGTGTGTTGCTCAATGGGGCACACATCGGCGCGGGCAGCGTGGTCGCGGCCGGCGCAGTCGTCCCGGAAGGGACGCGCGTGCCGCCCGGGTCCCTGGTGGTTGGCGTGCCGGCCCGGGTGACGCGGGCGGTGGACGACGCGCTGCGGGAGCGGATCCGGCAGACGTGGGAGCACTACGTGATGCAGGCCGAGCGGCATCGGGCGGGGACCTACCCGGCGGCCAGGCCAAGTTTGTGATGTGAATTCGCGAAACCCCGCGCAGGTGTGAAGCCGTGTGCGAGTCTTGCCCGACCCGGTCCCCGCGCCTACCTTGACCCTCCGCGCTTGTTCGAGCAGGCCGGTTAAATTTCAATACAACGCCACGCTCTCGGACGCTCTCACCGAAAGGGACGAGCCCGCATGACTGCTTCAACCCGTGTTGGTACGCTCGATTTGAGCCCCAATGCCATTACCGTGCTGGAGCGCCGCTACCTGGTCAAGGATGAACAAGGTCGGCCGGCCGAGCGGCCCGAGGACCTGTTCTGGCGCGTGGCACGCACCATCGCGGATCCGGACCGGCGCTACGGTGCCTCCGACAAAGCGGTCGAGGGCCTGGCCGAGACCTTCTTCGAGCTGATGGCGACGCGCGCCTGGATGCCCAACTCCCCCACGTTGATGAACGCGGGGCGCCCCCTGGGTCAGCTGTCGGCGTGCTTCGTGCTGCCCGTGGACGACTGCCTGTCGAACGGACAGAGTGGCATCTACGACACGCTGCGGGCGATGGCCCTGGTGCACCAGTCGGGCGGGGGGACGGGGTTCTCGTTCTCGCGGCTGCGTCCCAGCAACGACGTGGTGCGCTCCACCATGGGGGTGGCGTCGGGCCCGGTGTCGTTCATGAAGCTGTACGACGCGTCCACCGACGTGGTGAAGCAGGGAGGGACGCGCCGCGGCGCCAACATGGGCATCCTGCGCGTCGATCACCCGGACATTCTCGAGTTCATCGCCTGCAAGGACGATCTCACGCAGGTCACCAACTTCAACATCTCGGTCGCGGTCACCGACGCCTTCATGCGGGCCATGGAAGAGGGGACGGCCTACGATCTGATCCATCCCCGCAGCGGCAAGGCGGTGGGGCAGCTCGACGCCCGCGAGGTGTTCCGCAAGGTGGTGCACGGCGCGTGGAAGACGGGCGAGCCGGGCGTGTACTTCATCGATCGGGCCAACCACTACAACCCGGTGCCGCACCTGGGCAGCTACGAGGCCACCAACCCGTGCGGCGAGCAGCCGCTGCTGCCCTACGACGTGTGCAACCTCGGCTCGGTGAATCTCGGGTTGTTCGTGAAAGACGGCGAGGTCGACTGGGAGCGGCTGCGCACGGTGGTGCACCTGTGCACCCACTTCCTCGACAACGTGATCGATGCCAACAAGTATCCGCTGCCGGAGATCGATCAGCTGGCCCAGCGGATCCGCCGTATCGGCCTGGGCGTGATGGGCTGGGCCGACCTGCTGGTGCGTCTTGGCATCCCGTACGATTCCGATGAGGGCGTGGCGCTCGGGCGCCAGGTGATGGAGTTCGTGGACGAGGAGTCGAAGGCTGCGTCGGAGAAGCTGGCGGAACAGCGCGGCGTGTTCCCGGAGTGGGAGCGGTCGATCTGGGGACCGGACGCGAGCTGCGCGCGCGGACCCCGGGGCGAGCGCATCCGGCCGATGCGGCGGCTGCGCAACTGCAACCTCACCACCGTGGCGCCCACCGGCACGATCTCGATCATCGCCGGGTGCTCCTCCGGGATCGAGCCGCTGTTCGCGGTCGCGTTCATGCGCAACCAGGCGGGCGTCCTGATGCCCGACGTGAATGAAGATTTCGTGGCGATCGCGAAGCAGGAAGGGTGGTACTCGGATGCCCTAATGCAGCGGATCGCCGAGGCGGGCCATATCCACTTCGACGAGGTGCCGGCCCAGCGGCAGCGGGTGTTCGTCACGGCGCACGACGTCACGCCCGAATGGCACATCCAGATGCAGGCCGCGTTTCAGGACTTCACCGACTCGGCGATCTCCAAGACCTGCAACTTCTCGCACGACGCGACCGAGGAGTACGTCGAGAAGATCTACCGCTACGCCTACAAGCTCGGCTGCAAGGGCGTGACGGTGTACCGCGACGGCGCGCGCGAGATGCAGGTGTTGTCCACCGGGTCGACGGCCAAGAAGGTGCAGGAGCAGGCCGCTGGGGCGGGCAAGGACGCACTGGCCGAAGCGCTCGGCCGGCTCGCCGAGCTCGAGGCGGAGCTGGAGCGCACCCGCGCCAAACTGCACGACGCCGAGGCCGAGAACCTGCAGCGCCGCGCCAAGCGGTCGCGCCCCGACCTGCTCAAGGGCGCCACGCGGCGGGTCGAAACCCCGCTCGGCACGATGTACGTGAACATCACCGAAGACGACAAGGGCCAGCCCTTCGAGGTGTTCATCTCGCTCGGCAAGGCGGGCGGCGCCCTCATGGCGGACGTCGAGGCGATCGGGCGCCTCATCTCGCTGGCGCTGCGTTCGGGCATCCCGCTGCGCGAGGTGTACCGCCAGCTGCGCGGCATTTCTTCCGATCGCGTCGTCGGGCTGGGACCCAACAAAGTGCTCTCGGTGCCCGACGCCATCGGCATCGCGATCGAAAAGTGGATGCAGGAGAAGCAGGGCGTGCAGCAGGACCTGCTGGGCGGCGCCGTCGCGCCGGCGCCGGTACGCGTCGCGGCGGCTGAAGGGGCGGTGAGCGAGCGCACGGGCGAAGGACAGGACTTCATCGGTGCCTGCCCTGACTGCGGCTCGCAGCTCGCGTTCGCCGAGGGCTGCGCCAAGTGCCACGTGTGCGGGTTCTCGGAGTGCGGGTGAGGTAAACGGCGGGGGCGCGTTGGTCGCGCCCGTGACACATCGCGCTTCTGTGTTTTCCTGGACAAAGTGCCCGGTGGCCCGTATCGTTGCGCACCATGTCCTCGCCCGAGCCTGTGCGGAGTCTCGGCGAGCTCGCGGCGCTCGATCCCGCCACCCGGGACGCGCGCGAGCTCGAGTGGTTCGCGCGTGTCCGTACGGGCGATGCGCAGGCCTTCGAGGCACTGTTTCGGGCGTATGTAGACCCCCTCTGCTCCTTCGCCTACTCCTACGTCGAGTCTGAATCCCAGGCGCAAGAAATCGTGCAGGATCTGTTCGCGCGGTTGTGGGAGCGGCGCGAGACGCTCGAGCGGCCGCGCAGCGTGCGGGCGTATCTCTACGGTGCGACGCGCAATCGCGTGCTGAACGAGCGGCGCCACGCCCGTGTCGAGGCCGCGTTCCGGCATCGAGCCCTGCGCTTGGAGGCGGCGCAGGCCACCGCTCCCCGACCCGTGCCGCCCGAGGAGGATCTCCATGCCGGCGCGCTGGCCGTGGCGGTGGAGCGCGCAGTGACCGAGCTGCCGCCGCGCTGCCGCGAAGTCTTCACGCTGACCCGCGATCAGCACTTGAGCTACGCGGAGGCTGCGGACGTGCTGGGCATTTCTCCGAAGACGGTTGAGATTCACATGGGGCGGGCGCTGAGCCTTCTCCGCAGCAAGCTGAGCGACTGGCTCCCACAGCAAAAGGCGTGAGAGGTGAGAGGTGAGAGGGGTCTCCTCAACCGCCTTCCGGGTCGCGATAGCGTTTGATGAGCCCGAGGAGCAGCCCTTGGGTTCGCGAGCAGCTCTCGAGCGCCGGCTGCGACAATCGCTCCGGCAGGAGATCGTTCGCCGCCAGAATTTCCAGCAGTTCTCGGGATTCGACGGCCGATCCGTACGCGATTTCCAGATGATTCCGAAAGCGTCGCTGGGATCGGAGCGCGTATCCCTCCGCGATGTTGAGCTGGACAGACAGCGACGCTCTCTGAAGCTGTGCAAACACTGCCGCCGCGCACGGCTTCCAGCAGGTTCGCGAGCCCTCGAATACGGCCTGAACAACTTTGCGGGCCTCCTGCCATGCGAGCAGGCTCTTGTGGTCGCGCATGTCCGGACCTTAGCCAGCATCGAGAGCAAGCCGTAACCCAATTCCCGCGTTCCGGTCCCGAAATCCGCGGGTCGCCCTCTCACGCCATACCTCTCACGTCTCACCTCTCACGCCGTTGTCGTTAGGGGTGGCTCCGCTCTTCCGTGTCTCTGAAGTATGGACACCCCCTCCGACACACTCCTTGCTAAGTACCTGTCGGGCCAATGTTCGGCTACCGAGGCCCGCTCCGTCGAGCAGTGGAGTGAGGCTGACGCCGCGCACCGCGCCCGGCTCGATTGCGCGCGCGCGATCTGGGTCGCGCGCCGCCCCCCTAAGGCGTGGGATGTCGAGGGCATGTGGCAGCGGGTGCGGCGCGCCATGGCGGCCGAACGACATCGGCCGGCGTTCGGGCGTCACTTAGGCCGGGAGCGCGAGCGCTACGGACTAACAATCGGCCTCGCCGCGGCCGCGGTGCTTGTCCTCATCGCCGGCGCTTCCCTCGCCGTCATCCGCGTCAAAGCACGCACCCCTTCCATGCGCGAGTATGCCACGGCGCGGGGGCAGCGCGCCGACATGCGCCTCGCCGACGGCACACACATCGTGCTGAGCGTCGATTCCAAGCTCCTCGTCCCCGCCGACTTCGGCGCCACGACGCGGGACGTCTACCTGCACGGTGAAGCATACTTCGACGTCGTCCACGACCAGGCGAAGCCGTTCGCGGTTCACCTCGACAACACGACTGTGCGCGACGTGGGCACACGATTCGGGGTGCGCGCGTACGCCGGCGAGCGCCGCGTGCAGGTGGTAGTGGCCGAGGGGCGGGTCGCCGTGCAGGCAACGGAGCTCGGCGCTGGCCAGCTGGCCCGGCTCGACTCGGCGGGCGCGCTGAGCGTCGCGAGTCACGTCGAGGTGTCGCGCTACCTCGGCTGGACCGAGGGACGTCTCGCGTTGTACGACACGCCGCTCGCGGACGCGCTCCCCGACCTGGCCCGCTGGTACGACCTCGACATCACGCTCGCCGAGGCCACGCTGGGACAGCGACGGTTCACCTTCGAAGCGCGGGGTGAGCCGCTCGCCCAGGTGCTGGACGGTATCGCGCTCCTGGTGCATGCGCGCTACGAGCGGCACGGGCGGAGCGTGACCTTCCACTTGACCGAGGACGTCCGATGATCACGAAGCGTGTACGGATTGCCGGAGCGGCCCTGTTGCTCGCGTTCCCAGGAACCTCCGGAGCGGTGCAGGTTCCGGGCGGCGACAGCACGGAACAGCTCAAGATCGCCACGACGTGGCTACCGGCCCGCACCAGTACGTCGGCGCCGTTGCGGCGCACCATCGCGCTCGACCTGAAGAACGCCAGCGTGAAGGACGCGCTGCGGGAGATCGGGCGGCGCGGCACCATCCAGATCGCGTACGGCGAGGACGTGACGCATGCCGCGGCGCGCGTGACCCTCCAGGGCACGGACCTGACGGTGCGCGAAGCGCTCGTCGCGGCCCTCGAAGGAACGGGGCTCGAGGCGTTCGTCTCGCTGACGGGGCACACGGTGTTGGTGCGGCGAGCGATCACGAGTGAGGCGGGCGGCACCGTAGCGGGCCGCGTGACGGACGCCCGAACGGGGCACGGCGTGCCGGGCGCGCGCGTGAGTCTCCAGGGGGCGAGTCTGGGAACGGTCACGAACGACAGCGGCGGGTTCCGGATCGCGAACGTGCCGGCAGGCAGTTACACGCTGACCGTGCGCCGGATCGGGTACGTGCAGGGGACGCAAGCGATCACCGTCCCGGCGGACCAGGAAGTCGCGGTGCAGGTCCGCCTCGAGGTGAGCGCCAGTCCGCTCGATGCGGTGGTGGTGACGGGCACCATTACGCCGACCGAGCAGAAGGCGGTGCCCAATCCCATCACGGTCGTCAGCGGCGAGGACATGCAGCAGCGGGGGATCCGCCAGATCAACGACCTGTTCCACGGAGACATCCCCGGCGTCTTCAGCGCCGATTACGGCGCCTCCGGTGTGGCCCTCGGGGCACCGGTGTACGTGCGCGGGACGACGGAGCTGTTCGACCTCCCCGCGCTCAAGACGTACATCGACGGGGTGGAGATCGCGAACTCCGTGTTCCTCAACGAGATCGATCCCGCCATGATCGATCACGTCGAGATCGTCCGGGGCCCGGAAGCGTCCACGATGTACGGCGCCCAGGCGATCAACGGAGTGATGCAGGTGTTCACCAAGAAAGGCGCTCTCGCGACCGCTCCGCACCTGACGGCCTCGACGGGCGTGGGGTCGCTGGAAGGCCCCAACGGCACCGGCGTCCGATCCGACAACAACGTGTCAGTCTCGGGCGGCACCGCCCATTTCTCATACAACGTGGGTGGTTCGTATCAGCACGACGGTCCCTGGACGCCCGGGTACAGTCGCAACGTGTACAGCGGCTACGCGGGTCTGTCGATCCGGCGCGCCGGCAGCCCCTTGAGCGTGGACGTCAGCGCCCGCATGGGGCAACAGAACACGCGAGTCGGCCGGCCTGTAGTGGTCTCGCGCGCCATGCTGGACGGCACCTTGCAGCTGGACCCGGGGCAGGTCGTGCCGGCCTTCAATGCCTTCGCGCTGCCACAACGAACCCTGGGCGTGACCGTGCATTACACGACGCGGTCCTGGTGGCAGCAGACCCTCACGCTCGGGCTCGATCGCGGCGCAAACGGAAACAATTCGGTCGTGCAGCCGGCGTTCGTCACGCCCTCCGATTCCTTCGGCCTGGTGTTTTCGACCCAGACGACGCGGGCGACGGTCTCGTACAACAGCGCGCTCGATCTGCGGCTGTCCGATCAGGTGGCGGCGAACGTCATCGTGGGCGCCGACTATTGGAACTACCATGACGACTCGTACACCGATCAACGCGCGGTCAGGATTGCCGATCGCCAGCGCGATCACAACACCGGCCTGTTCGGCCAGGCGCGCGTGGGCGTGGCGGACGCCCTGTTTCTCACCGCGGGCGTGCGCGTGGATGAGGGGCCGGACCTGCCGACCGATCGCCATCACCGCTCGACCAATCCGCGCATCGGCGCGAGCTACGCTCTGGGAGCCGGGTCGCTGCGCGCCAAACTGCGCGCCGAATACGGCAGCGCGCTGAAGCCGGCCGCGCCGGGGCTCAAGGCCGCCGCGATGTTCACCCCCACGTACGTGCAGCTCGCTTCGCCGGACCTGCTGCCGGAGCGGCAAACCGGCTGGGATGGCGGGGTGGATCTGTACGCCGGGGATAGGGCCTCGCTGTCGGTCACGCGCTACGACCAGGTGGCGCGCGACCTGATCTGGATCAATTTCGTGGCCTTTTCCCCGGTGTTCGAGCAGCAGTTCGTGAACGTCGCGCGTGTCAGGAACAGCGGCTGGGAGCTGGAGGGGACGCTGCATCTCGCCGCCGGCCTCAGCGCCCACGCCACGTACTCGGAAACCCAGAGCGTGGTGCAGGCGCTCGCGCCGAACGATCTAACGGGCTTCACGGTCGGTCAGGCATTGCCAGGAGTGCCGCATCACTCCGGCGCGCTGACGATCGGTGAGCGGGTGGCGCGGCTCTCCGTCGAGGCCACCGGTTCCTACGTGGGGACGTCGAGCAACTACGATGTCACGTACCTCTTCGCCGCTCCGCGGCTCGGG
>WNGC01001157.1_pt1 | contig 24597 bp, 29 predicted proteins | sample 5400051 | NCBI WGS metagenome assembly WNGC01 (sample SAMN13153368, study PRJNA577476) | soil metagenome | isolation source: 20 cm soil or saprolite under grassland replicate 2 | place: USA:California | collected 2016-06-15
CAAGCCGCCGAAGTGATCTCGATGCGCGTGCGTGGCGACAACTGCCGCCACCTGCGTCGCCCCGTGGCTCCGGAGAAACGGCACGACGACGCGCCGGCCGGCATCCCCCTGCGGTCCCCGGGGCCCACCATCGATCAACACCCACCGCCCCGCCGGACTGCGCAGCGCAATCGCGTCGCCCTGGCCGACGTCAAGGAAACTTACGGTCAGGCACTGACAATCTTAAAGACGCCGGAGGGCGCCGAAAGACGCCCCAAGCGTCGCAAGCGCGGCGACGAATGCGAGCCGGGCCGCGATGGTCCAGCGCCGTCGCGGGGAGTTCCAGAGCCACCAGCCAAGGACAAGGATTGTCAGCCACAGCGCGGCGGCCTGAGGGCCCGCGATCATGATGAAATGACCGCCGGGCAGCGCCGCCGCAGTTCGAGCGACGACGTCGAGCAGCGCCAGGCACAATCCCGCGCCAGCCGCCAGCCAGCCGGACGAGAGCAGCAGCGCGACCATGAGGCCGGGGACCGCGAGCCCCGCCAGCGGGATGGCGGCGAGGTTCGCCAGTACGCCGATCGGGGCGACGGTGCCGAATGCGTAGGCGGTGATCGGGGCGGTGAGGACTGTTGCCGCCGCCGCGGGCGCGAGCACGCGCACCAGCCTGGGGTGGCGCGCGGTCGCCCGCCCCGCCCAGATCACCGCCGCGACTGCGGCGACCGACAACCACGCGCCCACCGATTGCACGGACCAGGGGTCGCCGAGCATGACGCAGAGCGCGGCGAGCGCGACCAGTCCTCTCGGCGCAACGACGCGCTGGCGCAGCTTCCCGATGTCCAACAAACCGAGCATGGCGGCTGAACGCGTCGCGGGCGCGGGGAAGCCGAGCAGCCAGATGTAGGCGAGCATCACGGCCGTCCCCGCCACGAACCGCGGGCGCGGGCCCAGCCGGAGCCGCTTGAGCAGCACGCTCAGCCACGCAGCGAAGAAGCCGACGTGCAGGCCGGAGATCGACAACAGGTGGGCGAGCCCCGACCGCGTGTAGCGCTCGCGTAGCTCGGCGTCGAGCTCCGCGCGGCGCGCGATCACGAGGGCGTCGACGAGCGGCGCGCGGGTGCCGAACAGGCGCCGGCTGCGCTCGGCGATGCGATCGCGCAGTGCGCCACGCCCGCGTCGCACCCCGTCGAGCTCACGCACGCGCCGGGCGACGAGTATTCCGCCGCGGGCGTCGGGGAGGAACCGTCCGGCGACGACCCAGGTGGTGCCGCCGTGCGCGGCGTGACCGTCGGGCCAGCGAATCGTGAGGGAGCCACCGCATTGGCCGGCGTGGACAACCGCTTCGGCGACACCGCCGCTGGCTGGTATCGGGTCGGTGAGCTGGACAACGGCGGCACGGGTGCGTGGCGTGTCGCCGGTCCATCGCCCAGCACACGACGCGTGTTGTTCGCGCCGCGCAGCCCCGCCCCACAACACCCCCGCCACGAGCATGACGCCGACCGCGGCGCCGAGCGGCGCGCGGCGTGACAGCACACTGGCTCCGAGGAGCACGGGAAGAATCACTCCCCACTCCCCACGCCCCGAGAGCCCGGCCCAAAGGCCGACTCCGAACGCGATAGTGAGGTACAGGATCGGCGGGCGCACCGCCGGCCTAGACTACAGCTGCGTGGGTTTCGCTCCGCAGCGGGGGGCGAGGGCGACTTTGCGGAAACCTTCGAGCAACGCGACGTCCAGCTTGGCTTTCTCCTGATCGCTGTGCAGGGACAACTCGGTCAGGATTTCGCCCTGCCGCGTCGACACATAATGCGGGCTCAGGCGGTTGAGGGCGAAGACGAGCACATCGCCGCGGCAGGTGTCGCAGCCGCAGAATTTCGGGAAGGAGTCGCGCAGGCTTTCGTATTCGCTCTGGACGACTTCCATTGTCACGTTCGTTACCGCCACGCGACCTCACCCCCTGACCTGGCAAGAACACCATAGGCGTCAAGGGGCCAGGCCGTGAACGTCGAGCCGGTCGTCCCGGTGAAGCGCACGCGCCGGTACGTTCCGATCCAGTCGGGGGGGCCCCCGAGCAGCGCGATCTTGTTCGTGCGCGTGCGCGCCTGCAGCAGGTCTCCGCGCTTCGCCGGCCCTTCGACCAGCACCTCGTGCGCAGAACCGACGAGCCCGACGTTCTTCCGTTTCGCCACGCGCCGGACCACCTCGATGAGCTGGCCGATGCGCTCGGTCTTGGTCTCCTCCGAGACGTGATCCTTGATCTTGACCGACGGCGTGCCCTCGCGGACGGAATACTTGAACGTGTACGCGTCGTCGAACGCGACTGCTTCGACGAGTGACAACGTCTCCTGGAAATCAGCCTCGGTCTCGCCGGGGAATCCGACGATGATGTCGGTCGAGAGCGCGATCCCGGGCACGGCGGCGCGCAGCGCCGCCACGACGTCCAGGTACTGCCGGCGGTCGTAGCGTCGCAGCATCCGCTTGAGCGTGCGTGCGCTGCCGCTCTGCACCGGCAGATGCACGTGTTCGCAAACAGCGGGGGTCTCGGCCATCGCCGCGAGCACGCGCGGCGTGAAGTCGGTGGGATAGGGCGACGTGAACCGGAGGCGCCGAATACCATCGACGGCACCCACGGCCCGCAACAGGTCGGCGAAGTCGTGCTCGCCGTCGTGATAACTATTGACTGTCTGGCCAAGAAGCGTGACCTCGCTGGTACCGCCGTGCGCCAACCGGGCGACCTCGCCCACCACGTCGGCCAACTTGCGACTCCGCTCCGGGCCACGCGTCATCGGAACGATGCAGAAGGTGCACCGATAATCGCAGCCACGTTGGACCGTCACGAACGCTGAGATCGGGTTGTCGCGCACGGGGGGCACATCCTCGTAGTGCTCCCACTGCTTGAACTCGACCTCGGCGGCACGCTGACCATCGCGCGCGCGCGCGATGAGCTCGGGCAGCGCCCGGTAGCCGTCTGGACCGATCACGAGATCCACCTGCGGCACGGTGGCCAAGAGTTTTGGTCCCAGACGCTGTGCCATGCAGCCCACGACCCCCATCACGTCACCCGGCCGTTTGTAGCGCTTCAACTCACCCATGCGACCGAGGACTCGTTGCTCGGCGTGATCGCGCACGGCGCACGTGTTGATCAGCAACACGTCCGCGACGGCCGGATCGTCGGTCCGCACGTATCCATCACGTCCCAGGACGCCGAACATCAGCTCGGAATCCGAGACGTTCATCTGACAGCCGTAGGTCTCGATGTAGACGCGCCGCATGCTAGTTGACCGTCACCTCGAACCGGGGACGCCCGTCCCACAGGTCCGTATCAAGATAGATGCTCAAATAATCTTCCGTCATCACCTCGAGACGGCCCTGGTGACGGCCGGAAACGACGCCATCAGCCGTCTGCCCTCTGCGGCGCGCTCGGTAGGCTGCGGCTTTCGCCTCGCCCACCGCACGCAGCTCCCGCGCGCGCTCACGGATGACTTGCGGCCGAAGCTGACCGGAAAGACGAGCCGCAGCGGCATCGGGACGCACGGAGAATGGAAAGACATGCAAATACGTAAACGGCAGGGCGTGTAACAGCGTGAGGGAGGCGTGGTGATCGGCGTCTGTCTCGCCGGGAAAGCCCGCGATCACGTCGGCGCCTAAACCAAACACAGGCAGCCGCTCCGCCAACCACTCGAGCCGCGCGCGATACGACTCCGCCGTGTACCAGTGCCGGCCCATGCGTTTCAGAACACGGTTCGAGCCCGACTGCAACGGCGCGTGCAGGTGCGCGGCGAGATTCCTCGGCGCCTCGATCAGGAGGCGAGCAAGCGTGTCGTCGACTTCGGTGGCCTCGACGCTCGACAGCCGAAACCGGACGGCCGGGACGGCGTCGATCAGGACCTCGACCAATTGTCCGAGCGAACGCACGACGCACGACGCACCACGCACGTCCGTTCCGTACGTCCCAACATGCACACCCGTGAGGACAATCTCGGCGTGCTCCTCCGCGAGCCGGCGCGCTTCCTCCACTAGATCCTCAACGGACCGCGAACGGTTGTTGCCGCGTGCGAGTGTCGTCGCGCAAAACGTGCAGTGCTCGTCGCAGCCATCCTGGATCTTGAGGAGGGCCCTGGTCTTGCCAGTCGTTCCCCCTCTCCGTGAAACGGAGAGGGGGTCAGGGGGTGAGGTCAACCCCGCCGCCCGCAACACCATCACCGGATCCGCATTGGCCACCACCGCGCGCACCGAAGGCAACGCGGCGATCGTCCCGTCGTCCAGCGCCGCCGCGCAGCCCATCACGATCGTCTGCGCGCCACTCGCCTTGGCGATGTGGCGCACGAAACGCCGCAACTTGACCTCACTCTCGCTCGTGACGGTGCAGGAGTTGACGACGGCGATATCCGCGAGCGCAGGATCATCCACGGCGACGCCGCCGCTCTCATCAAATGCCTGGCGCACGCGCTCGGTGTCGTACTGGTTGGCCTTGCACCCGAAGGTGTGGAAATAAACCTTCACGGCCGCACCGTCAGCCCCACCAGGAACGTCCAGACCCGTTCGTTGAGCCCCGTGCCCTTGCGCTCGAGACGCTCGAGGCCAATGTCGAGCCGGCCGCGGCCGCCGGAAAACTGTCGCCCCAGCCCCGCCGAGTAGCCGACCTCGCTCGGCGTCTTGCCGATGCCGAACGGAAGCTGTCCACCGCGCACGCCGAAGCGGATCGGCGTTCCCAACGAGCCGATCTCGGCCCCGACCGACCAATTGAACGTCTTGTGCACGGTCGAATCCGCGCTTCCCCCGGTCGACGCCGCCGCCCAATTGCGCCACATCACGGTTCCCGCGAGGCTCGCCTGGGTTCCCGCCCGCCAGAGCACGCCCGCCCCATACGTGAGCGGGAGTTCGCTGTTGGCGACCTCGCGGCCGCCAAGGTCCGCGCGAAGTCTCGTGTCGGACCGAGCCCAGCCGGCCAAGCGCAAATCCCGCGTCACGTCGAGCAGCAGGCTCGCCGAGCCGCCCTTCCCGGAGTACGCCACCTCGTCGCGAGCGGTCGAGGTGCGGTAGTTCGTGCTGTCGGCGAAGGTTCGGGTGGCCACGACTCGTGTGGAACCGGTGAGCAGATGGAAGCCCAGGCCGAGCGCGATGCGACTATGGAGTCGGACGGCCGCCGCGAGCCGGAGGTCCGAGACCGCGCCATCGCTCGTGATCTCGTCCGTGATCGGCTCTTGCACGCCCCGCAGGTCGATCGTGTCCTGGAGCCGTATTCCAAATGTGCGGTCGAGATAGGTCGCAAAGCCGCCACCCACCACGATGCGACGCGTCACCGGCCCGGCGATGACGAGCGCGGGAAACCGTGTCCCCCGGAGCGAGGCCTGCGCGCCGCCCGTGGGCTCGAGCGTCCGCCACGAGGTCCCCCCGGCGATACTCGCGCTCATGCGCCGCGCATCCGCGAGCGACGCATCGGTGAGGGGCGAGAACGGATCGAACGGTGCGAACGCGCCGCCCGTGGTGCGCGCCCGGACGCTCTCCCATTTGCCGGGCGTACCCAGACCCTTGATACCGAATTGCGAGTCCTGCGCAGCCAGGTGGCCGGCCGCCAGGAGCGCCAGGCATATCAGCGCCGCGGTCTTCATGGTTTCCCGAACTGGAAGCGGTGGACGTACGTCACGCGGAGCGACGGCCGGAATGCCGGCGCGCGCGACGAATAGAACCGCGCCTGGGTGTACGACGCCGCCTCCGGCCAGTTCGCTGCTGGAAATCCTGGAATGGGAATCAGCTGCCGGAGGAGAATGGTAGTCACCAGCGTCGTGTCGAGCGACCACGCGCGCACGAGGTTCGTGACCTCGAGCCGCACAGTGTCCGCTGAGCCGATATGGACGAAACTGGTCGCGATCAATGACGCAGTGCTGCCGGGCGGCGATTTGGCGCCGATGTCGGTGGTCACGTTGCGGCCTTCGAGCGCGAACGAGTCGCTCGGCACACCCTGCACCGCGTTCACCGGAACGAGAACCAGCGTCGCCCGTACGATGTCGAGGCTGTCATGGAGAAACGCCGGCATCGTGACCCGGAGGAACGAGCGGGCCGACGGCACGCCGCCGACCGTCAGATTGGAGTCGAGCGCCGCCGACGGCGGATCGAACACGAAGTTGTCGAACAGCGTCGAGACAATGCGGTCGGCATTCACGACACTGTCCGGCTTGGTCGAAACGGTATCGGGAATCGTGTAGTGGTAGTACCAATGGAGCTGCGGGCCGCTTCCCGACAGCTCCGATGTCGTCACCCGGAGACTCGCGAACGAGTCCGCCGCGACACGGAGGCCATAGGCCACACGACCCGAGTCGGTGTCGCTGAGCGGCGCCTGCAGCGTATCGAGTTTCAGGGACAGGAGCAGTGACGAGTCGGCTTGGATCTGCAGCACGTTGCCGGCGGTGTCCACCCGGATCGAGTCCTTCCAGAAGCTGATGATGGCCGAATCCGTCGTCTTCGGCAGCGCCAGGAGATTCGAGATATTGACGCTGTCAACGGGCGACGCTGTGAAATACGGATCGAGCGACGCAAAATCGGACGTCGAGTCCACCGCGACGGGAAGCTGGAACAGTTTGAGGCGCAGGTTGGTCGCCTCTTTGTCGCGATGTGGGATCGTGAGCCGCAGTCGCACAGAGTCCACAATGATCGGCACAGTCGTCGTATCGCCCGCCTTCGGCGCAATCCGCGTAATCATCGTCTGCATCGTGAAGAACGGCCGGCTATCGATCACGCCCGGCGAGTCCGCCGCCGTCATCAGGGTCGCGTGATCGCTCTGGAAGTATCCGCGGAACGAGGAATCGCGGCTGATGATCGCCCCGAAGACCGTGTCCTGAATGCTGATCGATCCGCCCGGGCAGAAGTTCGGGCAGACCCCCGGCGACGTCGAATTCTCGGAACACGCCGCTACGACAAGCAGGAATGGGAGCCAACCGAGTCGCCGCATCACCGATCCAACGTCTCCTTTGTGAAAGCATCCGGTAGCAGCGCGGCCAGCGTCCAGCGTTTCTGCGTGGACGGCCCCACCGCGGTCACTTCCAACCCCAGCCCGAATTCCGCCAGCAGCTGGCGACACGCACCGCACGGGGCTGCCGGCGGATCGACGTCCGTCGTGACGACGATGCGCTTGAGCTGCCGCGCGCCACCCACCACCGCGGCGCCGAGCGCCATGCGCTCCGCGCAGATGGTCAGCCCGTACGACGCGCTTTCCACGTTACAGCCGACGTACACCGCGCCGTCAGCCGACTCGATGGCGGCACCCACGTGAAAATTGCTGTACGGCGCCCAGGCGTGGCGCATCGCTTCCCGCGCCCGTTGCACCAGGTCGTTCATGCCGCAACGTCCTTGAGAAACGACACGCCCGCGGCGAGCGCGGGCAAGCCGAAGTACTCCGCCACGGTCTGCCCCAAGTCGGCGAACGTGCGACGCGTGCCCAGCGCAACGGGACGCACGCCGGGACCGAGGACGAGTACCGGGACGACCTCGCGCGAATGATCGGTCGACGGCGTCGTCGGATCGTTGCCGTGATCCGCCGTGAGCATCACCACGTCGTCCGGGCGCAGGCGCGCGAGCAGGCGCGGGATCCACGCATCCAGTTCCTTGAGACCCTCATGGAACCCCGGCACGTCGTTGCGGTGCCCCCACGATTGATCGAATTCGATCACGTTCACGAACACAAACCCGGTTTTGAGCGTATCGAGTGCGCGCTCGATGAGCCGGTAGGCATCGGCATTCGTCGGCGTGTGCTCGCTGCTGATGTTCCGCCCGGCGAACAGGTCGTCCACCTTGCCGATGCCAATGCGCGCGACGCCCGCGTCGGCCATCAGATCCAGCAGCGTCGTTCCGGTCGGCGCAATCGAAAAATCCTTGCGATGCGCCGTGCGGCGGTAGTCCCCCGGACTGCCTTCGAACGGACGTGCGATGACGCGACTGACGGCGTGCTCGCCGGCAAGCAGCTGGCGCGCGACGGCGCAGGCGTCGTATAGCTCCGCCAGCGGCACGGTGCCCTCGTGCGCCGCAATCTGAAAAACCGAGTCCGCGGACGTATAGATGATCCACTTGCCCGTGCGCTGGTGCTCGGCGCCGAGCTCCGCGATGATCGCGGTCCCGGACGCCGTCTTGTTACCCAACCACCCCCGCCCAGTGCGGCGCGCGAACTCCTCCAACAGCGAAACCGGGAAGCCGCGCGGATACGTCCGAAACGCCTGCTCCAACAGCACGCCGCAAATCTCCCAATGGCCCGTCGTGCTGTCCTTTCCCGCCGAGGCCGGCTGTGCGATTCCATGCGCGGCCGTGGGACTCGCGTCCCGCGCCAGCCCGGCGATGCCGAGACCGTCGTGGCACCTGCCTAATCCCAGCCGTTCCAGGTTGGGCAGCTGCAGTCCGCCGACCGCGCGCGCAACATTACCCAGCGTATCCGATCCCGCGTCACCGTAGGCAGAGGTGTCGGGCGCGGGCCCGGCGCCGAGTCCATCGAGCACGATGATCGCTGCCCGGCCCATGCCATAGTTCACACGACAACGCGGGGCAATCGCGCGCCGAGTCCGGTCAGAAACTCATGCGGCACCTCACCGCTCCAAGCCGCGAATTCCTCCAGCGTAATCCGCTCCTTGGCTTCCGCACCGACGATCGTCGCGACGTCTCCCACCTGTACCTCGAGCGTGCCCGTCTCCACCAGGGTCATGTCCATCTGCACGAGCCCTACAATGGGACAGCGCTTGCCTCGCAACAGGACCTGCGCGTTACCACTCGAACCGGCACCACGCCGGATCGCATCGGCGTACCCGATTCTGAGTGTCGCGATCACGGTATCTCGTGGCGCAGCCCACCTCTCGAGGTAGCTCACGCTCTCACCTTTGCGCACCCGCCGCACACTGATCACTCGGGCTCGGACGGTCACGACCGGTTTCGGCGCGGGCAGTCCCTCGGCGGGCAGTCCGCCATAGAGGAAGATGCCCGGACGCACCAAGTCGAACGCGAACTGCTTACCACGCAGCGCGGCGGCGCTATTGGCGACGTGCAGCAGCGCCGGCCGGCGCGGCAAGCGCTCCACCGCTTTCAAGAACCGCTCGAGCTGCCGCTCCGCGGACCCGTCTTGTCTGTCGGCCGACTGGAAGTGCGTGTAGCATCCTTCGAACGACGCCGTGTCGAGCGCCTCGCCCAGCTCGTCGACCTCGTCCCAGCGCACGCCGGCGCGCCCCATGCCCGTGTCGATCTCGATATGGAAAGGACGGTCGCCACGCGTCGTCCATTCGAGAATGCTGCCGGCGTCGCCGAGCGCCGGGGTCAGCTGATGGCGGTCGTACGCATCGAACAGTCGCGCGCGCGCCGGCATGAACACGAGGATGGGCCGCGTGATGCCGGCCGCGCGCAGCTCCGCACCTTCTTCGATCGTGGCGACGCCGTAGCCCCAGGGATCGAGCTGCTCGAGGGCCTTAGAGACTAGGACGGCTCCGACCCCGTACGCATTCGCCTTGACGACAGGGAGGAGCCGAGTGTCTGCTATCTTTGCTACCGTTCGAGCGTTGTCGACGAGGGCTTCCACGTCCACTTCCACCCAGGCCTCGCCTCTCGTTGACACGCTCACTGGCGCGGGTATGATACCCGGCCCGGAGGCTAAATGCAAGGCGATTCAGCGCTTGGACGCGCTCTGGGACTCGTGCGGGAACTGCGGCAGCGCTGTCCGTGGGACCGCGCGCAGACCCCGCAGACTCTGCGTCCCTACCTCGTCGAAGAAGCTCTCGAGCTCGATCACGCCATCCAGACCGACGATCCGGAGGCCATGCGGGATGAGCTGGGTGATCTGCTCCTGCATCTCGCGTTTCAGATCGTGATCGGTGAGGAGCGGTCGCAATTCAATGCCGAGGTCGTCACGCACACACTCGAAGAAAAGATGTGGCGGCGGCATCCGAACCTCTTCGGCGACGTTCGCGCAGGCCGTGACGATCATGCGGGATGGGAACTCGTGAAACGTCGCGAGCCTCGTGCCGGCGGGAAACGTAGCACGCTCGCCGGCCTTCCGGCGACATTGCCGCCGCTCCTCATGGCGTATCGACTGCAGGAGCGCGCGGCGGGTATCGGATTCGACTGGCCGGATGCGAACGGACCGTTGGAAAAGGTGAAGGAAGAGACCGCCGAGTTAGAACGGGAAACGGGAAACGGGAGGCGGGAAACGATCGAAGAGGAGATTGGCGACCTGCTCTTCGCAGCCGTGAATCTCGCGCGCAAGCACGGCATCGAGGCCGGGCAGGCGCTCGAGCGCGCGAACGCGAAATTCACCGACCGGTTTGAGAGGATGGAAAAGCTGGCGGAGCAGCGAGGTCTCGAGATGGGACGCGCGAGTTTGGAGGACCTGGACAAACTGTGGGATGAAGTAAAGGCGACCTAAGCGCGTGTTGAGGTGCGCTCGTCCCGATACTTCACATAGACGGTTCTCCGCGGCGGCAGCGCGCAGAGTTCCTTCATGCCGATCTTCGTGGCGATGGATCGCGCCCCGTCGTTATGGTCATCGATGCACGCAATGACGCGCTCGACTTTGGCCGTCTCGAATGCCCACGTGAGAATCAATTCGCACGCGCGTTTGGCGAGTCCGCGGCGTTGAGCTTCCGACCGCATCGCGCAGAGGACCTCGAAGTCCTTCCCATCGAACGCCTGAGATCGGACCAACCCGCCAATTCCCAGCGGCACGCGACCTTCCACGACGACGAAGAGCCGGTCGGTGCCGCCTGCACCTGGCTCGGGCAGCGGGCCGAGGAACTCCCAGACGTCCTCCTGAACTTGGAGGGACTGAAGCAAAGCGTCGTGAGAAGCGTCGAGAGGCAGGAGCTCCATGGCTCAATCCGCCGCTCAGCCCACGACCGGGCGGCCCCCGAAGCAGATGATGTAGCCATCGGGGTCCTCGACGTAGAAGTCCTTCGTGCCCCACGGGGTCGCGGTAAGCGGCTTGATGATCGTTGCGCCGTTCGCTGTGCATTGCTCATAGAACGCCTCGATGCCGTCAACACCCGCCGCCGCGTCGAGATGCTCGTTCACACGCCGGTGTCGGCGGTCTTCGGCGTTCTTGGGCGCTTCCTTCAGGTGAAGCTCCAGCCCGTCCAGCTGACCGATCGCGTAAAACCCGTCCCACGGCTCGCCGAATCTAAAACCGAGCTTCTGGTAGTAGCTGATCGAGCGGTCAAGGTCGTCAACCAGGAACTGCGGAGCGAGGGACGTCACCCGCGGCTTCGTCTTGATGGCGGTCATACGTGCCTCAAAATACTCTTCCTCACAGGGCTGTCGAGCCGAGCCGGCATCGGAGTAGCAACGTCAAGAAGAATGGTTCTGGACGCGATAATGCAGTTGAACCAGACCATCCTCAAAGCGTTCGACGGAGTGCAAATCCAAGAGCACGTGGCGCCGACGCCGCGCGATCAGTGGAATGCCGTCCCCAATCAACACCGGCACCACACTGATGACGAACTCGTCGATCGCGTGTTCGTCAAGAAAGGAGGCGATGAGCCCGCCGCCGCCCATCAACCAGATATCCTTGCCAGGTTGCTCCCGAAGACGGCTCACGAATGGGCCGATGGCACGGTTCACAAACTCCACGCCTGACGGGGCATCGGCTGGTGGTGCGTGACGGGAGAAGACGATGTGCCGACTCTTGGAGTCGAACTTCGCCCCCATGCGCAGGCTCGCTTCGTAGGTCTTCCGGCCAAGCACCATCGTGTCGATCGACTTCATGAAGGTGTTGATGCCATAGAAACCTTTGGGAGCCGGTCGGGACGTCAGCCACTCGAGGTCCCCGTCAGCACGCGCTATGTAGCCGTCCGCGCTGGTTGCGATGTGGACGACGACGTTGCGGCGCTTTGTCATGGCTAGCCACCCTTGCTGGTTGCTACTCCAAAGCAGTGCGAGTATCCGTCATCGTCCGTCACAAAGAACTCAGTCTGACCATAGTCGCGGTCAGTGATCTCTGAGACGGCGTAGCCTAGCCGTTCCAGTCGAGCTCTCAGTCCGTGGATATCACGGGGCGCCCAGTAGAGCCGAACGCCCTCGTAGTCCTCTGGCTTGATCGGTGTGCCCGCTCGTTGATTGAGCCAAAAGTACAAGTGCTCATTGTGAACCATGCAGCCGATGAGGCGACCGTCCTGCCGCATCGCTCGGTCCATGGTAAGACCGAGACCCTCCACCCAGAAGCGCAGACTCTTCTCGAGATCCGCGCTTGGGATGACCGGCATACACGACACCACGTGCACCGACGCCTCCTTTCCGCCTTTCACGTGCTGAGGGTGAGTACCTTGGGCGACAAGGAGAAGTCAGGGCGACTGGGACCTGGTGCGTGCCTCGAGTCGCTGCAGGAACTCCGTCTCCAGTCGTCCGGTGCCCGTACAGAAGACAGGGTTGGACAAATTCAGGGTTCGGTCACGAGCAGTCCCGTCAATGACCACTTCTACCAAACTGCGGCCCCCGTCCTGCGGCGTTAAACGGACCAGCATTGCAAACGTAACTTCATACGAGTCGGCCGCACGCCCACCTCCGACAGCGTGACCGCAGTCGATGTAGACGGAGTTGAGCTCGCCCCGGTAGAGCCGCCCGTGGATCCTCAGCGACGGCGTCAGATAGACCCGCTCTGCTTCTCGGGCCGACGCGCCGCTGGGGAACACGAGGTCCGCGAAACCTTGCGGCAGTGCGGCCCATACCGTCTCCACTGGCGCGGTCAGGACACGCCTGACTGGGATCACGTCCTCCCGAAACCATACCGTATGTGTCTCTGAACGTCGCGGCGCCTTCGCGGCACCGCCGGATCCAGTGGCACAAGCAGCGAGTGGCACTCCGCCAAGTGCAATGAGGAGCACCCAGCCAAGATCCAGATCAAGGATCGGCGCTCCCACGCCTAGGCTCGACCTTCCAGCCCTCTGACAATCACGTCCGCTGCAGCATCCGCAACATCGAGTAGGACCCCAACAGCCATGCGAATGGCCTGCACCAAGTCGGTGAACGCCAGCGGCTGGCGTTCAGAAACCACGGGGCGACGCTGAGGACTCGGACTGGGTGGCGGAGGGGACCGGGGCGGCTCCTTGGGAGGGAGCGGTGGAGTCTCAGCACCTACTGCTGTCGGCGGCCGGCGCGCTGGAGGGACGAGCTCGGCTTTCTCTTGGGTCTGTCGCTCGATCTCCTTCTCGCTATCGGCGGGTTCGTTAACCGCATCTCTTCGCTTGCGAGGACCTCTGCCCTTACCCATAGCTCACGCTCGGCCTAATGGATCGCGCCCGAGCTGCGGCGCCCAATAAGAATGATCACAAATGGTATTCTACCCCAGACGCCGGGCGCCGGGCGCCGCCAGCTTCAGGCACATGTTAGGCACCACGCTCAGCGATCTTGAACTGCCACCCAGATCTCAACAGGGCCCGCGTCGGCATATATCTCAAAATCGGCGGTATAGGCGCGCGCCGGCACGTTGTCGCGCGCAAAATATGCCCACACGTCGCGCCAGCCATCAATCACGGCTTGTGGGAGTGGGCCGGAACACCGGAACGCCAGATAGGACCCTTGAGCAATGGAAACGATTTGCAGGGGCGGCGACACCGGTCGCGAATCGCGCACTTGGCGCCCCACCAACAGCTGGTAGCTACCAGAGGCATCACTTTCATACGCTGAATAGACTGCAATTGTCGGTCCGAACGCACCAACTTTCTCCAGCCGCTCAGGCCAACGCTCGTTGCTGAACCGCTCCCACAATAGAGGGATCTTGGCTGCGGAAGGACTTGATTCCGCGTTGTTGGTCGTCCGAGTAGCGAGGCCCACGATTTGCTTGGGCTTTGCATGTCGAGACTCTGGTGTTGACACCAGCCAACGAGAACGGCGCCGCGCGAGTCCGTCAAGAAGGCATCTCGACCTGCTCTGGAACTCGGGAGCGCTGTGTCGCGCCAACGCGACACGCTCCCGGCATCACCAACATCCTTATCGCGGCGCCCGCATCTCTACTTGCTCGGTTGCCTGCGTCCACCGGTCGAGCCCTGCCTCGAGGTCGCGCTTGAGAGTCTCGAGCTGAGTGCCGAGCTCGTGAGCCGCCCGAGTGCCGTCGGGACTAGTGTAGAGCGCCGGGTCTTCCAGCGCCGCTACCACTTTCGCCACCTGCGCCTCGAGCTCCGCGACCCGAGCCTCCGCCTCCTCGAGCTCCTGCTGAGCGCGGCGCAGCTCCTTGCGCGGGTCCTGCTTGGGCTTTGGCGCGACGCGCTGATGCTCGTGGACCTGCCGCAACGCCTGTTCCTCGGCGGCGCTGACCGCCGCGGCATGGGCGCGCTCCGTGCTGACTTCTTCCCACTCGGCGAAGCTGCCCGCGAATTCGGTCATCCGGCGCTCGTGCAGAATCCAGATCCGCGTCGTCAGGGCGCGCAGCAGCGCCCGGTCGTGACTCACCAAAATGACAGTGCCGTCGTACGCTTCGATCGCGTCCTCGAGCGCCTCGATGGATTCCACATCCAGGTGATTGGTCGGCTCGTCGAGCACCAACAGGTTCGCGCCCGAAAGCATCAGGATGGCGAGTGCAACGCGCGCCCGCTCGCCGCCCGACAGCGAGTCGGCGCGCCGCTGGACTTCCTGCCTTGAAAACCCGAATCGTCCCAAGTGTCCCTGGATGCGACCGCGTTCCCACTTCGGTCGCAGCCCGGCGATCACATCGTACAGGGTGCGATCGAGCGGCACCTGGGAGAGATCCTGACGGTAGTAGCCGACCGTGATCGACGTGCCGAGCCGCAGCTCGCCGGCTTGCGTCGGATGCTCGCCCAGGAGCGCCCGCAGCAGCGTGGACTTGCCCGCCCCGTTGCGGCCGATGATGCCGAGTACGCCGGTCCGCTCCAGTGTTCCGCTGAACCGCTCGACCAGCGCGCGTGGAGGGGAGCCGATCCCCACATTCACGTTCTTCGCGCTGACGACCTGATCACCGCCGCGCTCCGGCACTTCGAAGCGCACCGCCATCGTCCCTTCCGCACCGATGACCGGGCTGAGCCGCGGCAGCCGCTCGAGTCGCTTGCGCCGGCCTTTGGCCTGTTTGGTGTTCTGTCCAGCGATGTTGCGGGCGATGTAGTCCTTCTCGTGCGCGATCGTGCGCTGCTGCTGGTCGTACGCCCGCTGCTGCGCGAGTCGGCGCTCGGCGCGCTGCGTCACGAAGGCGGCGTAGCCACCGGTATACGGCGTCGCGGTCCTCCCCTCCAAGTGCAGCACGTGATCCACGGTGGCGGAGAGAAATGCGCGGTCGTGGCTCACGAGCAGCACGGTGCGCCCGCTCGCAGCGAGGTATTCCTCGAGCCAGCGTGTGGTTTCGAGATCGAGGTGATTGGTCGGCTCGTCGAGCAGCAGCACGTCGGCAGTCGTCATCAGCTGGCGGGCGAGGCCGAGGCGGCCGAGCTCGCCGCCGCTCAAGGCGGAGAGCGGGGTGACGCGGGCCCGCGCGGGATCAAATTCCAGACCGTGCAGCACCGCATCGATGCGTGCCGTGACGGCGTAGCCCCCTTCGCGCTCGAACCGCTCCAGGTCCTCACCGTATTGGGCGAGGGCGCGCGGCGAGGCGTCGTGCGCCAGGTCGGCCGCCTGCTTCACGAGCGACTGCTCCAACGCCAGCAGCTCGGCCAGCTCCCCGGCGGCGGCCTCCCACACCGTCGTCGCGGCGCCGTAGTCGCGGTGCTGTTCCAGCAGCGAGACGCGCAGGCCGGTCGCGCGGGCGATGCTGCCGCGCGTGGCCTCGAGCTCGCCCGTTAGCAGCCGGAACAACGTGGTCTTGCCCGAGCCGTTACGGCCGACGATGCCCCACCGTTCGCCTGGGGCGACGGTGAACGAGACATTCGAGAAGAGAGTGGTGTCGCCGAAATCGACGCCGACTCCGGCGAACGCGATTTGCGTCATGTGGAGACAACTTAACTACCGATTACATTCGATTCCCGTGCCTCCTCCATGTCCGCGCCCGGTGAACGCCTCCGTGCGACGCTGCTGTCATAGCCACGGCGACAGTGAGAGAGCGAGCGCAGAAGCACAAAGGTTCCGGTCTTGGCACCGATTCGTCCAACGACTCGCTCGAGGCCGACGAACGTAGCCGAGCCATCCTTCAGATACATCATTAGGTATTCGACCTGCCCTTCCCCCTCGATATCGCCGGTGAAGGCTTTCATGACGCTGGCCCGAGTAAGTCTTGGCAGGTCCCGACCCTCACTGTACGGCTTCTCATCCCAAGACTTGATGGCGAACCGAGCATGCGCGGTATTCTGCATGGGTCTCGTCCTGGTAATCGGGAACGGGGCGATGCAAGAGCTCCAGCGCCAGTTAACGGATCGCGCTTAAGCTGTGGCGCGCTGAAGAAAGGCGTCAAGCGCTGTTAGGCGCCGCCCTAGTCCGTCGGAATCCACACGTAGGAGCGGCCGTCCCATGCGAGCCACCCGCTGCGCCCTGCAGCGTCAGTAACGACAACGAAGTCCTGACCGAACGCAGCATGTCGGTCCCGGTGCCCTGCTGATGCAACACCCCATCTGCGACACACCACCCGGCTCTGGCCGTTCCCGACCGGCGTGCCGGCACCGATGATGTGCACCGAGCGATCGATCCGGTGCGCGATCGCAATCCCACAACCGCCCGCGCCCTGCACCTCCACCGCAATATCGACGAGGCCGTCATGATCAAAATCACCGAACGCGAAGGCGGGGTTCAACGTGGAGCTGAGCGCAAAACGCCGATTGAGACCCGCCGCACGAAGCGCGCTGTCCGCCCAAAGGGGGACGCCCCCGAACGTAGTCGACGCGAGCTGAGCCTTGGCAGGGGCACCGTAACAAACGAGGCAGGCAACGAGGAGTGTCTTGGTCGTCATACCCATTTCTACGCGGACCCACCGCGAGCCGTTCCGCTCGTTTGGCCCCGGCAGTTAAGCGGCGCCCTGAGACGCGACGTGCACGGCAAGCTAGGAGTGCTGTAATCGGGCCGTGAGGGTGACAGTTCGCACGTGGCAGGCACCGGCAGTGACGTCGACGGTGGTGCGTAGCCAGTCGCTGTAGCCAGGGGACCGAACCAGAACCGAGTAGGTTCCTGGCCGGTCGACTGCGGCGTAGAGAATCAGGGTGTCCCGTTGAGTGGTGGTGACGCGTGACGGCTCGACCGGCCCGATGGAATCGATGAATGCCGAACTGCGAGCGAACAGCGTCGCTTCTGTGGGCGGTGACAAGGTGATCGAATCCACTACCGCTACACGGAGACCGGCAACCGGCACGGTAAGGCACTCCACCGTGAGCGGCTGTTCACACGAAATGATCGCGAGTGTCGCGGCCAACGCGAGAATCTGAACAGCGCGCACGATGGATTTACGGGGTCGGTCGGAGGTTCTGGGTGAACTGTCCGTAATCCGCATCCATAATGCCCGTGCGCGCAAAGACGTCTATGGATCTCGGATAGCCGAGCTGTGGGTCAAACGTAACGATCACGTCCCGCACCCAATCCTGATGCTGGTAGCCTCGGATGCGTGCGAAGAGGCCGTCTACAGTAGTGAACGACGTCAGCGCGCTCGGCGGTAGCGCAGAGTCACTGGCCACCAAAACCCCACCGACGACGTGATCGTCCTCGACTGAGACGCGCACCAATTGTTGCATCAAGGCCGGGCACTCGCCGCAGGCAGTGGCTATCTCGTAGCTGTACGCGCTGAACGGACGAGCGGCCCAACGCGCCTCGGCCCTATTGAGCTCGAGGACTTCACTGGGCGATAGTGGGGAGGTGCACGCTCCAACGAGAGAGCTGAGCAACGCAAGAAACGGTAGGGCCGCACGCCAATGCATGCCATTCAATACCCATCGGCGCCCGCCAAGGTCACAGCGCGCTGCCGAACGGCGGCCGCTGGTCAATAAATGAAGGGAATGAGCCGACGGCGCTTGGTCATGAAATCGCGATATGGTTCGCCGATGACTCTGAGTAAGGCGCGTTCTTCGACCGCAATGCGATAGCTGTATACAGCAAAAGCCCCAAGGGCGAGTAAGGCGGTGCTGGCCCAGCTGCCAAGCGCCAGCCCGGTGCCAATGTTCATGAGAATCCCAGCGCTGTAAGAAGGATGACGGAGTAACGAATAGGCGCCCGTGGTCATGATGCGCTGATTCGGATCGGCACGGACATCGCCTGTGAACGAAGATCCCAAGACTTGTTGACAATGGCGACGCAGGAGACTGCCCAAAACTATCATGACAAGCCCGACGGCGAACACGGCCGGTCGCGCTCCAACCGGAACGCGCAAGATCGGCATCCACGCGAGAGGAAAGCCAAGCAAGGCGGCAATTCCGCCACCGACAACGATGACTCGATAGGAGCCCGCATCTGGGGAATCGGATCGGGCTGCTGGTTTACGCGCGGCCCTAACGATCTTGAATTCGCGCCAAAAGGCCCAGACCCAAACGACGAGGAAGATGGGCCAATACGGCCACGAGAAAAGCAAGGGCGTCGTCATCGAGGTTTCTCACGCTTCGACCGCAAACGGTGCCCCACCAGCGTCAGCCCAAGTCCACACAGCGCCCCAAACACACCGACGAGCGCGAAGAACGGGAAACGACTCACGAGCGATGCGTTGCCGGTGTATCCAGCGATCATAAATGAGAAGCAGAGCGCAAACCCGTAGAGCAGGCCGACCCAGAAGCGTTCGCGGCGTTCGCTCCAGTAACCGAGCGCCAGCCCTGCGATGCCCCAGGGTATGAGGCTGAACCAGCCCAGAAAGAGGTAGTGCGGACCAGCGAGACCAAACAGGGCACCGACAACGACCGCGACAACGAACTTGATCATAATAATGAAGACTGTTGATGCCGCCTAACGGCGTTCCCACGCGTCGAGGGGCGAGGCAACCTCACGATCGACGTTTCCTCGCCGGCCGGTCGCGGCCATACTGGTGGAGGACGAGGCCCGATACCGCTCCACTCGCATCGCGAACAAAGGTGACTTGTGCGTCCACGTCCTTAGCGAAGAAGTCGTTGTTGCTCTCGGGCCAAAGTTGCACCGCGGCGCTGCCTATGCTCGACCTGATATGGAGCGCCCCGTGCTGCAGCGTGACGTCGAGCTCCAGGCCTGACGCGAGCTCATAGACGCCGACGTATGGTGACAGCGCCGATGCCGGTAACTCGATCGCCACGCGCGTCCTCTGCGGCAGCGCCGAAGGAGGCACCATGCCGAGTAGTCGCATGTAGCTCGAGATCTGACTGTAGTGCTCCGCCAAATCGGTCTCGAACGCGAGCAAGGTGCTCGCAAGCGCTGGCGACTCGAGCTTCCCCACCTGCCCCATGGCGGTGTCGCAGAAGCGGAGTGAAGCCTCGAGACGTTGGACGAGGGTGTCCTTCGGCCACTGCGCTTTGACGGTGTCCGACAACGAATCCTTTGGAGTCCTGGGGTGCTTCAGGACCCCGAGGCGCTCACACAGGCTGTAGTTCGCATCCTCGAGGTGTTGGGCGATATAGCCGATGGTCTGCTGTGACGGGGTAGGCCGGTAGTCGTATCGGGCTGCAGGGATGGAATCGAAGGCCGCGACGAGCCGACTCCCGAAGATGTCGGCAAACCTGATGAACTGCAGCATCACGGCATTGGGCAACGCCGGAGTGGGCGGCGACTGGCCTGCCAGCACCGAGGGAAGCACAAGCGTGAGGACGATCAGTGCGCGACGGTACATGAGGTCTCCAAAGCCGTCAGCTTCAGGCACGTGTTAGGCAACCCTTCGAGCAACGTGGGATCAGACCGAGGATTGACAATCAGTGGGCCTCGCGCGCCACGAATTCTCTATATAGAAGAACAGCTTCGCGCTCGTATGTCCCCTCGGGCACGCCGGCGAAGGGCTTTGTCTGCATACGGACGACCACCAATGTGAGGTCCGGCAGGATGTGCACATCCGTATCAAGATGACCGTGCATGGCGATCGCCTTCGCCTCAGGATCCATCCACCACAGCAGACCATATCGGGGGTTCATCTGTTGCGATGGTTGTGTGGCGGCCTCGATCCATTCTTGACTAACGATCCGGCGGCCACCCGATAGCCCCTTCTGGAGGATGAGGCGCCCCAGACGCGCTAGGTCGCGCGGTGTGGTCTCCGCGTCCGCATAGGTCCAAGCGTGCCCCTTCCCATCTACGTGCAGCCGCGTGTGGTCCATACCTAGAGGACGGAACAGTCGGCGAATGGCGTAGTCTTGAATCGGTTCACCCGCCGCCGCATCGAGGATGGGAGACAGGAGTTGTGCCCCTTCATTGCTGTACGCCCACGAAGTGCCCGGCTCATTCGTCGGAGTCAGATCCTCGACGAATTTGTCTTTGTCACTGGTGTAGCCAACACCATTTGCGTACATCCTGGGAAGCCCTGAGGTCATGCTGAGGAGATGGCGTAAGGTGACATGTCCCCGAATGCCGTCGCACCAGCTACGGATGTAGGTGCAGACGCGGTCTTCGACGCTCCCCAGCCTTCGCTCGTCCAGAAGCATACCAACTAACACGGCGGTTATCGACTTTGTGGACGACATCGCGTACATCGGTTCATGATAGCGTGGTGAATACCACTCTTGGACGATCGTATCGCGATAGACCACCAGGCAGGCGTCCGCTCCGGTACTCTCGCAGATACTCAAATGCCGTTGGAGCGCGAGAACATCGAGACCGAGATTTCGAGGATCTGCCGTTGGCCACGATCCATCGGAGCTCGGCGACGCCGACGAGCCTTGCGCCGGGACTGACGACGCAGCAAGGAGGGCGACTGTGGCCACAGCAAGCGGCCGCGCGACGTTCAATGTCGCTTCAGCCTCTGTGTCGCCAACGCCCGCTCGTACTTATCAAGCTGCCGTTGCCAATAGGGGCGATACGACGGTGGCAGTTGATCATCTTGCCCATAGGATGGACGCCCCGACCATCCTCAGTCGGGCTCGTGCCAATAGAACGACTCGCGCGCGCGGAACAGCGTCTCACCGCGTGTATTGGTGACCGTGACCAAGGCGTTCAGGACCGGCGCGTCGAGGCTGCTCGTGACCGAGCGTGACGGGAACTGGCCCTCGACCGTGACGACGATGCCGACGCGCTCGAACTCGCAGCGCAGGTGTACCGCAGCCGGGTTAATCCGTGCATCTGCACACCCCACTTCATCCCGTATCCCGGGCCGCGAGAACGTGACAAAGGGTTCGGGACGCAGCGTCAGGCGGGTGAAGCGCCGATCGGAGACCGTGAACTTGTAGCTCGGCTCGTAGTACCCCTCGGCTTCCGACTGGAGGGGCCGAGGCGGTGGCGGTGGCGGCTCTGGGGCCGGTGCCTCGGTCGGTTGGGTGACCACAGGCGCTGGCGCCGGGAGGCGCAGAATCACCAGCGCCCCGGCGCCAACAACCGCCAGGAGGATGCCGCCAACGACGATTGTACGGCGACGTCCACGTATGAACGCCCACAGGCGTCGTGACATTGCTCGGAGACGTCCCAGGATCGCCTGGAGGTGTTGAACGACCGCTCGACGTGCCGCGATCGCCACCCCCCCCCTTGGCGCGACCTCATGCGTCGGAGCGGTGTCCGCCGATGGCGTAACAGGGCTCGGGCCCGGTGAAAAGTCCGGGGGGGGGGGCGGAGGTACGTACAGCCCCGGGAGACCCCGGGGGGGCGGGGGCGGAACGACACCGCGCGGAGGAACGACAGCACGGGACGTGGGGGCAGCCGGGTGTGGAGCGGCCGCTGCGTGAGGCCTGACGAGCCTCACGTACGCCGGTTTCCGGGTGAGGCGGGACCAGACCGCGAGCAGCAGCGCCGCGCTCAGGGCACGCCCTCCGCCCGTCATGCCTTCGGCGATCTCGACGAGGGCTGCCACGAGCAGCGTCGCGACGAGCGCCCAGATGCCGCGCGCGTCAGACCTCCGGAACGCTACCCACGACATCCAGTAGAAGCCGGCGAACAGCGCGATGTACGCGTAGTTGTGCAGCGAGACGACGAGCACTTGTATCGTGGGAAGCAGCTGGTCGCACTTCGGGGCGTGCACGCGGAAGTGGGTTTGCGCGGGAAAATAGAGGAGCCCGAGCACCACGAATGCGAAGTACGCCCAGCGCTTGCCGCGCAGGGTGATAAGAGCGAGGAGAGCGAGGACGCCCGCACCGATGCGAACGGCTAGAACTGACATGTGCCCAGACGCAGCCCTGGCGACGTTGGCCTAAGCTAAGGGGTCACGCCTCGCAAGCCAACCGCAACACCACCTTCCATCGAATCGAAACCATCCCGTACGGAACTCTCAGCCAGGCGCGTATTAGACCGCACGTTTCGGAGCCAGCCCCAGCACGCACAAGATCACGGCCAAGGCCACTGCTGCGCCCGCTTGCCCAACGTACCACAACCCTACTTCCTGCATGATGGCCGCGCTGACGTGCGGGTCAAGGAGATCACCGAGCTGAGTCCAAGCCACGATCGCGATGAGAGCCAGGGCTGGAAGGACCAGCCAGCGCCTAAAACGCACCGCCGCGTAGCCAATCAATCCTAGCGCAGCGGCCCCGCCCCAAATCGCTCGGAGGCTGGGTGCCTTGTCCATCACTTCAAGCATGAGGTGCATTGAAGAGTGTCGTGCGGTCTAACGGATTGCGCCTAAGCTGCGGCGCCGAGTACGAATGATCACAAACGGAATTCTACCATAGACGACGGGCGCCGTCAGCTTCAGGCGCGTGTTAGGCGGCGGTCGCAGTCACGCAGCCGCGTTGACGACATCGGCGACGTGCCAAAGGCCAGGATCTTCCGGGCGGAGGACAACGTGAGGCCATCTCGAAAGAAACCAGAGCGCGCGGCATGTCGAGAGACCAGCCCTACGGGCGCCGGCAAGTTCGTCGTCTCCGCCGTCGCCGACGTACAACGCGCGATCAGGAGCGACGTCCAGTTCCCGACACGCTCGCAAGTAGATCTCGGGGTCGGGCTTCGCGAGACCAGCAGTACATGAAAAGACGGTGACGTCAAAATAGGGGCGTAACGGCGACCCTTCCCAGCTGGCGACGTCTTCGGCGAAGCAGTTGGTTACCACCGCAAGCCCGAGCCGTTTGGTCCGGAGGGTGGCGAGCGTCGCAAGCACATCCGGCTCAACGGTGTGAAGCGCAGCTGCCTTTTCGGCCAGGCGTTCGGACCGCAGCTGCTCCACTAGTTTCTCGTCCGGCGATGTGCCGAGCCTAGTTGCGATCCAACTCAGAACGTCCGAGAACGAAGAGCGTCCCAAGACAATATCGGAGCGGCGAAACCGCCAGAGCTGACGGTAGGACTCGTGGTCCACACGGAGCCTTGCAGCGAGAGCAGAGGCCCTCTGTGTTACCCTACCTGACTCGGTTATCAGCGTCTCGAAGAGATCGAACAGGACTGCGTCAATCACAGGAGTCGCCACGTAGACCGCCGCCTAACGGATCGCGCGTAAGCTGCGGCGCGCTGAAGAAAGACTCATTCCTTAATCTACGCGCGCCGTCAGCTTCAAGCGCGTGTTAGGCGGCGACGATCGAATCAGGTTCTGGAATCGGCGCCGTCACGTTCCGACGCAGAATCACCCATTCAGCAAGGATGAGGTTCGGAACCCAGCACAACCACGAAATCGTCTGATATGCCGGCTCGAATGGCATGCCGACGACTTGACTGAGTGGGAGGTAGATACGGAGCGTGACGGCGGCAAAGGTGAACGCGTAGCTCCGAGTCATCCAGCGGCGATGCGAATCCTGATCGCCAGCCCGGATGTCGCGGTACGCTTGTCCCGTTGCAAGCAACCACAGCACCGCCAAGAGACCAAAGCCGACATGGGCAGGGAGACCTCCCTGCGCGACGGTAGCGAGCCTTAACGCGGCAGCTCCCCCGAACAACACCGCGAGGACATAGGCGCGACCGGTCCAGCGATGCATGTTGAGGAAGCGACCGCGCAGGCGTGAGTTGTGCTGAAGCGGTCCGACGACGAGTGCCACCGCCGCACCGGCCAAGTGCAGCGTCGCGGCCAGGGGCATCGTCATGAAGCGCTGCTGCAAAAACGGGGCTCTCATCCCAGGTACGACAAGAACAGCGATCGCGTAAGCGGCAATGATCGCTGCAAAGATCATCATCACAACCCAACCGATCTTTCGTATCAAGCCGCTTCTCCCGAGCGTCGCCGCCTAACGCATGGCGCTTAAGCTGCGGCGCGCTGAAAAGAGATTCATTCCGTAATCTACGCGCGCCGTCAGCTTCAAGCGCGTGTTAGGCGGCGCTCGATAGGTCAGTGTCGTCGCACAGCAAAGTCGACCCACTGCTTTAAACGGACGCGAACTGCGCGGCCATTGACACGAGCAGGCGTGTAACGCCACAACCGCAAGGCATTTCTGACAGCATCTGACAGATCCGAGTGCGGGGATGAAACGACCTGGAAGCTGTCCAGCTCAGGCTGCCCCAACGTGTCGAGAACGAATTCAAATGTCACACGGCCGCCAACACGAGCACTTCTCAGGTCCGGTGGATATTCCGGGGGTGTTTGTATAAGAAGCTTGGGCGTTTCGTCAACGACAGCGGTTCCGGCAACCGCACCACCGGAGGTGGCCACGCCTGCCGGCCGCAAAGACCGAGATGCACAAGCCTCGAGGCACAGGGTGAGTGCAACGAGACCCGGTACCGCTAGTCTATGCATTGCGCTCAAGTTCTGCGGCG
>WNGC01001756.1_pt1 | contig 24586 bp, 25 predicted proteins | sample 5400051 | NCBI WGS metagenome assembly WNGC01 (sample SAMN13153368, study PRJNA577476) | soil metagenome | isolation source: 20 cm soil or saprolite under grassland replicate 2 | place: USA:California | collected 2016-06-15
AACAATCCCGGCCCTCTCGTCCAGGCATTACAGCAAGGTCTGCGAGACCTGGGATATATCGAGGGGATAAATATCCTGCTTGAGTATCGCTACGCTGAGGGAAAGGTAGACCTTATCCCAAGCCTCGTAACTGAACTTGTGCAACTCAAGGTCGATGTGCTTTTCATCGGAGCTCTAGCAGCGATCCGCTCAGCCAAACAGGCGACCAAGACGATTCCCATTGTCATGGTGACCTCTGTCGATCCAGTCGCGACTGGGCTAGTCGATAGCTTGGCGCGCCCAGGCGGAAATATCACGGGGCTCATCAGACTCACCGTAGAATTGAGTGGACAACGGTTGGAATTGCTTAAGGAGGTGGTGCCGGGGATATCGCGCGTTGGAATGCTTTGGGATGCGGACGGGTCAAGTATTGGTGTCAAAGGGTATGAGGCTCATGCGCCTGCTTTAAAGATACAGCTTCAATCGCTAGAGGTACAAGGTCCGAACCCTGATTTTGAGGGCGCATTTCAAGCCGCCGCCAAGGGGGGCGCGAGCGCACTCATTACGGTTACGGGAGGCCTGCTCAATCGTTACCCAAAGGCCATTGCGGACCTGGCAATAAAAAACCGAATGCCTTCAATGTACGAGAGAAGTCCGTACGTAGAGGCCGGTGGCCTCGTATCCTATGCACCCAACGATGCTGATAGTTACCGCCGCGCCGCCACTTATGTGGACAAAATCCTCAAAGGCGCCAAGCCCGCCGATCTCCCGGTGGAGCAGCCGACAAAGTTCGAGCTTGTCATCAACCTCAAGACCGCGAAGCAGATCGGCCTGACTATTCCGCCGAATGTGCTGGCAAGAGCGGACAAGGTGATCAAGTGAGCAGATGCGAGAGGCGGCAGTCATCGGCAAGCAGCACGAGATCAAAGGGCAAACGATCTGCGCTTTTGTCTCGCTCAAGGCAGGAATCAGAATTCGCCTCCTTTGGTAGACGAGCTGAAGGGCTATGTGGCGAAGAAGATCGGCCCCATCGTTAGACCGGACGAATTTCTCTTTGCCGCTGAGCTGCCGAAGACGCGCAGCGGCAAGATCATCATGCGGCGCTTGCTTGCCTCGATCTCCAATCGTCGCGACGTGACGACGCTAGCGAACCCTGACGTGGTCGAGCAAATTCGCGAAATGGTGCAAGGCAAGGAAGCGGTTGTTTCGAAGGAAGAGACTCCGGAAGACATCGCGCGGTTTGGGCAGAATGAATAAGCAGCCTCTGTGACATGGATATCAAAGTTCGCGCACCGTCCCATGTCTGTCCCCGATGCGGTGAAAGGCGGCTTGACGGGATGATGCCAGATTCTTGCCGATGGGATATCGCTTAACTGAAAAAATGCCGCCGTCGAACCTTTGTAACGTTCAACCAGGGAAGTTTTCATCATCAGGCAAGGTTACGAGTTTCCCGCCGAGCAGCCAGCGAGCGAACAAGGCCGCAGCCGCAGCACCGAGGACCTGCCCGCCGACGAAGAGCGGAACGCTGCTCGGAGAGATTCCGGCGAAGGTGTCGGTCATCGCGCGAGCGAAGGTGACGGCGGGATTGGCAAACGAGGTCGACGACGTAAACCAATAGGCACTCGTAATGAACGCCGCCACAGCTACGGGAATCGCCTCAACACGGAAGCGCGATGTGAGCGAGATGACCAGCACGAGGCCGAATGTGGCAATGACTTCGCCAAGCCCCTCGCCCGGTGTTGGCCGAACATGCGCTGAAACCTGAAGCAGCGGCAGTCCGAACATCGCGTGCGCCGCCACGACACCCGCAAAAGCCCCACAAACCTGCGCCAGGACATAGACACAGAAATGGCTCGCCGTGAGACGGCCCTCACAGGCGCTCACACCCGAGACGACCGGATTGAAATGGGCCCCTGAAACAGGCCCTAGCATGACAATCAACGCATAGAGGCCCGCTCCTGTGGCAAGAGAATTCGCGAGCAAGACGACAGCCGCATTCCCCTGAGCGAGCCGCTCCCCCATAATCCCGGAGCCCACCACGATCGCTAGCAACAGCGCTGTTCCGATTGCCTCCGCGGCGGCTGCCCTGACGAGAGTCATTTCAAATCGGCGGCATACTTGTTCATTCCCTGGACGCTTGGCTCCCGAGCACGCTCGCCGGCTTCGGGGCGCGCTTAAGCGGCGCCGGCACGCTACTCGAGCAGCAAAGCCGAACCAATTTGGTCCGGTCCACCTGCATTCTAGGATTGCTTTTAAAGGACGCATCGACCGCAGAAAGAATCGCCAGCGCATGGGGATCTTGCGGCTTTTCTAAGCGGTAGTGCATCCATTTTCCTTCGCGCCGCGCGGTTACAATCCCCGCTCGCCTGAGGTAGGCCAGATGCCGGGAGATTTTAGGCTGAGTTACGCCCAGCGCTTCAACAAGGAAACAGACACACACTTCATCATCGCCCATCAAATTGAGCAGCCGGAGCCGCGTATGATCAGCAAGGGCACGGAACAGTAACGCCACATCGAAAGATTTGGATGCTTTCATAAGGTGCGACTCTATCACAAATTAATACATATGTCTTGACATATCTGTTCTGACATTATATTTGCTTAAACAGATACGTCGGGGATATTCATGGAACAAAACAAACAGACACTAGTTTTTCTCTGTACCGGTAATTCCGCACGGAGCATCTTTGCCGAATACCTGACGAACAAGATTTGCGGCGATCGTTTTGAAGCCTACAGTGTCGGCAGCCAGCCCAAGCCGGCAGTAAATCCGTATACGATCAGGGTCCTGCGAGATTATTACAAGATCGACGCAAGCCAGGCCCGCAGCAAAACATGGGATGAGTTCAAAGGGACACAATTCGATATCGTCATCACGGTCTGTGACAATGCGAAAGAATCCTGCCCCGTTTTTCGGGGACAGCCAATCCTTGCCCACTGGAGTATTCCCGATCCTGCCGAAGCGACTGGCACTGATGAGCAAAAACTCCGTACGTTCAGAGAAACCGCGCAACAAATCCAGCGACGCATAGAGCTTTTGTGCTCCTTCCCAATTGAGAAACTTGGGCATCTCCTCACGCAGCCGAATCAAGAGACTGAAACTACAAAACACTAAATCAAGGAGACATTTTTCTATGTCCAATTCAAAAAAAGTTCATATTGCACTTAACGTGTCAGATGTGAATCGCTCCGTCGCATTTTATCGTGCCATGTTTGGTGCAGATCCCGTGAAGCGGAAACCGGGCTTCGCCAAATTCTCGATCGACGAGCCAGCCCTTAATCTCACATTAAACTACGAAGGTGAAATCAGCGAGCGGGGTGCCTTGAATCACCTCGGTGTGGAAGTAGAAAACAGCACGCAGGTACTTGCCGCAAAAAAACGCCTCGTGGAAGCAGGGCTGGCGACTCGGGATGAGATGAATGTAGATTGTTGCTTCGCCCTCCAGGACAAAGTCTGGGTTACTGATCCAAATGGGTACCGCTGGGAGATATTTACCGTGAAAGTGGGTGATACTCAGCCCGCGCTGAACGTTTCCGTTGAGCCGACAGATAGTGCCTGCGGCGATTGCGAAAGAAACTGGCGTGGAGTTCACATCGTGGAACCCCTCGCCGCATTACTGCTCTCCGAACCTTCCACCTTTCCTGAGTCCCATTTTATACCCGTTGTGGGATATCTGGACGACCTTGTACTAATCCCTCTCGGAATTTACTAAACATCTTTTTCCCCTCCTTCGAATAGGACCTCACGCTCCCTACCCTTCGGTTCAAAAAAGGATTGAGCGATGAGGGTCGGAATAATAGCCGTCAAGATAACCACGACAACCAGAACCGAATACTGTTGTCGGTTGATAATCCGGTGGGTGAGACCGTAGAGCGCGGAAATGGTTCCAAACGTGAGACCCGTGCTCATCATTAGAGTCGTGTAGAGATTGATCTTTGTGGTGAATCGGAAGAGTACCCCCGCTGGATACAGACCTAAAAATTTCGAGAGGCTCTTTGCCAAGAAGAAGACCACTACCAAGCCAAAGCCGGCGACCACAGCCTTTAAGTCAACCAGGCTTCCGGCTTTGAGAAAGTAAAAGGGCGTGAGCAAAGCAAATGTGGTAGCTCTCATCCGCCTGATCAGCTCCTTGTTGCTCAGGAACGTATCGGCCAAGACCATACCAACCAGATACGCGGGAAGTACGCCCTCGCTACCACCCCGCACAGCCAGATACGCGAGGACGAGGAGAATAAGATAGATGTACTTCACCTCGGGCTCGCTGGAATGCGCGTTGACTTTCTTAAGGTAGCGATGCGTCATTTTCGGCAGAATGAGCAGAGCAAGAGCGGTTAAGACAACAAAGATCCAGAACCAGCTTCCGAAACTGGTAAAGAGCAAGCCGAGGGCGATTACGGTTCCAAGATCATCGACAAAACAGGCGGCCAGGATTAGCTTCCCAATGGACGTTTCGTTTAGCCCGGTTTCCACCATAACCGCGTAAACCACCGCCACCGATGTGGTCGACATGGCGACTCCAGCGATTTGCGCCGCTCTGAGATCCCAGCCCAGAAAAAACTGAGCGGCAAGCCATGCCAAGGCGAACGGCGCAAAAAAGCCTATAATTCCTAGGACGAGACTCTCTTTCCAAAATCTTTTTAGTGTTTGGCTTTCAAGCTCGGCGCCGGCAAGAAAGGTGAGGATGACCGCTCCAAAACTGGCGAGAAAATTTATCCACTCGGAAATTTGCGGGTGAAACGAGTTTCCCGCAATGATTCCTACGATGAGCTCAACAAGGGCAACGGAAATGCCGATTTTTAGCGAGATAAGGCTTGATACAAGGGCGAGACCGATCCAGATAGATGCCTCCCACCAGAGCTGTTCCATGACTCTACCTCCTGAATTGAAGTAGGCGTCATCAGCCCTGGCGGGCAGTTAATGGAGAACGCCATCTCCGCAGGCAATGTGTATATACCACGTGGGACGGCTAGCCTCAACGTTGCTTGATGGCTGGTGTTTGGGATTTGTTTTTGTGAGGGCGCAGTGCCCGAACTCGGCCAAGTCAAGGAGTTGACGGAAAAAGTCAGGATGGTAGAGTAAAGCCCCATGCCACTTTCGACTATAGAAGAAGCGATTGCCGAGATTCGTCGCGGCCGGATGGTCATCTTAATGGATGACAAGGACCGCGAAAACGAGGGTGACCTGTGTATGGCTGCGGAGAAAGTCACTCCGCAAGCGATCAACTTCATGGCCACCCATGGGCGCGGTCTGATTTGCCTGCCGTTGACTGAAGAAAGAGTTAAGCGCTTAGGCGTCTCGATGATGGTTTCGGAAAACACCTCACCCTTCGGTACGGCGTTTACCGTCTCGATCGATGCTGCCACGGGAATCACAACCGGAATTTCCGCGGCGGACCGAGCCAAAACGATTCTCGATACGATTGCCGACGATGCGAAGTCACAGGATCTCGTCACACCGGGCCATATCTTTCCCTTGCGCGCAAGAAACGGTGGCGTCTTGGTCCGAGCGGGTCAAACAGAAGGCTCAGTGGATTTAGCCCGGCTTGCCGGTCTCAAACCGGCAGGGGTCATTTGCGAGATCATGAAAGACGATGGCACCATGGCGCGGCAGCCCGACCTCATGAAATTCGCGAAAAAACACAAACTAAAAGTCGTCACGATCGCGGATCTCATTCAATACCGACTTAACTACGATTTCCTGGTTTACCGCGCAGCGAGCGCGCCGTTGCCAACCCGGGTCGGCGGACAATTCCAAGCCATTGTCTATAACACCCACGTTGACGAGAGCGAACATCTCGCCCTAATCAAGGGTGAAGTATCGCCGAAGGAAGAAACCCTGGTTCGAGTTCATACGAAATATGTGCCTGGAGACGTTTTCGGCTTCGAGCTCCTCAACACCGGCGCCGTGATTCAACGGTCCATGGAGATTATTGCCAGAGAGGGCAAAGGCGTGATCCTTTATCTCCAACCTGAACACAAAGGACCGGCGCCTTCGATGGTTACCTATCCCAGAGTCGAAGGAAAGCAACAGAAGGACATGAATCCTTCTTTCGTGTATCGAGCGGATTTTAAAGAGTATGGGATTGGCGCGCAGATCCTACGTGATTTGGGCGTGCGCAAGATGCGGCTCCTTACCAACAACAAGAAACATCTGGTCGGACTCCGCGGTTACGGTCTGGAGATAAGATCACTAGAGCCGATCCCGCGGGAGAGTCCGCTGCGCGAGGCTGCGAATCAGAAGAAGGTCAAAGCCAAGAGCGCCTAACCGTGCCGAACCCTAGTGAGGACTTATGCCTATTTATGAATACAGCTGCCGTCGTTGCCATCATAGTTTTGAACAAATTGTGCTCTCCACACGCGAGAAAGTGAGTTGCCCAAAGTGCGCGAGTAACGTGGTGGAGAAACAACTTTCGGTTTTCAGCTCGCCTGGTTCCCGCGCGGCAGAAGCAGGGGTAAAATTAATATCGACGTAGCGTTGGCCGACCGGCTCTGCCGTGATCACGATTCTCACGGAATACCCGGCATCGATGATAATGCCGCGCGCGTACGCGGGAAGGGGAAGTCCGCTTTTGATCTTTGCCAACTTTTCCGGCGGGTAGGTTCCCACCTCCAGGGAAAAGTAGCCCCACTCTCCCGGCCCCACGGAGAGTTCCTTCAATATTCTGGGATTGATGTCGACCAGATTTTTCATCGCCTGATCCTGGTTGTAATTCCTGAGAAGTTCGTAGGCCCACTTCTCGATGATGCCCTTGACCGGAGCAGCCGGCTTTTCGCGCTCCTTGACCGGCCCGCGATCAATCCACCACTTGGTTTCTTCGAACGGTAGGTTTTTCTCGTCTGGCATAACAGCTCAAGTTCTCATCTTCCGGTGATTTATTGAAAGCAGATTTCTTCATCCTGGGCTATATCGTCTTTAGACCTTAAACTCCTCCAACGTGTTGGGAGCGAAGAGAGATTTCAATTCCGTCGGTTTTTTAGTCAACCCTTGCTCGTGAGAATATTGAATGAGCGTATCCAAAACATGGCGATTTGGATCCAGCCCGTAGGGCCAGAATTCGTCGCCAAAGAGCTCCCTTTCCTCCTCTATGTCCGCAAACGACCACGCGAGCATGTATTTAAGAGCTGAATACTTGTACAGTGTCTCTTCGCATACTCTCTTGGCTTCGGCAAAGGCCTTGCATAAGCTTTGGGCCACCCAAGGATACTTTTCGTACACCTCCTCGCGGAGAACAATGGTGTGCATGATTGGGAAAATTTTTGTGCGCCGATAGTAATCCTTTTCCACCTCGCGGAAATTTGAAAAAAGCCTCTTTACCTTCGGCGAACGCCGTACAAACGGAGAGGGTATGTGAGCACAGATCAACGCATCGAGCTCCCCTTGCTCCAGCATGGATGATAGGGTTCGTTCCGGTCCGATCCATCGAATGTCAATGTCCTTTGGCAAATCGGGTCTGAGTTTTTCTTCGCGGCCTGGATCTTCAGCCCCTCCAGTAAACCATTTCATTTTTTCTGGTGGGACCCCGTACTCATGTTGCAAAATACCCCGAACCCAAACAGCCGCCGTGATTTGGTATTCCGGGACCCCAACCCTTTTGCCCACAAGATCTTTGGGCCCTTCAATCCCTGATTCGCTATTGATAAAGATGAAAGAGTGGCGAAAGAATCTCGAGGGAAATACGGGTATGGCTATCAACCGAGGATAGCCTCTCTCGCGCGCCATAAGGTAGGAGCTCATGGAACACTCGGCGGCATCGAATTCCTGATAACGAAGCATGCGCCAAAATGTCTCCTCGACATGGAGCGGTAAATAAGTCAGATCCACACCTTCGACTTGAACCGTTCCTTCCTGGAGGGCACGGGTACGATCATATTCCCAACATGACAACGTCAGGCGGATTTTTGCCATTATTCTCTCCTGAATGATTGATCGGTCTCAGCGGACGGACTCGATTCCGGCAAGAAATCGGTTCGCGCCGATGACGAACTGCTCTTTCTCGCCCTGCAGCACCACGGCTGCTTCACCGGAAGCAAGCGTGGTGCGATGCTGAATGGTGTACGGTTTTCCTTCGAACGTTATCCGCTGCCCCGGGGTAAATCTCTTGAGTCTTTCATAATCCTGCTGCGGGTCGATCTTTTCCATGACGTGTTTCATACCATATAAACGCTAAATCTTAAATCCGTCGATTCCACCAAAGCGGCCACAGACGGGAATTTTTCCTCCGGCTGTCGTGTCAATACCGGTAAGAATTGACATCGGGCCGAGGCATCAATAGAGTTTCGACAAAAGGAGTTCAACCATGCGTATCGCAATCATGGGTGCGGGAGCTGTCGGCGGGTTTTTCGGCGCTAAACTCGTCGCCGCTTCGTATGATGTCGCGTTCATCGCCCGTGGCGCCCACTTGGCGGCGATGCAGCGGGAGGGGCTGATCATCGAAAGTTTCGCCGGTAACCTTCACGTTCGCGATGCTCTTTTCACGGTTGATCCGACCGAGGTCGGCATAGCGGATCTCATATTATTCTCCGTTAAATCCTATGAGACTGAATCGGCCGCCCAAGCGCTGGAGCCGATGGTCGGTGAGAAAACCGTGATACTTTCATTACAAAACGGCATCGATAATGCCGATAAAATCGCGCATATCTGGGGTGTACGTAGGACATTGGCCGGCGTCGTTTATATCGGCTCTCAACTGTCCTACCCAGGCACAATTAAACATTCGGCCGGAGGCCGCATTGTGTTCGGCGAGCTCGACGGCCGAGTTCATGAAACGACCAAAGCGGTCGAGCAAGTTTTATCTTCGGCACAAATCTCCTGCGAGATAAATGCGGAGATTCGAAAGGCTCAGTGGCAAAAGCTACTCTGGAATGCGCCCTTCTGCGCCATCAGCTGCCTCACGCGTGCCACGGCCAAGGAAATCGCTGAATCCGACTCGCTGACAATGCTCGCGTTGGATTGCATGGCAGAGGTGAAAGAGGCGGCGAATACGGTAAGCATCGATCTCGATCCCGCTCTGTTCGATGAAACGTTGAATTTCTCCAGCAGCCTCGGAGAGTTTAAGCCATCGATGCTCCAAGATCTGGAAGCCGGTAAACCGCTTGAATTCGAAGCGTTCAATGGGATAGTGGTGAGCCTTCTTCAACAAGCCGGGAAGCAGGCGCCGACCAATCAAGTATTTTACCGCGTATTAAAACACCTCGACAAAAATATCCGTGCACACAAATCGTATTAAAGGAGAGCCCATGGGAATACGACTTCATACAAAAATCATTTGTCTGCTTTTTCTTCCCAGCTCTTTTTTTGCGTTCACTGTCACGGGACACGCTCAAGCAGATAACAAGGAACTTGCAGCCAAGGGCCAGTATATCTTCGCTCTGGCCGGCGGCTGCGCCTGTCATACGGTACCCAAGGAAACAGAGAACGCTGGCGGGCGGGCTTTTCCCATTCCCTTTGGAACCGTTTACAGTACGAATATCACTCAGGACAAAGAGACCGGTCTCGGCAGTTGGACGGACCAACAGATCCATGATGCCCTGGTAAAAGGTATCCGGTCCGATGGATCGCGTATCTTGCCTGTGATGCCCTACGAAGCCTACTCAGGAATGGCGCGGGAAGACCTCACGGCGCTCATCGCCTACTTGAGAACGTTAAAGCCGGTGAAAAAGGCGACTCCACAACTGAAGAGCTGGGCGCCGTTTAATCGGAGCCTGGGCGCACCTCTCTGGTTGAAAGTTTTCGGCCGTTTCTCAGACCCGCCGGCCCAAGCGCCGAAGAGCCGGATCGAACGCGGGCGGTATTTGGTGGAGCACGTTTCGCTCTGTAGCGATTGCCACACGCCGAGAAATTTCATCGGAGTGCCGAACCGCTCTCTCTATCTTGCCGGCGCCAACAAAAAGATCGGCCCCTTGGGACAAGAAGTGCCGAACATCACGCCCGATAAAGAGACCGGCATTGGTGAGTGGAAACGGGAGGAGATCGCCGCGGTGCTTCTGACCGGCACCAAGCCCGACTTGGACAACATTCAAGGACTCATGGCTGAGGTTATCGAGCACGGTTTCAAGAACATGACCAAGGAAGATGCTCTCGCCATCGCCGACTATTTGAAATCGGTCCCGGCGATTAAGAACAAGACAGAATAACAGCGCAGCCGTCGGAAATCAGTTCCGCCGCACCTGTTTGATAACCTCGGCAAGAATCTGATCCGTGTTGACGTTTTCCGCTTCGGCTTGAAAGTTAAGGATGATGCGATGACGCAGCGCCGGGTAGATAACTTTTTCTACGTCTTCATAGCTGACATGGACCCTGCCCTCGGCCAGCGCGTTGCCTTTGGCACCGAGAATGACGGATTGGGCACCCCGCGGGCTTGATCCAAAGCGCAGGTATTGCTTGACGGGTGCGCCGGCAACTCCGCCGTTGCTGGAATGGGGCTGGGTCGCGTGCACGAGCCGCACCACGTAGTCTTCAATGGGCGGGGCGATCAGAACCTGGCGCAACAGCTGCGTCATAGCGGCGATCATTTTTCCGCTGTCGTCCGGCAAAACTTTCGAAATCTCGCTGGTCTCCGCCCCGGTGGTCCGCTGCAAAATCTCCCTCAGCTCGGCGGGCGAGGGAGAAGTCACCAAGAGCTTGAAGAAAAATCGGTCCAGTTGCGCTTCAGGCAACGGATACGTTCCTTCGAGCTCTATCGGGTTTTGAGTCGCGAGAACGATGAATGGAGATTCCAGGAGGTGCGATTCGCCGAAGACGGTGACCTGTTTTTCTTCCATCGCTTCTAGGACCGCCGATTGGGTTTTCGGCGTCGCGCGGTTGATTTCGTCCGCCAGCACCACATGGGCGAAGATCGGCCCCTTTTTGAATTGAAACTCTCGCCGACCGTTACTTTCCGTCAGCACCTCTGTGCCGACAATATCCGAGGGCATCAAGTCGGGTGTGAACTGAATGCGTTTGAACGACATGCCCAAGGCTTGGCTCAAGGATTTTACGAGGAGCGTTTTACCCAAACCGGGCACGCCTTCCAGCAATACGTGTCCACCGGCAAAAAAGGCGATGAGGACTTTGCGGATAACATCGCTATTACCAACGATGACTTTTTGCACTTCCGCTTCCAAGCGCCTGAACATGACCTGGAAATTTTCCGGCTCCATCAACTTCCTTTCGTCAGCGAATCACCCCGCGATATTCCAAAGGCATTTGTTGCTTTTCCGTCGGAGCATCTGGTACGTGCGCAGGCAGTGGAACATTGCTGACCGGGATTTTCGGACGGACTTTGCCGCCTCGTCCCTCTCTCGTGACGGTGCTTTCACCTTTAGCATCCGCTGCCAGTTCCTCGGGTAATTGAACGGTCACATAGCGCGCGCCCTTGATTCCTTCTTTCCCTTGGTCGCCGCCCGGGTTAAACCGTTCTGCGGGCGGAGGCCCTCGAGGAATCTCCTCGGATGGCTTGCCCCTGCCACCGGACTCCGCGGTGGTGCCTGCGGTTTTGCCTGTCGCCTCGTTGTTTTGGTTTCTGTCAGGCTTGTTTGGATCCGGCTGAGTTCCTTTTCCTTCACCGCTTTTCTGCTGATTGTTTTCTTTGCCTTGATCCTGAGGAGCCCCTTGGGTGGATTTGCCCTGCTCCATCTCTTTGCTGAGTTGAGCCTTCTGATCACTCTTGCTATCGCCACCGCTTCCCTGGCTTTGTTTGCCCTCTCCTTGCCCCTCTCGGGGCAAATTACTTTGGATGCCTCCGCCGCCTTTATCTTGATCCTTTTGCTGATTTTGCCCACCGCCCGACTGCTGCTCCAAGCCCTGGAGCGTGCTGGAGGCCTCCCCCAGGAGATCTTGATTGTCCTTTTGCTCTGGCCTTTTCTGCTGCTCCTCTACTTTCTCCTGCATTTGCTGGATCAGCGCCTGTTTTTCTGGCGCGGCGCTCTTCGGATCCTCGATTTTCGTTGCAAGCGTTTGCAGGCCACGGGCCAACTCCGACAGCCGCGGCCGTTGCGCCATTTTCTCCGCCAGCTGACGAAGCCGCTCGTGCGTGGGCAATGGATGAAGGATCGAATGCACCGTCGGCAAGAACAAATGAAACAACAGCGCCGCAACCATCGAACCGAACACCGACCAGTAAAAAGACCTTTTGATCTGGAAGGGAAAATCGCGCTTGAGTTCGATACGAGTCTGGAATTGGGCCGCTTCCATGCGCAATCGGGAAACCAATGAAGCGGCGTTCGGCGAAGGCTCGATGGTTAGGAGGGTCAAAAAACGGTCCTTCGCTCCGGTATGATCGTCAACGAGCCGAGCTGCCGACCCGACCGAAGGAACCAAAGGCCGGTAGCGGAATAGCACCGCCAGCAGCACCAGTCCCGCCACCGTTACAATCATCAAGAAAAGTCCTAGCGGGCCGATCCACCTCGCCTGAAAGAAGTAGACAAGCAGATAGATCGCCACGATCAATGGAGGAAGAAAGATGAGCAGCGCATCCCACAACGCGTGGTTACCCAGCTGCGTAACCAGCCGATGGATCAGCTTTTCCGGCGACTGAGCGCCATAGTTCTCAGTAACAACCTGCATATGCCACGTGAACTATACCATGGAGCCGCAGCGCCTTAAATGCACCGTTATTGGCGCCGTGAATTGCGCTGCTGTGAAGCGGGCTCACGAACCGGCTGATACATTTTGACCGCCTGATTGTGCGCCTCGAAAGTCTCCGAGAAAAGGTGGGTACCGTCGTTCTTCGATACGAAGTAGAGAAACGGCACGCCAGCAGGATGCAATGCCGCCTTGATAGAGGAGAGACTTGGATTACAGATCGGACCGGGCGGGAGACCTGGGATGCGGTAGGTGTTGTAAGGATTTGCATCATGCAGATCCTTTTTCGTCAAGTTGCCGTTAAAATCCTTGAGTCCGTAAATCACCGTTGGGTCGCTCTGAAGCGGCATATGACGTTGCAATCGATTATAAAATACCGCCGAAACGACTGGCCGCTCGGCTTCAACGCCCGTTTCTTTCTCGATAATCGATGCGAGGGTGATAATTTCGTGCGGCGATAATTGAACGGCCTCGCGTTGTTGCTCCAGCAGCGGAACCGAGAACCGGCGAAATTGCTCCGTCATAGCCATGATGACATCTCTTGCCGGCGTCCCGGGTGTAAAATGATAGGTGTTCGGAAACAGGTAGCCCTCGATCCCTTTGTCTTGCAAACCAACTGAAGCAAGCAGCTCCGGGTTAGCGGCCTCGGCAAGAAATTTGTCTTTGTCGGCAATCTGTAAGTTTGCCAGTAAATCGGCAATTTCCTTGACCGTAAATCCTTCCGGGATCGTGACGCTCTGGAAAACGCCCTTGCCCATGATCATGCGATCGAGAACTTCTCGCGGCGGCAACGGAGCGTCGAAACGATAGAGCCCCCAATGGATTTTCTTCTCGACTCCGCTGAATCGGGCCCATAGAGAGAACAGTCTCTCGTTGCCAATAACCTTTTGCTGCCGGAGTTTCCGGACCACTGCAGCGAACGGTTCGCCCTGCTCTACCCGAACTTCCGCAGGGCCCTGGCCCCCTTGCGGAATCGAGGAGACGTACGCGAGCAAAAAACCGGCGAACAGAAGCGCGGAAATGGCAACGACAACAAGCGTGGTGAGTATGCATTTCACGACGAACCGCCTGAATTGGAAAGGAGGGCTCAATCCACCGCTGGAATCCCGAGCGCGACTTAGTTTTCGGAGAGATTGACCTTCATCCAGCCCTCGACTTGCCGGACAAATCCAGCGAAGGGGTCTTCTCCGGGCTCCGCCGCGAAATAAGCCTTGCGGGTATAATCGAGGGCTCCGGAATAGTATTCAAACTTCTTCGAAAGCTCTTGAAAGAGAATAAAACCGGTGCGATAGAGGGAGAGATCGAGTTCCGAAACCGTCCAATAGGAGCGGCTTCCTTCCGTGATGTAATACTGAAGGCATCCCCGTCCCTCCACGTGACTGCGAAAAATTCCACTCATAAAGAGCGCATAATCTCCCACATACTTTTGCAGGGAACGCTCCTTGAGGAGTTGGGATTCGTCGGCCGCTTCGCTGGACTTGGCGGCGAGCATTTCGACCATGCTATCCACTTTCCTGCCCCCGCGGGCGCGCATTCGATACAAATTGTCGCTTTTGGCGAAATCGGTGAGCACATCCGCGACATACCCCACGACGGCCGCGTCGTTTATGCCCAACTGCCAGAAGCTCCGGCGAATGATGTTGCTAAAAAAGCTGTGTAGTTTATCGCTCAAGATACGCTTTTCCATAGAAATACATGATACCAAAGCCGCGGTTTTTTTAAAAGAATGGCCGAAGGGACCCTCTCGTTTGCTCTCCGAAGCCATGGTAATCTCTAGCCATTTTTCGCCCGCAAGATATAATAGCGTTGCATTTCGAAGCTCCCGCTTTTCTGATCGGAGGAAACCATGGGAAGAGACCTGAAAGAAGATTTTTTCCGGCTGGATGGCGCCTGGGCGTCGTTCGAGCTCATGTCCATTCGCAAACGGGAGGATTATCTGAAACCGTTTCGCGTATTGCGCTGTAAGATCGATGATCAAGTTGACTTCCAAGCGCCCGAATCCGTTGGCAGCGCAACGGAGGCCACGGTTTTGATCGAGATCTTCGGTGACGAGGAGCTTGTCGCCGGGAGCGGTCAAGGGCCGGTTCATGCTGTTGACAACGCCATGCGCAAAATTCTCGAAAAACATTACCCCCAGCTTGCGGAAGTCCGACTGGACGAGTTCGACGTCCGTCTTTTACACCACGGCCGCGCGACCTCGGAGGACAACGAGAATGGCGCGGCCGCGCTGGTTCGGGTACTGGCGATCTTCTCGGATGGGAAAGAGTCGTGGGGAACCGTCGGCGTTGCTGCCGATATCCTTCGAGCCAGTGTTGAATGCATCATTGACGGCTTAGAATGGAAACTGCGCGGCGAACACAAACACTAAAGCCGGCCCATCTCCTGACCTAGTTAGACATCCACGATTGATTAAGAACCGTTTCTCAATTCCGTTTCGCTTATCCTGCTTGCCAACGGATTGCCGCGAAAGCCATTTTTGATACTGGCTGGCCGAAACGGGGACTGAGGAGTCCCGCTGCTATTCTTCACGGCTACGCCAATGGCCGCAACCCATTCGAATACGCAGGAGCGTAAGCATTTCTCAAATACTGAAATAGCATCCGCTGTGTATTGAAGAAGGAACCATTGAAAGCGATGGCGGAGCGCATCACCTCGTCAAACTTATCCGGCTGATTATAGAAAAGCGGTAGAATGACATCTGCCAGTTTGTCATAGAGCGAGATCGCCTCGGCCACCGAATCATTTTCCGCGCCGTTGGGAGCTTCGATGGACCAGCCGGTCACACCTTCGATGTGCCCTTCAACCCACCAGCCGTCGATAATGCTGAAGCTCGGCACCCCGTTGAGAGCGGCTTTCATCCCACTCGTACCCGAAGCTTCCTGCGGCCGGAGCGGCGTGTTGAGCCAAACATCAACGCCGGCACAGAGCAGTTTTCCCAATGCCATGTCGTGGTTCTCCAGGTACACGACCCGAACGTAATTCGCGAGAGCCGCCGCCGCTTCAAAAATTCGCCGGATAATCGCCTTTCCCGCCTAGTCCCGCGGGTGTGCCTTGCCTGCATAAACCAACTGCAGCGGACCAGCCTCCCGAGCAATTTGCTTTAGCCGTTCCAGGTCTGAGAACAATAGATCCGCCCGCTTGTATGCGGTCGCCCGGCGGGCAAAGCCGACTGTAAAAACTTTCTCGTCCAGTTGAGATCCTGTAAGCCAACGTACCTGCTGCAGCAGTGCTTGCTTCGCTTGTCGATGCGCTTGGCGAATCTCGGCAACCGGTATCCCCACAGCGTAGCGGAGATAACCATTATCACGCCGCCACTGCGGTATCCTGCGGTCGTAAAGAGCAGCGAAAGGATCCGCAGCCCAGGTCGCAGCGTCGACGCCGTTGGTGATCGCTTTGATGTTGTAGTCGGGAAACATGGCTCGCGTCACCTCCCCATGGCGCATAGAAACACCATTGACAAAACCGGAGAGCCTCAGCGCCAGTTCGGTCATGTTCAGCTCGCCGTCCATGACCCGCATTTGTCTAAGCGCCGCGGCGAACGCTTCACCTAGCACCTGACGAACGAGGTCGGCACGAAAACGATCATGCCCCGCCGGCACCGGCGTATGGGTCGTAAACACACACTGCCGTCGGACCGTTTCTACCTGAGTTTCTGAGAATCCACCATCTAGCTTTGCGCCCGCTTGCTCCTGCAGCAGGGCAAGCGTGATTAAGGCCGAGTGGCCCTCGTTCATGTGAAACACTCGCAAGTTGGTGTAACCGAGAGTACGGAGCATGGCCACGCCGCCAAACCCCAGAACCACTTCCTGGCAGAGACGGTAAAGTTCATCGCCACCATAGAGGTGATCGGTCAAAGCGCGGTCCCGAGGATCGTTCTCATCCAAATTCGTATCCAGGAAGAACAATGGCACGCCGTGGCCGCTGACGCCGCCAAACAGGTAGCGCCAGGCCCGAACGCCCACATTTCGGCCTTCTATCGAAATTGTCACTTGGGGCGACAAAGGTTCAAGACGGTTTTCCGGAGACCACTTCGACGGGGTTTCCAGCTGATTCCCCTTGGAATCCAGGCGCTGTTCGAAATAGCCCTTTCGGTGAAGAAGAGTTACGGCTACCATCGGGGCCTCCAGGTCTGCCGCCGAGCGAAGCGTGTCACCGGCCAAGATCCCCAACCCTCCGCTGTACGTGGGAATGCCCGAGTCGATAGCTACATCCATCGAAAAGTAGGCAATAGTTCCCGCATCGAGATGAGCAAAGACTCGATTCATAACCGTCAGAAATTAGAAAATTAGGCTTGAAATGAACAGTGGGGATTCATCCAAAGACAGGCTGTATTTGAGGGAAATTTTAGCACAGGCGCCAAATTTCAGCAATTATTCTAAAAGGCACGAAAATTAGACGAGAAGGAGGAAGGGGTATTCACCTGACGAAGATTTAATAGCCTGGTTGCATTGCTCGCCTTAGTAAACCAGGCGGAATGTCGAGACCAACTGTTGCCAAGATTCATGCTTGGCGAGGGTCTTCAATGCAATGACCGTCGGTGGCAACATGGGAAAATTGCCAGACTTTGCCCGATCCAGTGCTGTTTCAGGCGTCATCCAAAGACTTTCCGCCACCTCTTCCGAGCAAGCAAGAGGAATCTGATGTTCCGGAAGTGCCGCCAGATAGAATCGGGTATCAAATCGGACTGGGTATTTTTCCGGCGTGATTCGGTGGAAGAGATAAGTCATGCGACTCAAGTCAACAAACAGCTGCTCTGATTCCAATAGATGAGGTAAGTCGATGCGACCTTCCGACAAAGCTTTACGTTTCTCCGCCAGTCGCGTAATTGTATCATTGGGCTTGCCATCTGAAGGCTCGCCGTCTTGTTTTACGAAGAAGTGAATTCCGCTTTCCTCAAAAAGCTCTCTTGCGGCGGCGACCCAATGACCAAGGGACATCTCAGGACTGACGTCGTCACCCAGAATCGACAGGGCTTCGGATGGCGACAGTCCCCTGCAGCGGCAGAACATTCTCTCCGAATAATCCTGCTTTTCGACTGCGCCGCCGGGAAAAACCAAATAGCCACCCAGAAACGGCATCTCCTGCGGGCGGCGGGTGAGCAGGACTTCGAAACCGATGGCTGCTCTAGGTCGAATCACGATGATAGTTGAAGCCTTGCTTGGGACGATCATTTGAGTCATAGACGCTACCAAGTGTAGGGGCATGGCGTGTCGCCCCTGTCTTATTATTTTATCTCTTACAACATACCCCCTGGGAATCTGCGCCGGCAACGGCTCTCACGGAGGGACTTCCGATATGGATATGGGCTCCGGTGGCCGCACCGGGAACGGCGCTTCTAAAGGCAATGAAAGGGATACCCCCCTGCCGAAGATATGACAAAAGCGACCGTCCTTCATTGCTGTCGGGGTGGAGCGCCACGTCCATTGCGTTTCTATGATCAAACCTCAGGCGATCGTGGGTGGGTGTCTGCCCAAACGCAGTAATCGGCAGGACGTGACCAAAGGTCTGGGAAAAAAAATTCTCGATCTTCGCTGCGTCGGCCAGAGACCATGACGCAGCCCCGTTGAAGCGAATAAGCGTGCCGCTCTCGCTATACCCGCCAGGCGCCATGGCCGGCAGCCCTAGCAGCACGTCCCGCATAGACGCCTCGGTGATGGCGATGTCGGTCTCGGCGATCCAGCGCTTATCTTCGTCTACGCGGATCATTGCTGCGGCGCGAGCACGCTCGGTTTGGTTGAGTTCCGCGCGAGAGATCAGCCCCTGATTATAGAGCTCCTGCCGTTGCCGATACTCAGCCGTCAACTTTTTTACTTCGTCTTCGTGAAGGGCGAGAAGCTTTTCTGTACCGGCGCGCGTCTGTTTCATTTTTTCTATAGTATCGGCGCGCAATCTTGCAAGTTCAGCGTCGGCGGCAGAGCTCCTTGAAGCGGAACCCGTTGATTTGTTGGCCTTGTCTTGCGCGCTCGCAGCGTTGGAACTTATGGTCGAAACGAAAATAGCGAGGCCGAAACCGATAAATCCCAATGAACCCGGTGAAGCGAGCTGCGCGAAGCGGTTAAACATTCGCTCAAGTCTATGGGGTCCGATTCCGGTGGTCAAGGGAGTCATTCCGGTACCTAGATCTTGAGTTATGAACCACGCGGTGAAATAAGATAGAAGCGAATTTGGGATCACATCCTAAAAGCGGGACTGGCCATGAAACGCGTCCGAATCATCAAGCCATTTGTATTCGGCACAATGACTCTTTTTGCCGTGTCTGTATCCAGTTTGCTTAAGCGACATGAGCACAGCGCAACCGCCATATCACTTATATCACTGGCTCGCCGATCTGGTCGTATTGCTTCACGTCGCATTTGTTCTCTTCGCCGTCTTCGGCGGGCTCTTGGCCGTGAGATGGCGCCGCGCGATGTGGATTCATTTAACAGCGGTCGCTTGGGCGGTCATCGTAGAATTTTTCGGCTGGATATGTCCTTTGACGCCGCTCGAGAACTGGCTCCGGTGGAACGCAGGAGAAGCCGGTTACCGCTCCGACTTTATTGCGCACTACGTCCTTCCGGTTCTTTACCCCGAAGGATTGACACGTGAGATGCAGATCGCATTAGGACTCCTTGTCATCGCAGTGAATCTGGCAATCTACGGCTGGATCTTTCGATCCAACCGAAGAATCAAAGATTGTTGAGCGTTTGCCCGTCCTTCGACCAGGCTCAGGACGAACGGAGGGAGCTATGAAATGGCGGGTGACTTTCCGCTAAAGCTGGCTGCAGGTGAACACCGCTGAATCGGAAGCTCAGGCACGATCCTCGACTCCCGTGCGCCCAATCGTCATACCCGCGAAAGCGGGTATCCAGCAGTTTTTGATCTTCCTGGATTCCGGGTCGCGCTACCCCGGACTATGATCCGGGGTTGCCCGGAATGACGACGGACAGAACGTCGGGCCCAGTTTTGATTCTTCGTACAGATCGTCGAATAGCCCTTTCCAGATGACGAGCGCATCATTGGGTGTGCCGGAATCGCGATGGCCATAAGTCCGGCCATCGCCGAACGGTTGCCGCGGCAGCTCTACCAGTGTCCGATCATCGTGCTCCCACAGAAACGGCAAGTCATAAGAAAACGAATTGCTGTTCCAGAGATAGCCGTTCTCCATCAGCAGTTGCAGGCTGTTGGGGCTTTGGGTGCAAGAGCGCCATCCGACCGGCCGCTTCCCGGTGCGCTTCTCGATCATCGCGGTAGTCTTTTGTATAACTTCCCGTTCCTGCTCCAAGGTCAGATCCCGCGCCACTTCGTGATGATAGCCGTGGCCGGCGATCTCGTGACCGTTTTGCACGATCGCTTTCACTTGTTCCGGATAGCGCTCGGCGATGCCGCCGCAGGTGAGAAACGTCGCTCTGACTCCTGTCTCTTCGAGAATCCGGAGAATCCTCCAGATGCCGGTCCTCGGTCCGTATTCCGCCTGGGTCCATTCTTCATGATTCATCTTGCCGTTCTTATCCGGCTTCACGTCCTCCCCACCCTGAAAGTCAAAGGTCAACGTGACGGCCATGCGCCGGCCATCCGGCCATGCCAGTTTATCCTTAACATGACGCTCTTGAATCATTTTCGTGACTCCTTTCCCGGTAAAGAGTAGCGACCCCCTGAACCTAGCTCACTCGTTTGGCGCGTGCAAGTATCATACAGCCCTTGGGGAAACTCATTAGCTTAAATAGAGTCAAGAATAGTCAAAGCTACTCCTCAGCGACACACACAGTGTCGGCACGAGGTCCGGTAGCAAAAATTTCGTAGACAGGTAATTTTTGCACGCCCGTTTCCGACTGCGGCTCCTTTAAATACTCATCTGGCAACTGTTACACCCTGGCATGTTTGCTGCTCCTGTGCGAGTGCGCCATGGCGGTTCTAAAAAGAAACAAAACAAAGGAGGAAGAATTGATAATGCGTATTACGAAAAGAGTATTGATTTTCCGGCTGGTGATAGCTTTCGCGGCTGTCCTGCTGGTTGGTGGTCCGGCATTTGCCAATATCACTGAGTTACAGTTGGGCACCGTTGATCTAACGTCAAATCGGACCGAGGTCGATCTTGAAGGTACTGTGGTGTGCGACGCCACGACTGATACGGGCACCGGCACAGCGACCATTTACCAAGTTCACGGCCGGCTTCTAAACATCGGGTTGGGAACTATCAGCTTTGACTGTTCCGCTGGCACTTGGTCAGCTACAGTACTTGCGATACCGGGTCTCAAATTTCAGCCTGGACCTGCTACCTTAGTCGTTGACGCCACTACTACAGATGTAACCGGTCCTATTGGTACTCCCGTGAATTTCGGTGCCAGGGTTAATCTTCACTAAATAGGTCAGTCTTACGAGCGATATTGCACTTGGGTGTAAGCCGGCTCTCTCGCGTCGTGGTGTCGTTTACACCTAAGTGCAGTCGCAACCGCGCAACCAACCGCGAACAAACCATCTGTCCTGATAAAATTTTCACTGCTCGAAACTCCAAACTCGGAACTGCCAAGCCGCCTAAGCATGCGCTTCGGCCCAATTCGAGCCGGTATGCACGTCCACGGCAAGACCACAGCGAAGATCCGCAGCTTTAGTCATCTCTTTTTCAATTAACCCCCGCGCATGCTCTAGTCTCTCCCCGGGCACCTCGAAGACGAGTTCGTCGTGGACGGTCAGGAGCATCTTAGCAACCGGTTCCTTCCGCAGGGCGGCGTCGACGCCGATCATCGCCTTCTTGATAATGTCGGCGGCGCTCCCTTGAATCGGCGCATTGAGCGCCATCCGCTCGCCTAACGCGCGCAGCCGGAAATTGGACGAGCGGAGCTCCGGCAGATAGCGGCGCCGCCCGAACATGGTGGTCGTGAAGCCGTCGATCTTCGCCTTCTCGACCTGGGACGTGAGAAACTCCTTCACTTTGGGAAACTGCGCATAATAAGCTTCGACAAAGTTTGCCGCCTCGTCCATTTCCACTCCCAGCCGTTGTGAAACTCCATAGGTCGACATGCCATAGGCGATGCCGTAGGAGAACTGCTTGACTTGGTTCCGCATCGCCGAGGTAACGTCGGTCAAAGCGATGCCGTATACCTTGGCGGCAATCATCGCGTGAAAGTCGTGTCCCTGCGCGAACGCCTGGCAAAAAGTCTCATCCTCGGAAAGGTGCGCCAGCACGCGGAGTTCGATCTGCGAGTAATCGGCCGAGAGCAACACGTGATCCGGCGGCGCGATAAAAGCGCGCCGGATCTGGCGGCCCGCTTCGCCGCGAATCGGAACGTTTTGCAGGTTGGGTGCGATCGATGACAGACGTCCGGTGGCGGCGGTGGTCTGCTCATAGGTCGTATGGATTCGATGGCTCTCGGGGTCGATGAGCGCCAGCAGCATTTCGGTAAAGCCGTTCTTTAGCTTCGAAACCTCGCGGTATTCGAGCAGCGAGGCGACGATCGGATGAGTGCCCGCAAGCTTTTCCAATTCCGCGGCATCCGTGGAGTAACCGGTCTTGATCTTTCTGGTTTTTGGCAGGGACAACTTCTCAAAGAGAATGCGCTGGAGCTGAGGATTGGAGTTCACATTGAACTCCTCACCCGCGAGCTCCTGAACGGTACGCTCGAGGGTTGCCATTTTTTGTCCGAAGTCGGCATTCAATTTCTCCAGATAGTCGCGGTCGACGAGAATGCCGTTATGCTCCATGCGCGCTAGCACCTCGACCAACGGGAACTCAAGGGAGGTTGCAAGCTCCCAGATGCCTTGATTTCGGAGCCGCTCTTCAACGACCGGTGCGACGGCGCGGACCGCCACCGCTTCCCGACACACGCGAGATTTCTCGTCGTCGCTGAAAGAGAGACTTGTCTGCTCGCCCGTTTGCGGCTCGGCCTTGTCCGCGTCCATTGAGACGCCGAGATAGCGACCGACCGTGTCTGTTAAAGTGTACCCGGAAGCAGAGCCCGGCTCGAGGAGATACGAGGCAATCTTCGTGTCACAGTGAAGTCCTTGAATTTCGACCCCGGCGGTGAGGGCCGAGCGGTAAAGCAGTTTGGCGTCATGAGCAATCTTTCGCCGGTTAGGATCCTTGAGACAGCCGGCAAGCCGATGAATTGCTTCGGAAAAGGGCAGAACCCGCGCTTCGCCGGGCCTATCGCACAGGGCAACCCACTCCTCACTCCATGCAAACGCTACGGTCTCGCTCCCGCGCAGATCTTTCTCCGAGACAAAATCTGAGATCGAACTAAGTTCGAGCGAGGGCGAAACGGCCGCAGCGTGAAGCTTGAGCTCTTTGAGGCGCTCGTGGAGACTGCGGAATTCAAGCGAGGTGAAAAGTTTGCGGACCACTTCATCATCCCATGGTTCGAGGCGAAGATTGGCTGGATCGAGATCCAGCGACACGTCGTCAAGCAAACGCCCGAGCTCTTTGTTAACACGCACCTGGTTTGCATGGGCCTTGATCCCGTCGCGCAGTTTTGGCGTAAGCTCGTCGGCATGGGCAATGACCGATTCAATATCACCGTATTTATTAATCAGCTGGGCGGCGGTCTTGTCGCCGATACCCGGAACGCCGGGAAGATTGTCTGAGGTTTCGCCCTTGAGCGCGACAAAATCGGTCCATTTCTCCGGTGGGATACCATAACGCTCTAGCACAGTCGGAGCATCGTAACGGATCACATCGGAAATTCCCCGGCGAGTCATGATGACAGAGACGCCGTCTCGCACCAGTTGGAGAATGTCTCGGTCGCCGGTAACGATAATCACCTCGAATTCCTGTTCCCTAGCATGTTTGGTCAAGGTTGCGAGAAGATCGTCGGCTTCGTAGCCTTCAAGCTCGACGGCGGGAACTCGTAGCGTCTCCAACACCTCCCGGATCAACGGCAGCTGCTGCCGAAACAAGTCTGGCGTTGCGGCTCGCCCTGCCTTGTACTCCGCGTATTGATCCACTCGGAATTGCGGCACCCCTTTGTCGAAACAAACGACGACGCCTTGAGGGCGTTCATCCGCCAAAAGCTTGATGAGCATGGCGGTAAAGCCATAGACGGCGTTTGTCACTTGGCCGGATGATGTGACGAGCGTGTCGGGCAACGCAAAAAATGCGCGAAACGCCAGCGAGTGACCATCGAGCAGAAGCACCTTCCGCGCGTTGCGGCTTGCGGTTGCTGCTGCCACGCTTCGGTCGGATTTCGCGACGGGCTTCTTTGTATTTTTAGGCCTCACATTTAGTAATCTACCCGTTGGTTTTGTTTGCAGCAAGCTCGCGACATGCGGCTTGGCTCGGATAGAATCTCCTTTGTAGTGTGATTCCTAGAGGATCAAAAGGAAGCGCGTGAACAAAAAACTTTACGACACTATCCCAACTGGATTTACGCGAATCAAAGCGGCTCAAGGCTCGAAGTCGAGGGCGAAACACGAAATGGCGAAAAAACCATCAACGCGTTCTCCAAGGGAACATCTGCTAGAGCTAGGAGTCGGCCAAAAAGGTTGCCCCGGCCTGGACCGGCTAGTGGGGCCTGTCCATGACGGCGTGGATGGACGGCGGTTGCTAAAAGTCGCCAAGAAGTTGACGGGTCTAAGCCGTGACATTATCGAGTCCCGTGAAGACCGCTGGTGATCTATTTCCTGGACACCAGCGCACTGGCCAAGCGTGACCTCAGGGAGAAAGGCTCTCCGCTCCGATCAATCCCGACAGTGATTTGATCTTCTGTTGGGGATAATGATCTGGTGAAGGGTCGTAGGGAACGGTCGCGACCGTCCCCTACGACACCGCCAATTTCTGCCACAGGTTTATTACAGGGCAAAAAAGAAGTGTCTTGACGCGAACCTAAGAGAATGAACCGAGATCAACCCTCAAACGCTGGCCACCAGCGCGCGTTGGATCAGCGACTTTGCCATGCCTACTTTATAGACGTTGTCCTTCAGCGGCTTCGCGCCTTCGAGGGCGATTTCGCCGGCTTTCTGCGCGGTAGCGTCGTCAATCTTTTTGCCGCGGAGAAATTCCTCGGCCTTGGGCGCCCGCCACGGGGTCGGCGCAACGCCGCCCAAGACGACTCGCGCATCGCGCGCGACTCCGCC
>WNGC01000411.1_pt1 | contig 24540 bp, 20 predicted proteins | sample 5400051 | NCBI WGS metagenome assembly WNGC01 (sample SAMN13153368, study PRJNA577476) | soil metagenome | isolation source: 20 cm soil or saprolite under grassland replicate 2 | place: USA:California | collected 2016-06-15
AGGGCTTCTTTGAGAGGCTTCAGGCGGTCCATTCCCAACTGGCGGCAGGCTGCGGCGATCTGGTTGTAACGTTCGGGGGCTAACCAGTTGGGTTGAAACTGCGCGTCGCCTCTTTCGATCATGTCGGCGACGAGGGAGACAACGGCGCGCAGGGTGCGTGCGCGAATCTGGGCAATCTCCTCGAAGGTGCGGCCTTCTTCGAGGAGACGCAGGGTTTCTTTGGCGGGGGAGGATACTTTTGGCTTGCCTTCGTTGCTGGCGCGATCACCTTCGCGGAAGCGGCGCAGGGCGTCCAGAATTTCCTTGCCATACATTTCGACTTTTTTGTCGCCGAAGCCGGACACGCGCCGCAACTCCTGCAAATCCGATGGTTCCACGAGGCACAAATCCTCTAACGCAGAATCGTGCAGGACGACGAAGGCCGCGACTCCTTTCTCTCTTGCGGTAATTCGCCGCCACTCGCGGAGGTACTCTTTCAACTCGAAGTCGGCTGAGGTCGATAGCGTGGGCGCGGTGGGACGCGGCGTGGCCGGACGCGCGGGAGGCGAGTATGTGGTCTGTGGCCTGCGGCCGGCATCGCGTTTTCTGCGCGGAGATTGCAGTTCGATTTCCAACCAGTCGGGCGTGGCGGCGCAGGTATCGCAATTGCCGCAGCGCTCCCACTTGGGAGATTCGCCGAAGTGGCGGCAAACGTGGCGCTGGCGGCACTCTTTGGATTGCACGAAACGCTCGACTTCGTGATAACGCTGCCAGGCGCGTTCTTTTTCACCGGGATCCGCGATTTTGCCGATAAAAAAGGCGTGCAAGCCGGTGTCTTTTTTTTGCCAGAACAAAAAACAATCCGCGGGGAGCGCGTCGCGACCGGCGCGGCCCGCTTCCTGGTAGTACTGCTCGACGCTCTTCGGGAGCGAGAGATGGATCACCGCGCGCACGGCAGCTTTGTTGATGCCCAGACCGAAGGCCATCGTGCCGACCATGACGCGCACTTCGTCGGCCATCCATTTTTCCTGATTCTCGCGGCGGGCCGCGCTCTCCATCTGGCCGTGATAACCAATGGCGGCGATGCCGTTTTCCTCGAGGAAATCGACAGTGTCGCCAACGCGTGCGATCGTGGGGGCGTATACGATCACGCTTCCGTCCGAGACCTGTTTTACAGCGCGGAGCAGCAACTCGTTTTGCGTTCTGGAGCCGCATTGGCGAACGATGTATCGCAGATTGGACCGGTGAAAGCTGGCAATGTGCTTGTGGGGATCGCGCAGGCGGAGCTGCTCGATGATGTCGTGGCGGACGCGCTGGGTGGCGCTGGCGGTGAAAGCGGCGATGGGGCGGTCGGGAAAAAATTCGCGCAAACGGCTGAGCTGGCGATATTCGGGCCGGAATTCATGACCCCACTCGGAGATACAATGGGCTTCGTCGATGGCAAAGAAGGAGATGGGGAGGCGCTTCAGCCAGTCCACGGTGCCGCCGAACGCGATGCGCTCCGGCGAAAAATAGAGCAACTGGTATTTGCCGGTGGCGGCGTGCTGCAGGATGTGAGCGCGCTCTTCCGGGGGAGTGGCGGCGTTCAAGCAGGCGGCGGAAATCCCCATTTGCAGGAGTTGTGCGACCTGGTCCTGCATCAAGGCGATCAACGGAGAGATGACCACCGCGGTGGTGGCGTCGAGGACGGCGGGTAATTGATAGCAAAGCGACTTGCCGCCACCCGTGGGCATGACGACGCAGGCGTCGCGTCCTGCGGCGATGCTCCTGACGATGCTCTGCTGGCCGGGGCGGAAGGATTCGTAGCCCCAATAGCGGTGTAATGCCTCGGAAAAGCGATCAGGTTCTCGCTCTGCGGAGTTCTGTCCGGGCGCCGGCGGCGCCAGAGTTGCCATCCTTCTCTCTCCCGTCCGCAGTCACGGTCATGGGTGGAGCAAGGCGCGCGATGCGGGCTGCAATTTTCACTTTTGTTTCTCTCTATGTCAAATACAATTTCTGCTATGCCGCTCCTGCGTTTCGAATCGCAACTTCTCAACGGGGAAGAGTGCAAGGATCGTCAGAGATTCATGCGCTGCTCTGACCGTGAGGAGAAAGCGGATCACGTTTGGCGTGGCACGCAATAGCAGCTGGCGAGCGGCGCCTGGGTGTGTGGGGCGCAGCGACGCTGCACCACTGCAAACACATTTCACTTCGTTGCGGCAGCCGCAGGTTTGGCCGCTGGATCGCGAAGTTGCCGCCGTCATTCGCAGGTGCCATAATTCGAATTCAAACTGAAGGTACGTGGTTCGCAACGATTATTTCAGCTGCGAAGGGCGGGCCGGGGTTACTGAGGGGGTTTTATGGGACTGCGCGATAGCTGGATTGAGAAGAGAGAAGCGGCGGTTGCCGGCGCGAACGGAAACAGGAACGTTTCGCAGATGCACCTGGCGCGGCAGGGCGTTATCAGCGAGGAGATGGAGTACCTTGCGAAGCGCGAGAAGCTGGAATCGGAGCTGATCCGCAGCGAAGTGGCGCGCGGGCGCTGCATCATTCCCGCCAACATCCATCACCGCAACCTGGAGCCGATGGCCATCGGCATCGCTACGAAATGCAAGATCAATGCGAACATCGGGAACTCCTCCACCAGCTCGAATATCGACGAGGAGCTGAAGAAGCTGCATCACGCGGTGCATTATGGCGCGGACACGGTAATGGACCTTTCCACGGGCGGAGACATCCCTGTGATTCGCAAAGCGATTATTGACGCGTCGCCGGTGCCCGTGGGCACCGTGCCGGTGTATGAAGCAATCTCCAGGGTGCGGCGGCCGGAGGATCTGACGATCGGGCTGATGCGGGAAGTGATTGAGGAGCAGGCCGAGCAGGGCGTCGACTACATGACGATTCACGCGGGCGTGCTGCGCGAGCATGTGCCGCTGGTGCGCAAACGGATTACGGGAATTGTGAGCCGCGGCGGTTCGCTGATGGCGCACTGGATGGAGCACCACAAGAAGCAGAATTTTCTGTACGAGAACATCGAGGAGATCTGCAAGATTTTCAAGAAGCACGATGTGAGTTTTTCGTTTGGTGATGGACTGCGGCCGGGGTGCATCGCGGACGCCAGCGACGAAGCGCAGTTCGCGGAGTTGAAGGTGCTCGGCGAGCTTACGAAAAAGGCGTGGGAGCACGACGTCCAGGTGATGATTGAAGGGCCGGGGCACGTGCCGCTGGACAAGATCAAGGAGCAGGTGGACAAGGAGATGGAGTGGTGCCACGAAGCGCCGTTCTACACGCTGGGGCCGCTGGTGATTGATATCGCGCCCGGGTACGACCACATTACCAGCGCGATTGGCGCGGCGATGATCGGCTGGCACGGCGCATCGATGCTGTGCTACGTGACGCCGAAGGAGCACCTGGGGTTGCCGAATGCGGAGGACGTGAAGCAGGGCGTCATCGCGTACAAAATCGCGGCGCACGCCGCGGACGTGGCGCGGCACAGGCCGGGTGCGCGCGACCGCGACGACGCGCTGAGCTATGCGCGATTCCTCTTCGACTGGAACAAGCAGTTCGAGCTTTCGCTCGATCCGCCGACGGCGAAGGCGATGCACGATGAAAACCTACCCGACGACTTCTACAAAGAAGCAAAGTTCTGCTCGATGTGCGGGCCAAAGTTCTGCTCGATGAACATCACGCAAATGGCGGATGCCGAGGGCGGCCACGACCAGGCGGAACGCAAACAGAAATTCGTGGAGTTGCTGGCGAAGGTGCAAGGCGCCTGATGAAGACGAGGGATGCCCGCAATGGGAATGTTTGAGGTGAAAGTGAAGTTGGCGAGCCTGACCGCTCCTCGGCGGACCGAGGGAATTTCGTTGTTGGTGGACACGGGATCCAGCGTGTCATGGATACCTCGGGAAGTTCTCCAAAAGTTGGGCGTGACAGCTTTCTCGCGGTCGCCTTTTTCACTTGCGGATGGCCGCCGCTTGGAACGCGACGTCACGGCCGTACTTGTGACTTTTGACGGAAGAAAGGCTCCCGTGCAGGTCGCTTTCGGCGAACCCGGCGAGGAGGCGGTCCTGGGCGCGACGGCTCTTGAAGGACTGGGCTTCATGGTTGAACCTGTGGCGAAGAAACTCATTCCCCGCGACCTGCTAGCTCTCTAAACTCATGCCTTCTCCTGATTCTGGATCTTCTCTCGGTGAGGAATTTAACCGCTGGGCGGAGGCAGGGCGCGGCGAGGGAATGGAGCAGGATCACCTGCCCATCGCGCTGTCTGTGCTTGAGAAAATGCGGCTCGCGCCAACGGACAATGTCCTGGACGTAGGCTGTGGGGCGGGGTGGCTGTCGCGGCGGCTGGCGAAATCAGTGCCCGAGGGTCGCGTGGTGGGGATGGACATTTCAGACGAGATGATTCGCCATGCGCGGCGAGGCAGCGTGGACTTCGACAATTTGATGTTCGTCGCAGGAGAAGTTGCCCAAATTCCCTGGCAGCCGAATTTCTTCTCTCACGTGATTTCCGTGGAATCTTCGTATTACTGGCCCGATCCCGCGGCGGGCATCAAAGATATTTTTCGAGTTCTCGGCGATGGCGGATCGGCGTGGATCTTGATCAACTACTACCGCGACAATCCGCACTGCCACCAGTGGGGAAGTCTCCTCGCGGTGCCAACGCATCTCTTCTCCGCAGAAGAATGGGCAGAGCATTTCCGCACCGCAGGTTTTACAAACGTGGCGCACGAGAGAATTGTCGATCGCTCGCCGTCGCCGGAGGTCTACACGGGCCGGTGGTTCCGCGACGCGGAACAACTTGCCGCCTTCAAATCTGAAGGGGCCTTGCTCGTTTGGGGCATCAAGTAAGGAAGCCCAGGTTACCGTTTCCGAACCCCAAAGCGCGGATTCACGTCTTGCCCGGGAAACAGATGCTAAAATTCATGTGAGTTTCCCTCTCCCGCTGAGCGAAAGAGACCCAGCACACTGGATAGATTTTGTTTGTGAGATGCGCATGAATGATGAAGTGCAGAAATTGCAGGTTCTCGTGGTGGATGATTCACCTGTTTCCCGGAAACTACTGGAGCATGCGCTTTCCGCCGAACCTTACGCACTCTTGTTTGCGAAGAACGGCGAAGAAGCGCTGAGACTCTTCAGCGAAAACAAGCCTGCCCTCGTCATCACTGACTGGATGTTGCCGGACTTATCCGGTCCCGAGCTCTGCGAGCGAATCCGCACCGATGGGCGCAGCTCGTACACCTACATCATTTTGCTCACGAGCATGACCGAAAAAGACAGTGTCGTGGAGGGATTGGCCGCCGGAGCGGATGACTACCTTACCAAACCCTTTGACTCCAGTGAACTGCGGGCCCGTATCGGAGTGGGGCGGCGGATCATTGACCTGCACCGCGAAATCGATGCCAAGAACAAGCTGCTCATGGAGATGGCTAACACCGATCCGCTCACGGGCTTGCCAAACCGGCGCGCGATCGAAGCATGGGCCGGGCGCCAGCTGCGGGGTGCGGCGCGTCACGGATTTCCCCTCTGGGTTGTACATACCGATGTGGATTGTTTCAAGGATATCAACGACGGTTATGGTCACGATGCTGGCGACCTGGTTCTGAGGAAATTCGCGGAAATTCTCAAAAACTTTACGCGGGCATCGGATATCAGTGGCCGGATGGGTGGCGATGAGTTTTTGCTGGTGCTAACGCATGTGGATGAAAAAAACATTCAACTGACAGTGGACCGCCTGTGTAATCAGCTTGCCTCCGAGAAGTTTTCATTTGGCAGCGAGACGGTTTCGGTGACGGCGAGCTTCGGGATCGCCGGATTCCAAGGCAAAGAGCCTCCTGAATTCTCCCTGCTGGTGCGGCAGGCGGACCAGGCGCTCTACCGCGCGAAGCGTGCCGGCCGCAATCAGATCAAGATCGCATTGCCCTGATTTTTCCGGCTCCGGACTTCCTTCCTGCCTCTGATTCTGGTGACACTCCGAGAACTGCGGGATGAGTGGCCTGAGGCGAATCGCTCGCGATGAGAGATCGCTCGACACCGATGGCCTTGGGCCTTGATCGGCGACGGCCCGATTGAGCTGGGCATGGCTAAAGCTCTTCTTGCTAGAACACGAGATTCCCTACGAAGAACTCGAAGCCGACCCTCAGAGAGTTTTTGACTCCACGGGGAACGGTGAATATACTCTGCGTTATCAAGGAAGGACCGACCAATGGGCGTACTGGATCAACGGTTCGAAAAGAATTTCATGATTACTTCAGTGGACTACGTGTTCAACTGGGCGCGGAAGAGCGCCATCTGGCCGCTGACGTTCGGGCTGGCATGCTGCGCGATCGAGATGATCGCTTCGACGACTTCGCGGTTCGATATGGCCAGGTTTGGAGCGGAAGTGTTCCGGCCGTCGCCACGACAGGCCGACCTGATGATCGTGGCAGGCACGGTGACGCTGAAGATGGCGCCGGTGCTGAAACGTGTGTGGGAGCAGATGCCGGACCCGAAGTGGTGCATTTCCATGGGAGCATGCTCGAGCGTGGGTGGACCGTTTAACGCTTATTCGGTCTTGCAAGGTGTGGATCGTATCGTACCGGTAGACGTGTACGTTGTCGGATGCCCGCCGCGGCCGGAAGGACTCTTTTTTGCACTGCTGAAGCTGCAGGACAAAATCGACCAGATGACGCTGGCGAAGCGGCCCACGGAAGTGCGTCTGCAGCCACAGATGGTGGAAGAGTTCAAAAAGGGAGTGATGGTGGCGCAAACGCCGGAGCCGAAATAAGAAGCAAATGAGGCAAAGGAAGTAAAAGATGTAAAGGAAAAGAAATTCGTCCCGCGCTGGAGCGCCGGACTGGGCGGCCGTCTGAAGAGGGGCGAAATACGACCGATAAAGCAGGAGAGCAAAAACCAGATGGCGTTTACGCGAGCAGCAAAGACGAATGAAATCACGCCGGGAACGGTTCGAGAGTTTCAGGTGGAGGGCAAAGCGATTGCCCTGGCAAATGTCGGCGGCAAGTTCTATGCCATCAACAATACCTGCCTCCATCGTGGCGGGCCGCTGGGCCAAGGTGTTATGGACGGAAACATACTGACTTGCCCGTGGCATGGCTGGCAGTACGACATGACCACTGGCAAGATTAGCCAGAATCCGAGTGTGGGGGTGGATTGCTACGCCATTGAAGTTCGTGGAGAAGATATTTTCGTGGACGCAGGCTAGATGGTTGTAACATATTGAAAATAGACAGGTTATATTGTTTTTTCCGGGATATGGCCACCTTGGTCTAGCCCTACCTCCAAGTCTCACTTTCCCCTAAACCTCATATTTTGTTTCGCTTTTTGGATGCCAGCGTGTATATTGCTGCCGACTCGAAGCCTCGATGGCGACAACGACAGCGCAGCGACACCACTGGATTTTCAGCGCCGACCCACACCACTATCACTGGGACACCCTCTTCGTAAAGGGCAAGGAGATGTGGCACGGCGCCGGGGCGAAGCCTGACGCGATTCGCGCGTTGAAACAAGTGCGCAAGGGCGACCGGGTATTGTGCTATCACTCGGCGCCGGAGCGCTCGCTGTATTCGATCGCCGAAGTGACGCGGGATCCCTACCCGGACCCGCACGATGGCACGGGAAAAAACCTGGTTGCGGACCTGCGGGCCTTCGAAAAGCTGCCCCGGCAAGTGGCGCTGGCGGAGCTGCGCGCAAATCCCGCGCTGAAGAAAATGAAATTGCTGAAGAATGTGCGGTTGATCATTTCGCTGCTCACCGACCTGGAGTATCAGGAAGTCCTGCGCATGGCCGGGATCGTCGCGACGCCGGGAATCCCGCTGCCCTGAGGCCACGCCGCGCGGACGGCGGCTGTTCCGCAAGTGAACCCGGAGCGGTGCGCGGGCCGTCAGGCGCAAAGTGAACGGAGGTGAGCGATGGCTGCCTTTGGCCGCTCCAATATTTTTGCCGTTTGTTTTGCTCTCTTTTTAGCGCTCCTCTCACAAAACGCGCATCACGATTCCATGCTTGAAGGTGTTCCCTCCGGAAAGACGCGGGTGTTGGACCTGAGTTACGCGATTAACGACAAGCTGGTGCCGTGGCCGGGGGATGAGAAGTTCTTCGAAGCGACGGTCAATGCGAGCGTTGAGAAAAACGGATACTTCACGCGGAGCTTCTGGATGCTGGAGCATTATGGGACGCATCTGGATGCCCCGGCGCACTTTCCGCCGGGGAAGACGACGGTGGACCAAGTCCCGGTGAAACAATTGTTCGGGCCGGCGGTGGTGATCGATGTCCGCGCCGAGAGTGGCAAGGATGCGGATTATCAGCTTGCAGCCGCGCGGATCGAGGATTGGGAAAAGCGCCACGGCCGGATTCCCGAAGGCGCGATTGTACTGCTTAGGACAGGCTGGGCGTCGCGCTGGCCGGATGCGCGGAAGTACCGGAATCCGGATGACAAGGGGAAGATGCATTTTCCGGGTTTCCCGCCGGAGGCGGCGAAGCTGCTGATCCAGCGAAAGGTGAGCGGGCTTGGGTGCGATACGCTGAGTATCGACTACGGTGCGTCGAGTGATTACGCGGTGCATCACCTGGTGCTAGGAGCGGGTCTGTATCAACTCGAAAACCTGGCTGACCTGAGCGAATTGCCGGAAACGGGCGCGTTTTTGATCGTGGCGCCGATCAAACTGGAGGGCGGCTCAGGTGGACCGGTGCGGGTGTTCGCGCTCCTGCCGTGAAACAGTCTCATTTTCTGCACTCACTTTTGGCGCTCCCTACGTCTGACGAACTGGGTTCTGCGTGGTGGAGGATCCCTGAGAACAGGGTGATTTTGAACTACGGCCGCGCCACTGGCTCATGCATCATTTCCAAGTCACGATTGAATTTTCTCCGGGAGGAAGCATGCGCTTTCGAATCGCGATTCTGATAGCGATTTTGCTGGCTTTTGCAACGGTATCTGGCGCGGCGGAAGAAACGCCCCTGCTGGCGCACTCGCCAACCGTAAGCAAGACTCAGGTCGTTTTTGCTTATGGCGGCTATCTCTGGAGCGTGCCGCGCGACGGCGGCGATGCCCGGCAGTTGACCACCGGCGGACACGAAGGGTTGCCGGTGTTCTCGCCTGATGGAAAGTGGATCGCGTTTACGGCGATGTACGACGGAAACGCGGACGTGTTCGTCATGCCGGCGGAAGGGGGCGAGCCGCGACGGCGGACTTGGCATCCTGCAGCGGATATCGCCGTGGGATGGACGCCGGACGGAAAGCGCATTTTGTTTCATTCGGCGCGCGAAGCCTATGCGGACTTCGATCGTGTGTACACGGTTGCCGCCGAGGGCGGACCGGCGGAGGTTTTGCCCATGTGGCGGGCCGAAGATGCGTGGTTTTCTCCAGACGCGACGCGAATCGCCTATGTGCCCAACGAAGTCTGGCAGACCTCCTGGAAGCGCTATCGAGGCGGGCAGACAACGCCAATCTACATCGTGCGATTGAGCGACCTGGCGCTGGAAAAAGTGCCCAGAGAGAATTCGAACGACAGGCATCCGGTGTGGTTCGGCGACACTGTATATTTCCTTTCCGACCGTAGCGGGACGGTGACCCTCTTCGCCTACGACACCAAGGCGAAAACGGTGAAGCAGGTGATCGAAAACAAGGGTCTCGATTTCAAGTCGCTTTCCGCCGGGCCGGACGCGCTGGTCTACGAACAGTTCGGCGGGATTTATCTTCTTGATCCAGCGAGCGGCAAATCGAAAAAGGTAAGCATTCGAATCGCCGGCGACCTGCCGGCAACGCGGCCGCACTACGAGAAGGTTGGCGACAAAATCCAAAATGCGGCGATTTCGTCGGCCGGCGCGCGCGCGGTGTTCGAAGCCCGCGGTGAAATCCTTACGGTCCCTGGAGAAAAGGGTGATATTCGCAATTTAACGCGGACGGCGGCGGTGGCCGAACGCGATCCGGCGTGGTCGCCGGACGGGAAATCAATCGCCTATTTTTCAGATGAGTCCGGCGAGTATGCGTTGCACGTAGCCGATCAGTCGGGCTCCAAAACGGTGAAGAAGATCAATCTGGGCAATCCTCCTTCGTATTTTTACTCCCCCTTATGGTCGCCCGACAGCAAGAAGATTGCTTACACGGACAAGCGACTAAACCTGTGGTACGTCGACGCGGAGAAGGGCACCCCGGTGAAAGTAACGACGGATCGCTACGATGATCCGACGTCTGGTTTCGGTGAGACCTGGTCGCCGGACAGCAAATGGCTGACGTATGCCAAGCTGCTCGAGAACCATTTGCGGGCAGTTTTCGTGTTCTCGGTGGATACGGGCAAAGAATCGCAAATCACAGACGGGATCAGCGACGCGCGACATCCGGTATTCGATAAAGGCGGGAAATCGCTGTTCTTTGCCGTAAGCACGGATGTGGGACTTTCCGCGGGCTGGCTGGATTTGTCGAGCTTCCAGCACCCGGTTCTGAGGAATGTTTACGCGGCGGTGCTCCAGAAGGGCGATCCCTCGCCGGTGGAGCCGCAGAGCGACGAAGAAAAAGCGGCGGAAGAGAAGAAAGATTCGGCAGACAAAGGCAAAGAAGCCGACAAGAACAAAGAGGGAGAGAAGAGTAAGGAAGGCGACAAAACTAAGGAAGGTGAGAAGGGTAAAGAAGGCGAGAGGAAGAAGGAGGAGCCCGTCAAGGTCACTATCGACTTGCAGGGCATCGGACAGCGCATCGTGGCGCTGCCGATTAAGCCTGCGAACTATGTAAGCCTAGACACGGGCAAGGCTGGGATCCTGTTTCTCTCCGAGACCGTGGATGTGCCGCGATTCGAGGAGCACACTCCTGTCGCGGTTTCTAAATTCGATCTCAAAACGCGGAAGACCGAGCCGTTCATCGGCGGGATCAACGGATTCGCAGTTTCCGCCAATGGCGAAAAAGTGCTTTACCGCCAAGGGCCTGGATGGTTTATCACGGGCACGGCCGTGGTAGTAAAGCCCGGCGACGGCGCCCTGAAGCTCGACGAGATGGAGGTTTACGTTGACCCGCGCGCCGAATGGAACCAGATGTACCACGAGGTATGGCGCATCGAGCGCGATTTCCTGTACGACCCGCATCACCATGGGCTGGACATTAATGCCGCGGAGAAGAAATACGCTCCCTATCTGAAGGGTCTGGCAGGGCGCGGGGACTTGAATTACCTCTTCGACGAAATGCTGGGGGAGATCACCATCGGCCACATGTTCATTGGTGGCGGGGATATGCCGGAGCCGAAGCGGGTGAAAGGCGGATTGCTCGGAGCTGACTACAAGATTGAGAACGGGCGCTACCGCTTTGCCCGTGTTTACAATGGGGAGAACTGGAACCCCGATCTGCGCGCGCCGCTGACCCAGCCGGGTGTGGACGTGAACCCGGGCGAATATTTGCTGGAGGTGGAGAGCCGCGAGGTTAAGCCACCGGCAGAGGTTTACAGCTTCTTTGAGAACACCGCAGGGAAGCAGATCAAAATAAAGGTAGGACCGAAGGCGGACGGCAAGGACGCCAGGGAAGTCACGGTAGTGCCGCTGCCGAGTGAATTCGCGCTGCGCAACCGCGCTTGGGAAGAAGATTGCCGGCGGAAGGTGAACGAACTAAGCGGAGGAAAGCTGGCTTACGTGCACGTTCCCGATACGGCCGTCGGCGGTTACCTCAATTTCAACCGCTTCTACTTTGCCCAAGTTGGCAAGCAAGGTGCCGTCATCGACGAGCGCTACAACCACGGCGGCGAAGTGGCGGATTACATCATCGACATGCTTAAGCGCCCGTTGCGGAACTGCGCGATTTCCCGGGATGGAGAAGCGTTCTGCTCGCCGCTGGCGCAAATCTACGGCCCGAAAACGATGATCATCAACGAAATGTCCGGATCGGGTGGCGATGCGCTGCCGTGGATGTTCAGGCAGGACAAAATTGGGCCGCTGGTCGGCACGCGCACCTGGGGCGGATTGGTGGGGATTTATCGCTATCCGCAGCTGCTGGACGGAGGTTACGTCACGGCGCCGCGCGTGGCCATCTATGGTCTAAAAGGCGAATGGGAAGTGGAGAACCACGGAATCGCGCCGGACATTGAATTGGAAAACGATCCAGCGTCGGTTGCGGCGGGCCACGACCGGCAACTCGAAAAGGCCGTGGAGGTCACGCTGGAGTCGCTGAAGAAGAATCCGGTAGTGATCCCGGAGCATCCGCCGTATCCGACCTACCACAAGAAGTAGCTGAGGCGCGATCCTCCTGGTAGTGGCGCAGCATGCTGCGCCACTACCATTGCGATTGCGGTTGCTTCGTTTTTTTTTGAACGGCTCGCCAACAAATCGTAGAACCGGCCGAGTTCATTTTGCCTTGTGGCGAGAATTGGTTGCAGCGGCGTGTTATCTTGAAGGTTAGCTCTTTCCATGCCAGAACTTCCCGAAGTCGAGACAGTAGCGCGAGGATTGCGGCAAGCGATTCTCGGACGGCGGATTCTATCTGTCACGCTGGGTAAAACAGATTTTATCGATGATCCGGCAGCTCTTGAGCAACATTTACCGGGGCGCCAGATCGAGGCGGTGGAGCGTTACGGTAAATTCATGCTGCTGCGGCTGTCGGCGGGTGGAGAAAACCGCGTTGCCGCTAATGGGGATGCGGCGCCGGCGTCGCTGCTCGTGCATCTGGGAATGACCGGCCAGATCGCACCGAGTCCGGCGGGGCAGCCTCTGGAAAAACACACGCACGTTTGCTTGCTTCTGGATGACGGGCGCGAGCTGCGCTACACGGATGCGCGGCGTTTCGGGCGCATCGCTTACCTGACGAAAGAATTGCTTGCCGAAGAGCTGAGCGGTTTCGGCGCGGACCCGCTCGAAGTGAGTAAGGAGGAGTTCGCGGACAGGATTTGCGGGCGGCGCGCGCGGATCAAGGCGCTCCTGCTGGACCAGAGCGCGCTGCGCGGCGTCGGCAATATCTATGCGGATGAAAGCCTGTGGAAAGCGAAGATTCATCCAGCGCGGCTGGGAGCCAACCTCAGCAGGAAGCAAACACACACATTGCGCCGCGTGCTGCAAGACATTCTGCGGAAAGCGATTGTGTTGCGCGGGTCCTCGATTTCCGATTTTCTTGACGCCGAAGGCGAGCCGGGAGAATATCAGCGGCACCATCGCGCGTACGGACGCGAGGGGAAAAACTGCTGTCGCTGCAAGACGCTGATCCGGCGGGCAATTGTTGCGGGACGAAGCAGCTATTTTTGTCCAAGGTGCCAGCCCTCGCCGCGCGGCTTTATGGCATTGCCGCCAGCCGGAAAAAATGAAAGAAAGAGTAAACACAGAAACGCCAGCCACGCTGAGAAACCGCAGACAAGAAATAGGAAATCACCGTGAGAGCTGAGAGTCGCTGAAAAATAACGAAACGAAGTGAGCGGCTTCGCACGTTTATAAGAACAAGTCCAGAGAGTGGACCGCACGGCCATGACGGGAACCGCGTGGGATTGGCTGGGCGAGGATGATGAAACTCTTTTAGTGAAATCTTGTTGAAGACTTCAAGGGAGATCGAATGAACTCATGTCGAGTGGCAATGCTTGTGTGCGTTGCGGTGCTTGTCTTGGCCGGAGTGCGGGCGGGGTCGGCGAAGCCTGCGCCGGATGATACCAATCCGTTCGCGGCAGCGGACGCGCAGATATTAAGCGAGATCCACGATCACAGCCAGGCGATGGATAACCTGGAGTACCTGTCGGACGAGATCGGGCCGCGGCTGACGGGTTCGCCGCAACTGAAACAGGCGAATGATTGGACCGCGGCCAAGTTCCGCGAGTACGGTCTGACCAACGTAAAGCTGGAGCCCTGGACAATCGCGCACTCCTGGATGCGTGGGACGGCGCACGCGCGCATTGTTAGTCCAGCCATGCATCCGCTGACGATTGCATCCGCGGGATGGTCGCCCGGCACCAACGGAGTGATGCGCGGGCCGGTCGTATACTTTGACGCGAAAACGAAAGAGGATTTCGAAAAGTTTCGCGGGAAGCTGAAGGGCGCGATCGTTATCTACCAGGAGCCCGAGAGTCTCTCGCCGCCCGGGCCGGAGAATTTGAATCGAGAGTTGATTCGCCCGATGCAGGTGCCGCCACCCGTGAAGGGGCAGCCGCCGGTGCCGTCGCCGTTTGCGGCGTTGCAGGAAGTGGCGCGCGCGCGAAACGAGTTTTTCAAGCAGGAAGGCGTCGCCGTGGTGCTGCGCGATTCGAACAAGCCGCATGGCCTGCTGAATATGACCGGCATCGGCGGGGAGAAGTTCGATATCGGTGTGATCCCGACGGCGTTCATCACCGGTGAAGGCTACCGGATGCTGTTCCGCATGCAAAAGCACGGGAAAGTGGAAGTCGAGATCGAGATGACGAACTCGTTCGGCGACAAGCCGATGGATGTTTACAACACCGTGGCAGAGATTCGCGGGAGCGAGAAGCCCGACGAGGTGGTGATCCTCGGCGCGCATCTGGATTCTTGGGACCTCGGGACCGGATCAACGGATAACGGCACGGGATCGATGGCGGTGCTGGAGGCGGCGAGAACGCTGGCGAAATTAAACTTGAAACCGAAGCGGACCATCCGGTTTGTGCTGTTCACCGGAGAAGAAGAGGGACTTGTCGGCTCCGCGAAGTATGCGTACGCCCACAAGGACGAGTTGGAGAAAATCTCCGCCGTGCTGGTTCATGATACGGGCACGGGCCGCGTGTTGACGTTAGGATTGCACGACAACTATCAGGACCGCGAAATTGTGGACCAGGTGCTTGCGCCGCTGAAGGAATTGAAGCTGCTTGAGCCCACCATGCGAAGGACATTCGGAACGGACCACGCCTCGTTTGATGACGTGGGCGTGCCAGGGTTCTTTGTGGTTCAGGACGGTGCGGAATACAACCAGACGCATCACAGCCAGTCGGACACCTTCGACAAAGTGTGGAAGGACGAGCTCAACCAAGGAGCGCAGGTGTTGGCGGCGTGGGCATATAACACGGCGCAACTTCCGGCCATGCTGCCGCGGCGCCCGCTGCCCTACCGGCCATCCGCTGACGCGGCGAAGGTGGAGGCGCCGCAGTCCGATCCGATTTCAGAAATGGATACAAAAATTGTCGAACAGGTGAGAGCCAGTCAGGGGGAGCTGAAATCCAACCTGGAGTACTTGGCCGATTTCATCGGTCCGCGTTTGACCGGCTCACCGCAACTGGACAAAGCGAGTCACTGGACAATGGAGCGCTTCAAAGAAGCAGGACTCGCAAATGTGCACGTCGAACCGTGGACCATCGCCAATAGCTGGACGCGCGGACCCGCCGGCGGCCGCATTGCAGTCCCGACGCAGCACCGCTTGACGCTGGAGACGGCAGGCTGGTCCGCGGGCACAAAGGGAATGGTGCACGGGCCGGTTATTGGGATCACTGCGGAGACGGCGGAAGAGTTGCAGCCATACAAGGGCAAGTTAAAGGGCGCTATCGTACTCGCCGGTCGCATCCGGGAAACGGTTTCTCCCGGCAATCCGCTGTTAACACCGTGGGCAGAAAATACGATTCCTGTCGCCCGGCCGAAATCGGACGAACAAAGGCCGTTCGACTTCGAGGCCTACCGCAAAATGCGGCAGATGCAGACGAAATTCTTTGCCGAAGAAGGAGTGGCTGCCGTGCTGCTCGGCTCGGATAAATCCTACGGCTTGCTCAACATGAGCGTCAGCGGAAGGGAATTCGTGCCCGGCGCAGTCCCGACCGCCTACACCACGCGAGAAGACTTTGCCCTGCTTTGGCGCTTGGTGGACGCGGGCGCCGTGGAAGCGGAAGTGAGTATTGAGAGCAGCTTCAGCGGGAAACCCGTCGAGGTGTACAACACCGTGGCGGAAATTCCGGGGAGCGAAAAGCCGGACGAGGTCCTAATCGTTGGCGGGCATCTCGATTCGTGGGATTTGGGAACCGGCGCGACGGACAACGGCACGGGCTCGATGGCCGTTCTGGAAGCGGCGCGGGCGCTGCAAAAGCTGGGTGTGAAGCCGAAGCGAACGATCCGGTTCGTGCTCTTCACCGGCGAAGAGCAGGGCTTGAACGGTTCGAAAGCTTACGTGAAGGCACATCAGAAAGAACTGGAGAAAATTTCCGGCGTGCTGGTGCACGACAGCGGCACCGGAAAAGTTTTGACCATCGGCTTGATGGGAAACTACGCGGTGAGAGAGACGATCGATCGCGCGCTGAATCCGCTGGCGCGGGCGAAGGAAATCGGATTGGCGGAGCCTACACTACGGTCCGAAGGCGGAAGCGATCATGTGCCATTCGATCAGGCCGGCGTGCCCGGTTTCTGGTGCGTGCAGGACAACGTGGATTACGACCGGACGCACCATTCTCAGGCGGACACGCTGGACCGCGTGCGTTGGGATGACCTGACGGAAGGGGCGCAAGTGCTGGCGGTTTTCGCCTACAACGTCGCGCAACTGCCGGAAATGCTGCCGCGCAAGCCGGCCAAGCAGGGAGACGATTGAGCCGCGGGCATGCGCGCCGTGGTTCAGAGAGTCAGTCGAGCTAAGGTGGCCGTCGAAGGGCGCGTGACGGGCGAGATTGGCGCCGGGCTGATGATTTTGCTCGGCGTCGGCCGTGAAGATACGTCAACGGTCGCCGCATCGATGGCGGAAAAATGCGCGAACCTGCGCATCTTCGAAGACGATCAGGGTAAGATGAACTGGTCGCTGCTGGACGTGAAAGGCAGCGCACTGGTCGTCTCGCAATTCACGCTTTACGGCGATGCGCGCGGGCAGCGGCGGCCAAGCTTCATCTCTGCCGCGCCGCCGGAACAAGCCAAGGCTCGCTACGAAGATTTTTGCGAAGCGCTTCGCAAGCTTGGCGTGAGCGTGGCCACCGGTATTTTCCAGGCGAGGATGTCTGTGGAGCTTGTCAATGAAGGCCCGGTCACGATCCTCCTCGACTCCGACAAAACGTTCTAACCAAAAGAATGTGCGGAAACCCGCACGATGGACGAAAGCGGCCGTGTTGCGGCAACTGAAAGCGGCGGCGGACCAGCGGGTGCGCGCAAAAATGGCCTATTTTGGAGTTGATGTTCCTAAGGCGCATGGTATCTCCGCGCCAGTTTTGCATCAATTTGCGAAACACATCGGCAAGGATCATCGGCTTGCCCAGCAACTTTGGAAAACAAGTATTCATGAAGCGAAAATCCTTGCGACATTGATTGGCGAAGCGGAAAAAGTCACTGCGGCGGAAATGGATCAGTGGGCCCGCGATTTCGATGCTTGGGACGTGGTCGATGCGGCGTGCTGTTATCTCTACGCGCATGCAAAGCCTGCCTGGAATAAAGCGACGGCGTGGAGCCGGCGCCGGGAAGAGTTCGTAAAGCGAGCCAGCTTTTCCCTGATTGCGTATCTTAGTTACAAAGATGAAGCGGCCCCGGATGCGCGGTTCGTGCGATTCCTGCGCGTGATCGAGCGCGAGGCGCACGATGAGCGAAATTTTGTAAGGAAAGCGGTCAACTGGGCCCTGCGAAACATCGGGAAAAGAAATAAACGGCTCCACCGGGAAGCAATCCGCGCCGCGGAGAGGATCCGTCTGCAGGATTCCCGCGCCGCCCGCTGGATTGCCGCGGACGCGCTGCGCGAATTGAAGACTGCCGCCGTGCAAAAACAGCTTCAACGGAAGACAGCATGAACAAGACGGCAAAGGGCGGATCGAGGAAGGCGCTAAGGATCCGCCGGGCGAAGAGAGCCGATGCGCCGCAAATCGCCGTGCTTGCGGGCCAGCTCGGGTATCCCGCGACGCCGCGGCAGATGCGCGAAAGGCTGTTGGGAATCAAGCCCGCCTCGCTGCATGCCGTATTCGTGGCGGATGCTCCGCTAGATGGAGTGATCGGCTGGGTGCACGTGAGCAAGCAGCCTCTGCTGGAAGTTGAGATTCGCGCGGAAGTGAACGGGCTGGTAGTCGCGGAAGGGCAGCGCAGCTTGGGAGCGGGCGCGCGTCTGCTGGCCACCGCCGAAGATTGGGCGCGCAAGCATGGCTGTAAGAGCATGTCGGTGCGTTCCAATGTAATTCGCGAGCGCGCGCACAAGTTTTACGAGCGCAACGGCTACGAGCATTACAAAACGCAGAAATCTTTCCGCAAGCCGCTGTAACCCCGACAATTCCCTATCCCCGGTTACTCCCATGAATCAACGCATTCGTCCGAGTGGAAATATATATCGCATTGCGATATAGTTATTTGGTGGCAAAAGAAATCACCACGGTGGAGTATCAAGCCCTCGCGGAACTCCGTTACCTCATTCGCAAGTTCGTCCGCGAAGGGGACGCGGTGGCGCAGACGGCGGGCTTGGAGCCTCAGCAATATCTGCTCTTGCTGGCCATCCGCGGCCTTCCCGAAGGCGAAGAGGCTACCATCCGGGCCTTGGCGGACCGGCTGGCGCTGAAACATCACAGCGCCGTGGAACTCATCGACCGGCTGGAGGCGCATGGCTACGTGCGCAGGAGTCGCAACCGTGACGACCGCAGGCGCGTATTGGTATCCCTGCTGCCCCGCGGCGAAAAACTGCTCGAACAGGTCGCACGCCACCGCATCAGCGAATTGCGAGCGAGTGGTACAGCTCTGGTGAATGCCATCAGTGCCTTGCTGGAAAACGGCCACTCTTCGCGGGGCGGGAAACAAGTGGGGAATCTTTCCAAGAGAGGAACGAGAACGAAGCGTGAGTAGCGTTCGGGAAATAAAGTCACCGGGCAATATCGGAAGCAACAAAAGCACCGGCCAGCATGAAGAATTGGGAGACTTTTCGACGACCCTGCGAGTTCTTCCGATCTCAGCCCTGGCGATGGGGATCGGCGCGCTTTGCGCCTTTGTCGCGCTCGCGCTGCTACGCCTGATTGGATTGTTCACGAACTTATTTTACTTTGGCCGCTGGAACACAGCGATGGTCTCTCCGGCGGGCAACCATCTTGGTGTCTACAGCGTTCTCGTCCCCATCGCCGGTGCCCTGATCATCGGGGTTATGGCGCGATACGGTTCGGAGAGGATTCGAGGTCACGGCATACCGGAAGCCATCGAGGCGATTCTAATCAATGGCAGCCGCGTGGAGCCAAAAGTTGCGCTTCTCAAACCGATCTCTTCGGCAATCTCCATTGGTTCGGGCGGACCGTTCGGCGCAGAAGGCCCGATCATCATGACGGGCGGTGCGATTGGATCGATGATCGCCCAATTGTTTCACCTGACCAGCGCGGAGCGCAAGACGTTGTTGGTAGCGGGCGCAGCGGCGGGAATGTCCGCGACGTTTGCTTCGCCGGTTGCAGCCGTCTTGCTTGCGGTGGAGTTGTTGCTCTTTGAATGGAAGCCGCGAAGTTTGATTCCTGTTGCGTTGGCTAGTGCCGTGGCCGCCGTGGTGCGTCGGTACATTCTGGGTTTCGGGCCGTTGTTTCCAGTGCCTGTGCATCCGCTCTTTATCGGGCCGAAGGGATTGCTCGGATGCGCGCTTGTCGGTCTTCTCGCGGGCGTGCTTTCGGCCTTGCTTACGGTTTCCGTGTACGCGGCCGAGGACACCTTTCAAAAGTTACCGATCCACTGGATGTGGTGGCCGGCGATTGGCGGACTGGCGATCGGTTTGGGAGGGTTGATTTTTCCGCAGGCGCTGGGCGTCGGCTACGACACCATCGGCGCACTGCTCCAGGGAAGCGTAACGACGAAGGTGATCCTGGGCGTGCTCCTGGTCAAATGGTTCATCTGGGCGGTGTCTCTTGGTTCGGGCACATCGGGCGGCGTGTTGGCGCCGTTGCTGATGATGGGCGGTGCGCTCGGCGGACTTGAGGCTATGTTTCTGCCGAACGAAGGCGCGGGCTTCTGGCCACTGATCAGCACGGGCGCGATTCTCGGCGGTACGATGCGCTCTCCGTTTACGAGCATCGTCTTTGCGTTTGAGCTGACGCATGATGCCAACGTGTTTTTGCCCCTCCTCGTTGGAAGCGTGATCGCGCACGCGTTCACCGTGCTGACGCTCAAGCGGTCGATCTTGACGGAAAAGGTCGCAAGGCGCGGCTATCATTTGAGCCGTGAATACGCTGTTGATCCTCTTGAAATCTTATTTGTGCGCGAAGTCATGCGTACGAATATCGTGGTGCTGCCGGCGGCGGGCGCCCTTCGGGAATTCCAGCACTCCCTCCGCGCCCATCGCGGTCAAAGCCAGCGGCTGCTCCCAGTCGTAAACGCCGAGGGCCGGTTTATTGGCGTACTGACGCGCGGCGATATTCGCCTGCGCATCGAACAGGAAGGTGAGGCCGCGCTGCACCGCGCGCTCGACGAGCTGGTGCGCCACGAGACAGTCGAGGCGTCCCCGAATGAGCCGTTGCGGATGGTTGTATATCGCATGGCGGAGAGGGGAATTACGCGAATGCCGGTGGTCGAACCCTCAACCCGAAAATTCCTTGGACTCGTCTCGCTGGCTGATTTGCTGAAGGCACGGACACGGCACCTCGAAGAAGAACGTCGGCGCGAGCAGGTCCTGAGTTTGAGATTCTTCTTCCCCGGCGGCGAAGTGAAGGACGAGACGAGAACGCCCGCGGCGCCGTAAGCAACTCATGAAGTCATCATGTGATCCCAGACAGAACAGGAACGCCAGAGATGAAAAGTGCCGGTGCGCGAGCCGGAAAAACATGGTTGGACGCATCCTCGCAGCAGTGGAAGGCGTTCTGGCGCGACCGGGAGGAGCAGGTTTTCCTGGTTTTGACGCTGCTGATCGGCGCCATTGTGGGCATGGTAGTTGTCGCGTTCATTCTCTTGACGGAGCGATTCGCAACCAGGCTCTACCCCGCTGGCGGAGCGGTATGGCGAAGGCTGCTTGTTCCCGTAGCTGGCTCAGCCCTCATGGGGTATTTGCTCCATCGCTTTTTTCCCGATGCTCGGGGAAGTGGAGTTCCGCAAACGAAAGCCGCCCTGTACGCGCGGGGAGGCCGAATCTCACTCGAGACGGTTTTCGGAAAGTTCTTTTGTACTTCCGCGACGCTTGCCAGCGGGATTCCGCTCGGCCGCGAAGGTCCGGCGGTTCAAGTCGGGGCAGGGATCGCTTCAGTGCTTGGCAGAAGACTCGGGTTGCGCCCGGAGAAGTTAAAGGCGCTCGTGCCCGCCGGGGCGGCAGCCGCAGTCGCAGCAGCATTCAATACGCCGCTCGCAGCAGTGCTGTTTTCGCTCGAGGAAGTGGTCGGAGATTTACACGCGCCGGTGCTTGGCTCGGTAGTGCTAGCGTCGGCAACCTCCTGGGCGATGCTGCGTTTGCTGCTGGGAAATGATCCACTGTTCCAGGTGCCGCAGTATCAATTGGTTCATCCGGGGGAATTTGGAATTTACGCGGGACTCGGAGTTGCCGGCGGCTTCGTCTCGCTGGCGTTCACGAAGCTCCTGCTTTGGATGCGGGCGCGCTTTCTGCGATTTCCGAAAAAGACTTTGTGGTTCCAACCCGTAGCGGGCGGACTGACGGTCGGAATGATGGGCTGGTTTGTGCCGCAACTCCTCGGCGTTGGATACAAACACGTGGGTGAAGCTCTTAATGGCAACATGGCGTTGAAGTTGATGATCCTGTTGCTGGTACTGAAGTTCTTCGCCGTGGCCGCCAGCTACGCCTCCGGTAACGCTGGTGGAATCTTCGGACCGAGCTTGTTTCTTGGGGCCATGCTCGGCGGGATTGTCGGAAACGTAGCTAATCACTTTTTGCCAGATTACGTCGGCACGCCCGGGGCTTACGCACTCGTTGGGATGGGCACGGCCTTTGCGGGGATCGTGCGCGCGCCTATGACCTCCGTGGTGATGATCTTCGAAATTACGAGAGACTATGCAGTGATTGTGCCGCTGATGATTTCCAACCTGGTGAGTTTTTTCATTTCCTCGCGATTCCAAAAGCGGCCCATCTACGAGGTTCTCGCGCAGCAGGATGGCATCCACCTGCCGACGGCTGAGACACGCCAGCACGGAGTGCAGCGCCAGGTGGTCCATGCGATGCGCGATGCCACGGAAGTATTGAACGCGGGGATGACCGTTGAGCAGGCTCTAGAGAAATCGAAGTCGAGCGAGTTTCACGCCTGGCCCGTATGCCATGAACGTGGCGTGATTGGCGTGATCAGCCTGCAAGGTCTGCAACGCGCGAACAGCGATGGCCTGGCAAAGGAGCGGCTGACCGAGATCGTCGATCAGGGCGAATTTCCACACGTTCATGGGGACCACGCGGTGCACCTGGCGCTGGATCGCATGGGGGCGAGTCAGGTTGACCTCTTGCCGGTTGTCAGCCGGGCCAACGTGCATCACCTGGAAGGCGTTGTTACGCTACAAGATGTGCTGGCGCTGTATGGAGTCGGATCGAAGGAATCCTAATGGTCCGTAGGTCTCGCCGCGATGCGATCTCGCATCCCGACGATCCTGCCACCGATGTCGCTCGAGGAAGCTATCGAGACGACGCGCATTCATAGCGTGGCGGGCGTGCTGGAGGACAGCCGCGGGTTGGTTGGCACGCGGCCGTACCGTTCTCCGCACCACACCATCAGCGATGCCGGGTTGATTGGCGGAGGCGCCGTGCCGAGGCCGGGGGAAGTGTCGCTGGGGCACAACGGCGTGCTCTTCTTGGATGAACTGCCGAAATTTCAGCGAAACATCCTGGAAGTCATGCGGCAGCCGCTCGAGGACGGGGCCGTGACCATTTCGCGGGCCGCTGTTTCGGTGACATTCCCGTCACGGTTCATGCTGGCGGCGGCGAAGAACCCCTGCCCGTGCGGCTATTTCGGCGACGCGACGCGGGAGTGCCATTGCACGCCCCCCATGATGCAGCGCTACGTTTTGAAAATCTCGGGCCCGCTGCTAGATCGCATCGATATTCACATCGAGGTTCCCGCCGTGAAATACAAGGAGCTGCGAGCACCGTCTTCCGCGCAGGATTCTGCTTCCGTCAGGTCAAGGGTAATCGCCGCACGAAATAGACAGCTTGAAGGGTTCCAAAGCGAGAAAAAGACTTACGCGAACGCGCAGATGATGCCGAAGATGATTCGCAAGCATTGCGCGATTTCGCCCAAAGGCGAAAAGCCGCTGGAAAACGCCATCACGCGACTCGGGCTGTCCGCGCGCGCCCATGACCGCATCCTGAAGGTAGCACGCACGATTGCGGACCTGGATGGTGGGGAGGCATAGAGCCAAGGCATCTGAGCGAAGCGATCCAGTGCAGGACGCTGGATCGCTCCTACTGGGCTTGAGACGCAACCTATCTTCTCAACTCGGATTGCCAGCCGGCGTCCATCACGCTGCGGTTTCCTATTCGCCGTGAATAGCATCTTAATTAAATAGGAGATGGTTGGACTGCTCCATTGACTCGCTTTCCTTGGCTATGTTAACCATAAAGCGCTCACATTAGGGGCTCCCGGGGCAGCAGCAACGCGAAAGATGGCCTCTGACACCAAGCACCTTGAAATGACGCTGGAGACGCAAGTCGAGAGCGTCAATCTCGCCGAGGAGATGTGTCTACGCGTGGCGGAAGCGGCGGGATTTGGCGAGGACGACTGCTACCGCATCGGGATGAGCGTGCGCGAGGGCGTGATCAACGCCTTTCACTATGGGAACGAGGAGCGCCCCGACAAGAAAATCTACCTTGCCGTGGACCTCACCGCCGACAAGATGATCATTCACGTACTGGACGAGGGCGCGGGTTTCAAGCTTTCCGATGTTCCGGACCCGCTGGCCGAGGAAAATCTGCTGAGTACGTCCGGTCGTGGGATTTTCCTGATGCGTGCCTTCATGGACGAGTTCACGGTGGTTTCCGGTAGAACGGGCGGCGCGGAAATCGTGATGTCGAAGAAACTGCCTGCTCCGGGGAGTGCTTCCCCGAATGGCCAAGGTGGAAAAAGCGCCACACCCCAACAGGAAGCGTAAGGATTGAGATGTCATTACACGCGACGCATCGCGATGCCGGGCAAGTCACCGTCGTGGATTTGAGCGGCCGGATTGTCCTCGGCGACGGCAGCGCTTTGCTGCGGAAGACGATTCGGGGACTGCTGGAGGATCAAAGAAAATTGATTCTGCTGAACCTGGCTGATGTGGACTACATTGACAGCTCGGGAATCGGTGAGCTGGTCAGCGGGTACACGGCGGTGAAAAATCAGAGCGGGGACCTGAAGTTGCTGCACCTGACGAAGAAAGTCCGCGATCTTCTTCAGATCACCAAGCTGTACACGGTATTTGATGTCTTTACCGACGAGGGCACTGCGCTGCGAAGCTTTGTGTGATATCACCCGGCCGGTCCCTACTGGCACGACCTCAGAATGGTCCTTCAGCTCGCCTGGTTCGCTGGACTACGGCACAATACTCTTTGATGACACCGCTCGCCGATACTTTGTGGATTGTGGACCAGGCGAAATCTCTGGGTTTCGACCTCTGCGGCATCGTCCGCGCGGAACAATTTCCCGAACTGAAGCGGATGCCCGAGTGGCTCGCCCGTGGCTACGCCGGCGAAATGAAGTACCTCGCAGATCCCCGGCGGTCCGATCCGCAAACTGTCATGCCGGGGATCCGGAGCGCCATCGTGGGCTTGCTCAACTACAATACCGCGCGGCCGCTTTCTACCGATCCTGTGCCGCACGGCGAAAATGGCGAGCCGCG